>Ga0265780_10004249_pt1 | contig 18529 bp, 22 predicted proteins | sample P1T30metagenome_FD_192432 | JGI IMG/M metagenome (GOLD analysis project Ga0265780, IMG submission 192432) | Plant litter microbial communities from East Loma Ridge, Irvine, California - P1 T30 | ecosystem: Environmental > Terrestrial > Plant litter > Unclassified | place: USA: California...
TATCCATCCCCCCCCCATCAACCAGACACAACCTAACATCGACAACTCCCACGAACAACTTCATCACCCACAGCACCAAAACCACACCAACAAACCAATATCCACACCACCGCACACAGCTCAACAATGCACCAGCTGTACCTCAAGAAGCAAGCGAAGCTGGAGGCCCGAATCAAGGACCTGGAGGAGAAGAATAAGAACTCGTCTGCGAACAACAAGTCGTTGGCGAAGAAGAACACGGAGTTGTTGGGAAAGGTTAATGAGTTGAGCGATCGGGTGTATTATTCGCCCTGAGGGCGGAGGCTGGTGAGACATGGTTTCGATGGTAGGTGTATAACGGTTTTGGACAAGCACGTTGAGGGGAAACAATTTATTTGCGCGCATGGGATGGATATCTTAGAGTGAGATGTTTTTAAGTTAATTGGGATATAAGAGAGTACACACATGCCTTTACATTTAATACATGACCACAATCACGATGCGTGATCCCACTGCTATGTTTCCACGTCCGGTGCTCACGACGATCCAGCTTAGTACAATCTCAGCGCACGGCACAATTAGCATGTCTACACAATCTACTCAACATAGCCGTCCCAGCCGATGCAGCAACTCGATCACATCCGAATATAACTCTAACATAACTCGCGTATCATCCTCGTTCTTGAAGCTACAGTACGAAGTCGCCACGCGAGATACCTACATCAAGGACCTTCTCGCTGAGGTCAATGGACAGAAACTTGCGAACGTACTGCTGATTGCTGAGCGCAATGCGCTGTTAGATGAAAGTCATCGACTGGAAGAGGATGGCGAGGAGTTGGAGACGGCAGTCGAGGAGTTGGAGAGAGAGGTTGAGGCATGGCTGGATTTATGGGCGATATGTCGTGATTGAGGGGCTGGTGGGATGTGAATTGTGTAGTTCGTCGAGCATATGCCACAATCCTACTAATAGCATCTGAAGTTTCCCCGCCCTCATGGTTATGTAATTGCTCATACGAGTATTGGTTGCTCCTTTGCTCAAACCACAGCAGAGGGGATAGGTGAAGGTATATACCCCAAGCTATAATGAGTAAGCCCCAACCTCGCCGCTCGGACAGTTCCTCATTCGAGCCTAATCTACCTAGGCACTCAGAAACAAGGCGCTAAAAGTCTGTGCCATTCACCCCTTGGCATCTCTCCTTCTCTGTATGTAAGTTATTTCCGCCCACTCATCGGATCAGTCAACTCACGAGGGTGCCACATCTACGCCCGCACTGCAATCACGCTGCAATCACGCCGCAATCATGCCAGAAATGGTAGCTTGGGTCCGCGATCTCATGCGGGGTGCGAAGAATGGTAATGCAGACGACATTGCAAGGTCATTCACTTTATTCTTCCAACCTGTTCCTCCGGAGAGTATGTACGAGCGGGAAGTCTACTATGACTACAAGTTTGAGCCGGGTCACGCTGAATACGACCCCGTGCTTCGAGTCCTCAAGGCTATGGTCGAGGACCTTGTTGGCAAACACATCGGCGTTGCGGGCATGAAGTGCAATATTTTCCCGACCGACAACGCTCCAGTGACCTGGCCACCGTCCGAGGCAAAATCCCATATGGCTACCAAGTTCTACACCATCGACGACGGCGGTATGTTCCCAATGACGATGCCTGCCTCTGTCTTCCCTTCGTGGCCGAATTACGCACCACCAACACCCGACACTCTAGGTAGCTACATTCAGAACCTTCCCGGTGTCAAAGACCTTCAGCTACGGTTCCGGTATCTCGAGGAAGGCTGGTCCACGAGTCCCTGAGGTGACGAAGAAGACAAGCGTCGCCTCACTCGCTATACTGAACATGCATACGAGTGCTGCCAGCGCACTATTGTAGATTGGATCTGTACCTTCGCCTACCGTTTTGTCCAGGGCATCGAGACGGTGATTATCACTGGCAAAGTCAAGACGCAATCGAAGCAGAAGTGGGATGCTATCTTCAGGAGCTCTCAGGCTCACAACTAGGCTGCCGCAATGGCTGCGATCCTTGCGACACCCGATACGCAGCTGTGAGTATTGCGACTGTACCAAATGATGTGTACCGAACTGACTGTCCCGCTACAGTCCTCCTTGTTTTTGCGTTAGTACCTGCGGCACATCGACTAAAACCTACAAGTATAAACGAAATAGTTCACCGCGTTCATTTGACTACGCTTAAGCATGGGAATTAAGCGGATGGGACCGGAACGCCGCACTGGTAACTACGGACAATCCGAGATCGAGAAGTTATGTTGAGTAGGTAGTACGCGAAGCAGGACCCGTAAATCTTGAAAGTCGTATATCTCGGGATGAACATGTCTTATCAGCGCGGAGCTAACGGTGCTGAGTTGAGTTCATCTTTTGTGGGCCGGGATTGCTACGGCAAATCAAATGCTTTTGTCAATTAAATGATTGTTTGGAAAACAGGCGTCTTTAGATGCTTGATGGTAAACGTTCAATCATGCTTTCGCAAAGCAAACCTACCATGGAATTTTCATAAAGAACGGCCATTTTCTCTCCCTGGAATCTCAGAATCTTCATCTCTCTCACATCATCATACAATGGCGTCCCATGGCAAGAAAGACTCCAACGACTTCTGGAAAGGAACGGATCCCGTTGATAAGACTCCACAAAAAGAAGCACCACCAGCAATCGCAGCTCCAGCACCCACACCGGCTCCGACAATCGTTCATCAATCCGCAGAGCGAATCAGAGCGACGAATATGGAGAAGAAGGTAGAAGATTTGGACAGCGTGTAGCGGACCTGGAAGCAGAGGTGGAGAACCACAAGCAGAGCACGAGGAACTTTGCAGAGAAAGTGTATCAGCTCGCGAAGAGGCTACTGGGAGAGAGCAAAGGGGATTCTAATGTCTGAGAGCTGGATTGGACACGCTAGGGTGGAGCATGCGAGACATGAACCTCGGGAGAAACGTCTTGCACCATGACACCTTTCCAGAGATCATGTCTTACGTGCAGACTCGCATGAATATAAACGGAAGAAAGTTCAACTCTTTTTGGTATTGCATTCAATCTCCTCGATCACATCGTCAACCATTAGCAATACAGCACACGAACAATCATCACTCATAGCATGCTCTCCAGCCACGTCCGTACCACAGACCAGGGCGAAGTACGTTGGGCATTCGCAATGCCCTCGCCTACAAGTTCAGTAGCAGAAATGCAGCCACCAGCACTGACCCCAATGAAAGGAGAAGAAGCCACAGCACGCGTACAAGAACTTCGCCGATTGCTGAAAGATGCAATGCTCGAGAAAGGAGTGGCCGTTTTACAAGCGAAGAGCTTGTTGCACGCCAGTGTTGAGAAGGAGCGGCGGATCGACGGACTCAACCAAGAATTGAGCGGTTTGATCAATACTATGTTGCGCAAGGAGAGGCAGGTCAAGATACTGGGGCTTGGTCTCGAGTGGGACCAGAAGTTGATCGGATTAGAACAATGGACTATTAAGCAGAATGATGCGCGAATTGAAGAGCTCAAGCAGGAGATGAAGGATACGGACTGCGGTCAGCGGGAAATGTAGTATTTATGTAGGGCAGAGGGAGTGTCGTAGAGTCAGTCTGGCGGCAGTAGCAGATCCTAATGCAAGACAATCCTTCTTAGCTGAACGCAGTCGGCGAAGATGCTTTCGTCGAAGTGGCTCACCCTCTGTGTTCATCAGTGTTCATCAGTGTTCATCAGTGTTCATCAGTGTTCATCAGTGTTCATCAGTGTTCATCAGTGTTCATCAGTGTTCATCAGTGTTCATCAGTGTTCATCAGTGTTCATCAGTGTTCATTGATCTACAACTATTGCATGAGTCTCGGAAAGTGTATTGTGGAGAAAGATGCCTATACAAAGCTTAAATACTAACATTGTTGGTGGAGATCTTCCGGAGTAGCCGACAATTTTTGGACGGGAACGGAGCATCCGCGCAGCCTTGTATCGTAGTCTGTCCGGTATGCATGAAAGCCATCGGCGGTTCGCCTACACACAAACCATAATGTTGGGATTCACCGGATCAAAGTGATCGAGCTTGGAGGTCGGCAGGCTCAAAATGATCGTCGGGTAGGACTAGAGCATGTTCATATCCCTGTAACGTGAATTTCGGCGACAATTTCTTGTGTTTGGAGTGCTGCTTGTTCGTGGTTACGGTTCCTGAATGGCTTCAGTGTAGCTTTCCGCTCCCATCGTCCAAACAAGAATGCGGGGAATGAAGCTTATCTCTGACGCGTGTGTAGTCAGCGGTTATGCGGTCAGCGTGTACATGTGTTGGTGTTGGGCCCAAGATGAGCCCCGAGTTATGCGCCGGCGAACGCGACCTCGCGACTACCGGTCGAAGATCGAATCCCACGGAAGTATGGGTAACGGTGTTGTTTTCTGGCGGTCGTAGGAAATTTATGATCGACTTTCGAATAATCTTGCCAGTTCCAGAATTGCTGCGCTTCGCTATCGAGTAACTACAGTGGCGGCAGGCCCTGCCTCTTCGGGCGAGCTGTCTGTGGCGAGATAAGTGGCTTTAACACGATACTACGGACGAAATTAGAGTCTCTGGTAGAACCTCAGCCTCCTCCACGTACTTGTGAATTGATTGACTTGGCGGGCGGACACCAGCTGCTGTTGTTACTGCGCCTCTATTGCTTCGTGATCGATGACGTCATATTCTAGACGCTTCAGCTTTTTCAGATTGTTAGGGTGTATGTCGATAGCTTTCAAACTCACAAGGAGCTCCAGTGAAGCCTATAGCAGGAACATCCAGCGATGCGTCGCTTCATGTTGAGCCTCTGTCATGCTTTGTGTCGAATCGCTGCCCAACGACTGCATGGAAGGCTGTCGATGGAGCTCGGGACCCTGAGGATCCACGGTTCTAGTAGTGATTATTCGTTGCAGCACATCGCTGAAGTAAGGAACACCTTGGGCTCGTATACAGTAGGTACTCATAGTACTCATGCTGAAACAGAGCGCTTGCACGCGTCTCGTAAAAGGCCATCATCCAGCTCAAACGTCCACAACAGATCTGACATGTGAGGCTGCAGATCTGGATTGCGCAAGACGAGTGACACAGGGCGCGTACTTTACTTAGTACGTGGGCGGCTACTATTTTCACGACCCGCACCCGTGCGAGGCGCGCGTGGAGAGGGGCGAGTACAGAGCCTCACCAGGCGCTATGTCAGATTAGGTCTTAGCGGTCACTCATTGGTTTGTACCTTTGTGGGGGATGTCCAGATTACCAACAACCGATCATGAGTCGACCGCCGCCTCTGGATCTCAAACGAGCCGGACGACGCGCGCAAGACATTAGAGGGCTGAGTGATGGAGGGCAGCAGCGGAGACACCGAAGACATGCTAACAACTGTCTTTGCGAATGTCTTAGATTCTCACACCACCTTCTAGAAACGGAATGGCATTAATCGATCTTCTGATTGGACGATCGATGAGGCGGAGCAAACCTCGAAGACCTGGCCCACGATGCTCAGATGCTGTCGCATGAACTTGTATAGCGTCGCAAGGTCTGTTGATTGTTGGCAAATAGGTGTTGTCAGCTCATCGGAACGTATGGATTGCTTGTCATCATTTGTGCGGCGACCAAAGATGTTTGAACCGACGTGACTCCCAAGAATGTTTTGCAGCCACGATGGCCAATTGCGTGACCTTTGCACATAACTTTGACGATCACTTTGCGTGCATCCCAGCATACACATACATCTTTGGGATGCTGTGTAGCAAAACATCCGGCGTCGTCCGAAAAGATCGTGAAGGTTGGGTGGCATGCGTAGCGGCCGAGGAAGTCACTTGCCAAGCTACTGAGCCACATTGAATTCCAACACGCGTCGTGGCGACTCTGGACCTTCCACATCCGGCGGGTGCCCTTGCTGGAAAGGCTGGTTAGATTCGTCACCACGAAATGCACATTTTTTGCCAGCATGACATGGCACGTGTAGGATATATGGGACAAGCCTGCGCTGCTGCTTGCGTGGTCGCGTACTATCCATCGACTAACCTCACCGCCCATATCTAAGACCAACGTGACTAAGTCTAGGCCAGCGTACAGTCCTCGATTTGCAAGACTACATATCCTGCAGCGCAACCCGCAGGATAGGAGCCTCCGCCATCCACTCATCGCTTCTCTTCCTCGCTGGAAGAAACGGTGCTTCTCAAACATCGGGCCTGGTCGAAACGAAACGGGTACACAGCTTGATTGGCTCATAAAGCCTGTTCAGGCTATCTGCTCTGAAACACGTACTATTCTGAGCGTGTACTTGGTGCTCCGGCAATCTTCAGGTTCAAGCAGAAAGGACCAAACAGCCGCCAGCCCAGTTTTTCGTGGGGCGCTAAGGATCGGTCGCTAGCGATACGGCACGAACCATTGGCTCTCTACCCACCAGTGGTGTGTCGGATCCTCCTCGAGTCCAGCATCGCGAAAAGCTGCCGTGGGTTATTAAATATCGCTTTCTGCCGCTGATACATTTTTCTGGTCAGTGCAAGTCTTCACTTCCCTCTCTTTCTTTCACTCCTTACACCCCAGCGGTGAAGGAGCATCCCAGTCAGGTCACTGCTTATCATTCCACCTTCCCGCCATCCCTTCCCCAGCAAAAGCCTCCCTACCATCGTTACTTCGTTCTGCCGGTCAGAATATCTTGCTACCTTAATACACGGCCTTGCATTCAACCTTGCACCTCTCAACCAACCAAGCCACAACTCAGCCTTTCTCGGACTCTAGCTTACACCACGAAAAGCAGACGGACTCTCTGCCTTACAGGGCACCAATATTATACGAAAAGCCACACTTGGAGTACCATCATCACTATCTTAAAAGATCTTCGGCCCACCTACCGGAAACCCAAACATCCAGCATCATGCCTTACTCAGCAAACCTCGCCGCTGAGAACAGCGCAGCTCTCGACCACTTCATCCAGATGCCTGTTTCTCAGGACATGATTTCTTACCTCGCACAAAAGGCTAGCCAGGTCATTCGCTGCGAACCGTCACTCAACAAGAACCTTCCCCCAACACCGCCAGCTTCACCACCCCAGCATGCTGCTCAGATCCGGGAGGCACCATTGCCCTCAATCGAGGAGTTCATCACATCTTTGGTCGAGCGGTCGCATGTCCAGGTCCCAACACTCATGACTTCATTGGTCTACCTCAGCAGGCTCCGGTCGCGACTGCCCCCAGTTGCCAAGGGCATGAAGTGCACCACCCACCGCATCTTCCTAGCAGCTCTCATTCTCGCGGCTAAGAACCTTAACGACTCGTCGCCAAAGAACAAGCACTGGGCCCGATACACCGCTGTCCGCGGCTACGAGGGTTTCGGCTTCTCCATCACTGAAGTCAACCTCATGGAGAAGCAGCTGCTCTTCCTCCTCGACTGGGATCTCCGTATCAACCCCGAAGATCTCTATTACCACCTCGAACCTTTCCTGGCACCCATTCGTGTTTGGCAAGCACGTCAGGCTGAGAAGGCCAGACTTGCCGAGAAGGAGAAGGAGTTTGCTCGCCAACAGTACCAACTCACTGCCGAAAACCTCTACTACTCCACCACATCATACGCATCCTATGCGCCTCGCCAACAAACACATCGCATCCAACAATCATCGCGCGCACCATCGCGAACTCCATCATTGTCCCCACCTACGCGAAGCTCTTCAGTCTCCACTTCGTCAGACTCGCCGCTCAGCTTCACCGAAGAGCCCGCAGAGGCCTTCGTCCATCGCTACGATTCCGACCAGGGTGCAACTCTGGTACATGTTAACGGCCCCGTGCCGCAATCGAAAATCCACCTCCAGCATTCGCTGCCACTCTATGACGAGAAGGCATCCAAGAAGGCGAAGACCTCGGGCGGCTTCTTCAACCGAGTCTTTGGTCAGACAAACACTGGCCGCCAGGCCACATATTAATTGCATTCGCTTTACCCCAAAATCCGTCTACTAGACCAACGAATTTCCTTTCACATTGTTCAAAAGAACGCGACATGAAGCGATGAGCTGTTTCACTGGTTGAGCATCGTCATGGTATATCATGATCACATCGTTCATATCATTTTGCATGGTCAGGCGTCAATCTTGTCGAGCATTTACACCGCGTAGCATTTGCATGGCGCAAGAGGATCTTGATTATCACTAGGTGGCCGGCGTGCCGCAATATACCAATAGTAGTCTAGTCACATATCGCTGAAGATGCGAGTAATGAAGAAGTCAAGTCGAAACCATTTTATCCTATCGTGCTTGGCGACGTTGGTGATAAAGTGCGATGCTCAACCCTTGTTCTGCAATCTCCGACCTGATGGATGACACTAGACGTAACGGCAATCGTGAACTATTGTTTCTGCAAGGTTGAGTGTATCGAGGGGTGGGTGACATTCCTTCGCGCGCGCCCAAGCGTGTCATTCTCGTGATCAGCCGTACCCTCAAATGTCGCTTCGAAAAGAAGAGGCTGTACAGAACGCACTCCACCCATCCCCACTAGAAATCGGAACACCGGTGTTCAGCCGTTCTTGCCATGTGTCCAATCGTGCGTCCATGGTCTGCCACGGCGACATGTCTACCCTGCCACCCTGCGCACCGCACGGTGACATTCTCTCAATGTTCTGCCTCGAGCATCTTTTACCGGCCACTTGCGCAGCCACGCTTATTTAGTTAGCCACAGCCCAGGAATTTATCGTGACCCACTGGCTTCATTGCATCACGCCGTCAGCCCTAGTCTAGTGAAGCCTTGATCACGAAGTGAGATCCATTGACCCGTAGTCACGAGCTGTGTTGTCTAACGTGGTGGCATTGCTGGGTGACCGGTAGGCAATGTGATCAGTCGGCACCATCAGCATCGCCATAGGACAAGAATTTGGACAACAAAGATCTTGCGCTATGCAGGGGCAAAGGAGCCAGCACGTTGGCGATCATACGTCTGGGCAATGCAGTCGAATGGAGTTGCATGCATGTTGCGTTTCAAATGAATGCCTTGGGCGGGAGCAGTCTGGTTACGGGTGGTGGGGTAAATTAGCGTGGTGGAAAGTGGGGTCCGCTAGTGAAGGTCTCCTTCCTGTTGTTCGCGAACACATGGCATCCTCAACCTGTTCGAGCTCGAACGATGAGTCAACTGTACAATACGCCTTCGTACAGCAATTCCATCGCATTGTTTGGGCATTTTCCACGACGCACTTTGGGCGTCTCACATCTCCACACCATTCGAGATTTGTGCGTCATGCGGATGCCTTCCCTCGTATTATGCTCTCCATATTGGAGCTTATATACTCCAATGTACACGTGTCGACGGACTGCGATGTCCTTCCTTCTTCGATCTTTAGGCGCGATGCTATGAGACTCATGGGCTCAATGAACACAGATTTACTCACTCTGGAAGTCATCCCATGCGTTACTTTTATGCATGCAACTTCCTTTGAGAAGTCGCAGCATCATGGTAAGTCCGGAGGTGGGTGACTTCATTTCTGATCATTATTTGCGCTTGCTTGACGTATACCTTGTGTACTTTACGGGTTGTGAGAGGTATGAAGGAAAGCACTCGTGTGAAGTCAGGATTGGCAATGACTCGGTCGCGAACTGACAGCTGCCACGGCCATGTCTCATGCGGAAAGCCCCCGGCTCCTTCAGATCCACAATGTGCTCCTCAGGCAGTAATGGGAATCAAGCATGAAGATGAGAGGCAGATCTGATACACCCAGTTGACAAACCCGTTACCACGGTAGCTAACATTGCCGAACTGTTCCGAGCTGACTATACTTGTCCTTCTACGTGTCGCGAGTCGACTTCACCGTTGTCACTCTTCTCGATCATCGTCTTTTCTTTCGTTGACCGCCGGCGGTCCCTTCTTCTTCCTTTAGTAATGGTTCGTCAATTCACGTTCCCACCCAACGAGCGGCGGGCGACAGGCCTCGACGGCAGGACGATGCGCTATAGTCATTGGCGACGGTACAACACCTTCTACGGGCTGGCATTGACAACAACACTAGCAACAATGCTTCTCTTAGCTGAACTCAACCAATGGCGCGTCACCGGCGATCTGTTTGTCCTGGCCAACAAATTCCCTGGCAGTGTGGCGCTCGTGGTCCAAATGCTGGCCGCCTTCTTTGGGCTCTTGCACGTAGCAGTCATCAGCAAGCTCATCAACTACGCACTACGACTGAGGATCACCAAAGTGAATGTGTCTTTGGACGTGTTGCGAACTTGGGTGGACTTGAGCATTCCACGGGTTGACTGGGATTTGCCCGTTCGATTCTTCTTTCCAGTCCTATTCGTGGTGTTTTTGAGTCTGGTTCCTGCGGCTCTATGGGCTGGTTCTATGTCGCCGTCGGTATCCAGGACTATCGGGAGCGGCATGCTACTAATACCAAGCTACGAAGACGTGTCCATGATTCGAGAGTACCCGATGATGATCGGGGCTGCAGGTCCCTCAATACGCACACGGAGGGGCTTCTTTACGTACTCCGTCGGACAGCAGCAGAGCGGACCACTGATGGGATCAGCAGCAGGTGCCTCGTCAATAGGTCGCGGTCAAGAGCATCTCCATCGCAAACTCGATAACACTCAATTTAGCTACCGTGGGCGGTCTTATGGTGTTGGAGCATCCGTCGGACTCATGGACCAGGGAATATCATCGGATACACAGATTGCAGGCTATCAGTACCAAGAGCCCGGCTATCTGGCAAACGTTACGTGCATGTACAACACTAGCTCAGACTTCAGACTTTCCGGACCGTACAACGAATGGATCTACGCTGCGTCTGGCAATCTTCCAGACAGTGTAGGCGGCGGGGAGTACTCAAATTACGTTGGCCACGACGGGAAAGCCATCGTAGCTATCGGTGTAGCGAACAGCGAGGAGTCCCCGCGCCGCTACCTCGCCATCGCGGCTGGTGAAGCCTATGCTTTTCTGAACAATACTCAGTGCGAGTTCGACTTCATCCCCATGCTCTTCAATGTCACCGTTGATATGGGTATGCTTAACATTACTGTGCGACCGAGCACGATGCTGCGCGACTTCAACCCGCAGCGTAATATAACACGGACCGTTGTACGCCAATTCGAGCTCATGTCCAACGACATGACCAACTTGTACGTCTCACTCATCGGCGAATCTTTCAACAGCAGTATCGCAGCGTATAAAATGCGCGCATCCGCCTTGCGAGAACCCTTCACCGACGAAGAAGCCACACTAGCCGGTCTCACGAACTCGATCACAGCAATGGCGGACGACATGCTTGTTGCCTACGCTTCTGCCCAGCTCATGGTGGGCCGCATGTTCACGCCACAACCTGCACGTGTGTACGTTTACGCGCTACAATTCGGACAGCCAGGCTACATCTACGCCATCTTTACTTTGAACCTCGTCATCATCTGCGCTGTGCTCGCCGAAGCAGTACGCACCTACGGCTGGGCCAGTCTTGGGGGGTTCAACTACCTCGACCCCCGCGATCTCATCATTGCAGCGTCTCGTGGTGGCCCTGAGATCGCGCAAGCAGCAGATCAAGTGGTGGAAAAGCGGGATCGCAAGACACTGAAGCATATGTGGCTGTTGAGCGACCCGGACGAGGGCAATGGCAGCTTGGTGGTCAACATGAAGGGCGACGGAGACGGTCATATGCGAATTTTCGTCGCGAGAGCAGGGGACAGCGGGTTGAAGACGCCGGTCATGCCGAGTACGCCTAAGACGCCGAGTGAGATGGACATGGAGTTGAAGATGAGCGGGTTTTACGAGGATGAGGAGGAAATAGCGAAGAAAATGCCGCGGAGGCAAGAGACGCTCAAGGTCGGAATTCTGGGCTTGATTAAGAGACAATGATGCAAAGCGACAGGAGGATAATAGTTGTAATGAAGTAATGAATACTTGGCTTTGCGGATTATGCATGCAAACATTGTCAGCAAAATTGGCGTCCTGCTTACTTTCTGCTTAGTTTCTACCTCTAAATTGTTCAGCGACCATATCACCAAGCGTTCGTCTTTGTCTCGCGTCACCCTGCCCTGTCTCACCAGCCAATATTCCAGTCGCCGCTCCAGAACCACCTTCTCGCTCCCTCTCAGCGTCAAGTCTCGCTCGCAAACCCTCAAAGCCCTTCTTCTTCTCTTCGCCTACCATCCAGCCCGGTACTCTCCAATCTATTGCACCTGGAAGCAAGTCTCGTCTGTATGCCGTGCCTACTGCCCAGCCCACAGCCGCAGCAAGCAATGACCCAGGGAACTGGCTAAGTGCGAGTTGTAGAGGTGGTAGATAGGATAGCGACTTCGAGGTAAGCGTCAAGCTCCGAGACCATATACTCGTAGCAGCTTGTGTGTTTGACTGCGAGGAGGCCGATTGTGCAGGCGCGAAAGCGGCGATTTTGTAGCGGTACACGTATGGTATCGCAGCATAGTAATTTGCTAGGAGCGCGAAGATGATAGGCGTCGGACCGGCGGGTAGGTAATTTATGCGCCCGAACGTGAGAGGGCGGAGGCCGAAGATGAGGATCAAGGGTGGCAGAAGGGTCGTGTAAGGTAGAGTCGCGAGTAGGAAGGACTACATATGCTGTTTAGCCTGAGATCCTGGTGTACACATGGCGCTGAAGACTTACTGCGAATTTCCTGCTTCCCCACAATCTCTCGATTACGCGCAGTTGGTAGAATGTGAGGACGCCGAACAGGACTTCAGTCGAGTTGGTGAAGCATGTCTGAGTATATGTTAGCTTCACTGAATAGCGATTCACTTGCCAGGATCCATCACAACCACACGTCTTTACTTTAACACTGCAAGCGAAGTTCTGCTTACCTGCCACGTCAGAAACCTCCAGAACTGGCGGTACGTCCATATATGCGGCACCACCGAAATGTGCAAGTAGTACCGCGTGTCGGTGATTGTCGCGAAGAGGGCACCGATGACGGTCGAGAACACCAGAAACTGGCTCACTGGCGCGTTGGTGAAGCCGGAGGATATCATTGTGACTTCTGCAAGGATGTGCGATCGCGCATAGTTGTTGCACAGAGGGTGGGATGAGCGATGACGAACAAGCGGGTTGCGGAGCTGATGCGGAGGTGCCACGGTTGCGATTGCCCAGGTTCACGTGATCAGACTAGACCCTTGGTGCACCGCAGCAACTTCCCCTTCCACATTAGCAACACTCGCACCCATATTTTATCTACAATGATTGTGAGCCAATTCCAGCACACTGTTGTGATTTGCTAGAGTGACATTGTTGTTCAATCGCTGGACTCGGCACGCTGCCTAGGCAGACATCCTGCCGCTATCTCAGCCCCGGACACGTTCAGGTTTCTAAGGGTCAAGTATCTTGCAAGGCACCTTCAATCACCTCACACGTCTCTTCATCATGCGTGACCACGAGACCTTCTGCCGAAAATGTACCTCGATTTCATTCAAAGCGATGAGCGCTGGCGCGGGCCAAACACACCATGAGAGTTGGACTGCCTTGGAGAAGTCGGCTGCGAAGGGTTGTCGACTTTGCAGCTTTTTAATCGCCGACCGAAGCCCTAAAGAAGATCTTGTGCACCTGAAGCTCTACACTGGCGAGTCTCCGATCGTGCTGAGGATGGGATGGGCACGCTTGCACATGTCTCCGTAAGGAGAGGCTATGGAGGAAAACTACACGCTCATCCTGCCCGAGGGTACAACAGTATCATCGAGCGTCCTTTCACGGGGATTGACGAATATACAGGCATATCCGATCATTCACTACAATCCCGTCTTCATGAAAGACATCAGATACAGGACCGTTCCTCTCAGCCAGCAATCGACCGGGTTCAAGCATGATCATCGGATTGCCACTCGACCCATGCATCGTGTCAGAAGTCAAGCCTTGCGAGCCTCCCGACACGCATTTTAGACGTCTGTCCAGATGCAGATGCATCCAAGGTATCACTGGTGAACGGTACTGGCCTTGAAGCTGCATATGTTACTCTCAGTCATTGCTGGGGCGATGTAACATCCAATACTGGTAATATGTAGGTACTCGCCATCCACCACACTCTCCCGTGATCTATTCATCTACGACGTGCACGATCTCACATCTCGGCCCTGATCAGACTCTTTAAATGTACCTCCGACAACATCGACTTTCTGTACGGTGGCTTCTCCATCGAAAGCCTTCCCGTGCTTTACAGAGACGCTGTGATGGCTTAGTATTTGTGCGCACGTCTGATACGAAGGAGGCGTATCGTCGCGTTGGCACATTCTGGATTGGATTCTTTTCTGGGGATGACAGCGGCAGTAACTGGCAAAGGGCTGGATTTGTGGAAAGTACGATGGAGATTATCTAAACGACCGATTGATGCGAGCCTCGTACACGCTCAACGAAGAGACTCCCAATTAGGCCCAAAAGCTGTGATTGCTCAGCGTAGCATCTCAGGCAGCTTGCAAGGAATTGGGGCCACGAAATGGCTACGTATGAACCGACAAAAAGGTGTAATCGTTCAATCATGCCTTTATTCCCAGTACTTTATCCCACCCACCTATCTACAAACCCCAGACCCCAAACCACGATCCCTCCCCTCACAATCATCCCCTAAGTATTCTTATACGTCCCATAACTTCCATACCCCCCAGTCGGCGGCGCGTACTTTCCATACGAACCATACCCCCCCGATGGAGGCGTAGCAGGAGCGCCGTAGGTACCTACGAACATCAGTTTCCCCCTTCCCAGCATTGAGGGGCAGATGATAGGTGGCTTACCGTAGTTGCCGTATGTGCCCTGAGGAGCAGCTTCGGCGTTGGGTTCAGCTTCGGGTATGGCGATGGGAGCTGCGATGACGCTGGCTGCGAGGGTGAGGAGGGTGAGGGTGAGCTTCATTGTTGTGGGTAGATGCTGGTGGGTAAGGGCTTAGTGGGGATGAGGTTGTTCGGCCTGAGACTTGAAAGCTTGTGAGAGCGGATGTGGGTTTATATACCAGGGAGCTCAGCTCGTGTATTTGATGACTGCATCACCGCGTCGACATGTTCTTCCACCAGCGCAAGACTACATATCGACAATGCAGAGATCACGCACTCCACCGATCTGAAGGCGTGAAACCTTGAAGCTGAAGTGAGGTCTTGACCGGACTAGGTAATAGCAAGCGTTTAAATGGCGCTGCGTAGCCCTTCGAGATAGGTCGGGCCTAGCTCCAAGATATTGGAGGCTTCATGGCATGCGGAAGGAAGTAGTAAGAAGAAGCGTGTTCTTGGCGTTAATACCACAAGGTGTATGTTCGTGGATGTGAAGTATGGCAGGCTGACTGAGCAGTGGTAGTGCGGGTACTTGTTCCGAGTGGAATTGTGGGAATGGAATACTGCGAGGTTTACTTTTTCCTTTGTGAAGGCGGCGATTAGTTCGCTACTGTAGATAGTGTTTGGTAAAAGGGTCTTCTCGTACGGTGTTGCATGTACGCCGAGATCCACGACCAGTATGGCTATCTCTTGTGCTCATAACCATCGTGACAAGCTACACTTCGTGAAGCGACATGGCCATTCGTCTAGCCCGACACGCCAAACTCTGCCCAAAGGAGCACGACATTGCATAGTCGCAATGCGAAAAAGCCGATGATGCTCCCATTCTAGATCCAGCCCTAAGCGCCACGCTCTAATGTGAATGGCTGGCGCATCATGCTATTCTTTCAGCTGGAGCGGGGCAAGCCTCAGAACTTCTCCAAGCTGAGTACCACGCACGCCACGAGCCTGGCTAGACACGCAAGCTTGCATTGGTGTGTAGGGTGTGGTGTGTGATACGTGATTGACTTGAGCTGGTGATACTGGTGTTGTGGTTTTGCTGTCAACTGTCGTCCGTTGTCACTCACCATTGACAGTACCCATTGACCCTTCTCTCTTCCCGCGATCTTACTGCAACAATGTTTGGGTTAGACATGTTTCGCTCAGAGAAACGTACCGGTTTCGAGCGCGTGTCGGGCTCGGACGACGATCAAGAAGAGCTGCTGAGTCAAAGTGAACGGTCCTCACTCGAGGCTCAATCAAGAAGACCAATCCCTCAGGTACCATCATGGATTGCAGCCAGCATCGCGGTCGTTTGTACTGCGATACTGTTTGCCGTTCTCGGGGTGCTCGCTATTCATTACGTGCGGAGGGACGCTGATGCTTTCAGCATACGGCATACTTCGCAGTACTGTATGTCTCCAGAGATTACATGTGAACCTAATGCTAACACAAGCACAGCGCCAATAGTCGGCGACGTGGGTATACGATATAGCCCAGTCCGCTTCGAAGGGTCGTTGATGAAGCCGAACGACTTCAAGCTGGACGCTGGACCTGAGGTTGACGCAGCCTGGAAGTCATTGGGTGCGGACTACCACGCAGCGAGGATACCAGTGGAAGAAGCAGCGCGCTCAAATCTTGCCCCAGACCAAGTGAAGATCAAAAAAAAGTACGGTGGCGGCTATCCAGCGCACGTCGAAGGGCTGCACCATCTCCACTGTCTCGTACGTCGAATACTTGCATACCTGACGCACCGCTAATGGACTGGTAGAATCTCCTGCGAAAGTCGCTGGCGTGGAATTTCGATTACTACAAGGAGCAGGGCCTGGGTCCTTTCTCGAATGACGCAAATATACTGAAGCACCACGTCACACACTGCCTGGATATACTGCGCCAGCAATTGATGTGCACCGTCGACGTCGGCGTGCTCGGCCAGGTGTGGTATCAGCCTCCCGATTCACCTCTAGAGGCCTTTGTCGACTTCAACACCGTCCACAAATGTCGAAACTTCGACGCGATCCGAGACTGGGCCGAAAAGCACCAGCTGCCCGATGTCGAGGACGTCCCGGAGGACTTTTTGGAGTTACCAAAGGATGGCGATAGGGTGTGGCACACTGTGCCATGAGTCGTTTGTTACTGTCTCCGTGTCGATGACCCAATAGGATGTGCGGGAATGGTACCGGCCCCACCATCGCATACGGCGAACCCAGTGTCCTTTGTGAACATCCATTCACAGCCAAGCTTACTCCAATTCGCCCACTCATGCTTCGGTTTGAAATTAAGCTGACCATTTACGAGTGTTGCAAAGTCGACGTCAATGTGCGTCTCGTACATGCTGACTCCCGTGGGGATCCCCCAAAGCCGTGCTCTGTCGAAGTGATACATCATCCAGATATTGCGAGCAGCGTGCACGAATCGATCCTGTCCCGTCTTGCTTCCAAGTACCTTCTCAGAAACCATCATGGTCATGCTTAAGATGTTGGAGAAATGGCACAAGACGTTAGACAGGCCGCCGTCCTTATATCCATGCTTGATGACGCGCGTGACAGCGATGTTTCTGAGCAAACTCGCATCTTCCACCGTAATGCGAAAATGCTCCAGGAAACCCACCTCAGGCGAGTCATCAAAGTGACTGACATGCTTGTCATCTAACGGCAGATACAAAATATCCGTATCAAACCGAAAAAAGTACGCCTCAGTGCACCGCGCAGCCTCATTCGCCGCTCCAACGTGATGACGCACCAGGTGTCCCGCTTTCCCAGCTTGGTAGTATGCTTCTGCGCGTGATTCCTGGCATATGTTGACGATGAGGGGAGCTGGACTGGGTGAGTAGCGCGGACAGAATGAAGTCTCGTCGTGGGTGGAGTCGTGGGGTTTGGTGCGTAGCGCGACGAGACGGGGTGGTTCGGCGAAGTAGGTGAGGGTCCAGATTTGAAGGCGGAGTTCTTTGGGGAGGTTGGAGAGAGACATGACGGAGAAGGCGAGATTGTGATTGTGGTTGTAGGAGGATGTTGTTAGTGATGTTGGGAAAGGAAGGTGCGAGGGAAGGTGCGAGACGCCGGGATTGTGGGGCTGGTCCTGCACGTGAGACCGCGTTTTACTCACACCACTGAACATAACATCACATCATCACTCAGAAAGACACAAATTTGATGATTTTTTTGGTATTTTTTTCCAAGATTTCGACACATCCCATAGTGCCATGTTTTACGCCTGAACGCCCACAGTCTACCGGTCAGATTCCGCTAGACAACAAAATCGAAAAGTATCACCACGACGGGTGAGGGGTATATCCCAGTATGTATTCAAGCTCCATTGAGCCAAACATGTAAACAAAAGAAAAGGAAAGAAACAGACAGTATCATCGACATCTTTGCTCTGCAAAATCGCGTCCTAGAAACGTCTAATGCGCCGTGCAGCGATACAGACATTTGTAGTAACATCCAACCGAATGTGACATTTGGCGGTACCAATATGCGAAGTAGCGTGCAAGTTGGCGAGCGTGAAGGCGGTGTGCGAATATGTATGTGGTAAAAAAAAGGCGCAATGAGAATCGATACAGAATTGTGGTTCAAGTCAAGTCGGTCGACCTAGTGAAAGAAGAGAATATCGTGTCGTGAAACCGTCACCGCCTGTGACGCGCTGGCGCGAGGTGAGAGAAGTGAAGGCTTCTACTGGGGCTTCTGGATGCCGCCCTTGGTGGAGACGCGGCTCGGAGTCTTGGACTTGGAGCCCGGGGTCTTGACGGCGCGCGCCTTTCTGGAGCTGGGGGTCTTGGGCGTGCCAGCAGCCTTGGGGGTGGCCGGCTTCTTAGGAGTCGCTGGGTTCTTGAAAGGGCCCGCCTTCTTGGGAGT
>Ga0265780_10004250_pt1 | contig 18528 bp, 13 predicted proteins | sample P1T30metagenome_FD_192432 | JGI IMG/M metagenome (GOLD analysis project Ga0265780, IMG submission 192432) | Plant litter microbial communities from East Loma Ridge, Irvine, California - P1 T30 | ecosystem: Environmental > Terrestrial > Plant litter > Unclassified | place: USA: California...
ACCGCGACTAGGCTGTGCTAGTATTGACCAAAGATGTCTTGCACGGGTAGTGATCCATATTCTCGGAGAAAAAGCAGTCTCTTCGCAATTGTCCGGCGTTTCGGCGAAGAAGTGCGAAGCTGAATACACCAAATGCGGAAGGTTTTGATCTTACTGTGGATTGCAGCGCAAAATTTCGGTGTTTAAAACGGTGTTCGGTCACGGAATGGTGTTGGGGGCGGACATGATGTATTCGCCGAAAATGGCTTTCGGGCTGACATGTTTGCACTCCGACATCGTTTTCGGGCTTGACATGATTTTTACACCCTGAACATGATCTTGTCATTGTACCACAACCTTTGCTGCATTCCACTCATGTGCTTATCGGCCAAGTTCACGCACTTCGTGTCGCTTTCACTTCATGAATATCAATGTTTTGCGGTCTGTAGCTGCTCAGGGTCGGTGGCTTTGACGTCACGTGATCTTGCTTGATGGCGTTCCGACGTTTGGTGAGGTCTTCTCATCAGACTTCTAGTTCACAACGATCGAAGCGTTATGGAATCTATCATGGAACCGAGGCTACAATCCTTCCCCCACCACTACCTACCTAAACACCTGGGCAACGTGGCCTTCCCCCGAAGTACCTATGGTATTCTTTCTTGGCAGCTCCACCCTCTAGATCATCTGACCAACAAGTACCCGCATGCAACTCTTCCGTCGCTTCACTTGCTCCAGCTACGCGTGGGATAAACAGGATAAACTCGCATTGCCGGTGGCCCCTGCATTCCCCAGACTTTATGCCGGGACTTACCCTGGCATGTAATTTCCCCGATATTCAGTATAACATGTCTTAGCCTATACCAAGCCCTCATGGTCGTGCAGACCATCTGTCATTGATTCTATACGGGGCGGAGCACTCTATCCTATACATGACAAGAGCAGGCCAAGACGGGTATTGTACTAAAGCATCCAGTAGGTTACCCGGTCTGTGAAGATGCGATCGGGGCAGTTCCTGGGAAGTGGGGTATATATAGATTGTGTTTCCATGCGTCTTTGAGGATAGACAGGACTGTTTTTTGATCGGGCTTGCAATGCTGTTCAATTCCTTCACCACCGCTCTGGCGTTTGCCAGCAGCGCAGCCGCCATTCCTACCTTTGGCCTCGAGCCTCGTCAGGCTGCGACACTCAATGCGGCTCTCGTTGCGCGAGGCCGCTCATACATTGGCACGTCGTTGACGATCCGCAGCGACAACCAAGAGTCGAACATCATCAAGTCGGAATTTGGCTCCATCACGCCAGAGAATGCTATGAAGTGGGACGCAACTGAGCCAAACCGTGGGCAGTTCAGCTTCAATGGTGCTGACCAGGTCGCGAACTTCGCGACTCAGAACAACAAACAGATGCGATGCCATACACTGGTCTGGTACTCCCAATTGCCAAGTTGGGTGAATCAAATCAACAACAACGCTACATTGATGAGTGTTATGGAGAACCACATCAACACAGTTATGGGCCGCTACAAGGGCAAATGCACCCACTGGGATGTCGTGAATGAAGGTGAGTCTAGTCAGGCTTCAACGAAGAAAGCAAGACATTAACAATAGCGAAGCACTCAATGAAGACGGCACGAACCGTGATAACGTCTTCCTCCGCGTCATCGGAGAACAATACATGCCCATCGCCTTCCGCATGGCCGCTGCTGCCGACCCAGCCGCCAAGCTCTACTACAACGACTACAACCTCGAGTACGGTGATGCCAAGCACAGGGGTGCCCTCCGTATCGTCAAGCTTGTTCAATCCTGGGGTGTCAAGATCGACGGTGTTGGTCTGCAGGGACATCTGACCTCAGAGTCGACCGGAACACAGAACACACCTACCCCCAGTGTCGCAGTCCTGACTAAGACACTACAAGATTATGCTGATCTCGGCGTTGACGTTGCGTACACGGAGCTCGACATCCGCTCGAACACACCGAGTAACTCGGACAAGGAGACTGTTGCGGCTTCGGCTTGGGCGCGTGTTGCTCAGAGCTGCATCAACGTTTCGCGCTGTGTTGGTATTACCATCTGGGTACGTGCAATTTCCACAATCATGTGAGAAACAGCGAAGCTAACTGTTCATGTAGGGTGTCAAGGACGGATACAGCTGGGTCCCAGGAACGTTCCGCGGCGAAGGATCCGCTCTTCTCTGGAACGACAGCTACCAGAAGAAGCCTGCCTACACCGCGTTCCTCAACGTCCTGAACGGACAGAACGTCACCCAGGCATAGACTGGACGGGATTGAAAAAGCACGCGCTTCACTGTACATATTCACTTTACGATCAAACATAACAAGCATAAAACATCGCTTCTCTAAACACATCCAATATCCGTCCGTGAAACCAACAAAAACAACCCCTCCAAAACTAAATTTCTCATTTCTACACTACAAACGCCACCCACGTGCTCCCATTACCCCATCAAGTAACTTCTCTTCCTACCGTCGATGTCTGCAATGCTTGAGGGTTGATCCATGCCGCCTGCTTTAAACGAGGCTCTTCCAACATCACACGTCCACGCCGGCCAATCGCATCGCGCCACACTGAATCTCGTGCATGAAAGTGGGTTTTTTGCCACAACGACAGACTCGTGTTCCTTGTACCTCGGCTTCATGCAGGAAACATGAAAAAGTGCGGGTGTTGGGTTGTTTGAAGGAAATGTTCAGATTGTAGTAGTTGCGGTTGGATTGTGAAGTCGAATGGGTTTGGGAAACCCTGCGGTTATCGCTGGGATGTTGCCTGGGATATCAGGCATTCTAGATGTCGAAAAGAAAAGAAGATGCATAGGTAGGTTACATGGTGTTTCTATTACCGGTACGCATGTATTGTGGTGCGTACTGCTGCAGGCTGTAAACCACGAGGGAAGTGTAGTAGAGTATACGATAGCCAGAAGGCATGCGCAGTACTACCAGGTTTCGGATTCACCGCCAAGGTACCGTGAATAGCTCCAGGATACTAAATAGACTGCCTGCTGCGCGTTCCGTTGTACATGAGAAAATGCAGTGCATCCTCCTCTTAGTATCCCAACTCGCAACTCGTCACATCCTCCACAAAATGCTGCTCCCTATACCTCCTCGTCCACCACAAATACCAAGGTACAATATTCATCTTGATCATATGTCCCCACCACGGCGTATCCTGTACCGTCTTGACAACGCTCTGACTCTCATCGAACGCCGTGTCAATCCTCGCTCGCCGTGACTTCTCATACGCTTCAAACGCCTCTTTGACCGGCACACCATCTTGTCTCCTAGTCTCCATCCACTTGGCCAAACACCGCGCAAACAAGACCCCATCTTCAAACACTATGCCCGTCGATTCGCCCTGAGGCGGCATCGCGTGGGCAGAGTCGCCGATGAGCATAGTCCTGTCGGTCGACCACTTCCCACCCTTTGAAAGTGTGAAGACAGGCCAGAGAAACAAGTCCTCCGCATGCTCGATAACTCTCTGAATGAGCGGATTCGCCGCCCCACTGTACCTCTCCAACATATCCTCCCGGATCTTCACCGCATCCTGTCCCGCCGCTTTCCACCCATCGCGACTCTCAATCTCGGGCACTTGCATCAGAGCGCCAACGTAAATCGAATCGCGAGCGTCGTTGTGGAAGGATGTGAGCAGCATGCCTCTGCGGCCGAAGTTCATGCCCGAGACTTCGAAATGCGTGGGCTCATAGAGGCCGGTGGTTTTGTCCAGGCGCCGCGCAGAGAAGCCGAAGGCGTTGCAGATGCCTGAGTATTGGCTTTTGCGGGCGGGCTCGACGTGCTTGAGGCGCGCGACGGAGTGGATACCATCGCAGCCGATGAGGATGGCGCCGTGCGCTTTGGAACCATCTTCGAAGGACAAGGTAACACCTTCGTCGTCCTCATTGATGGTGGTAGTCTTTTTTCCGCATTCGATTTGGATGTTCGGACATTTTCCTACTGCTTCTAACACACCCTTTAGCGCCTCTCCTCTTGTGATCCTCAGAGCGGTAAATGGCGGTGTTCCCAATCCCTTGCCTTCAGGTCCGCGGAAACTACTCTCAGCGATCTTCTTGTTGGTGTACAAGTCGAATACCTCGACTGCAAGACATTCGGCGCCATATTGCTTTGCGTTGATCTCGTCCAGGGCGCCCAGATGAGAGAGTAGCCGGAGGGCATTCGGGGTGAGATTTACGGCGCCTCCAATTGTCGCAGGCTCAGGCCTCAATTCGAAAATGGTGATGTTCGGCGGTGGAGAAGTGAACTTAGTGAGGGAGAGAGCAGTGGTCAGACCAGCAATACCAGCACCTAGAATCAAGATCTCCAAGGGCTCGAGATGAGCAGACATGGTATCCTAAATTTTGCTTCTTCCTCTGTTGCAGGTGGTCTGCTCGAGCAAGCTATAAGATTGTACCGACATGCTTTTGGTGAGCTCATCGATTGTCGTTTTCTGGCATGCCTTACATGGTTAGTGCTGATAAGGCGCGACGGGAAAGATGGGGAACCGCTTCGGCTGCGCAATCATGCCTACTTTGCGACCTACAACTCGTCCTAGCATCCCTAGTCAAAGACGTTGTACAACCGGGTACAAGCCATGTAGCATATATATTGCACGCCTGTAGAAGGTCCTTAGCGCAGAATAGTGATGGCGGGCTGGTGTCCACGGGTGTACAAGACGACCGGAGTGGTGTCTTGCGCGTGCAAAGTATTGCCATCGTCGCCGTTACTTGCAGAGCTGCTGGTTTGATCTTTCAAAGATGCTGGACTCCAGTACCACGGAGTAAGCTCCTTCAACAATGCGGCTGGGCTCGTCGTAGCTCCCACGTGCGCATGAGATCATGGCGGGGCACCTGTGTCGTCGAAGCCAATACGAATACTGCAGAACTGCAAGCCATACCTCAGCTTAAGCTTCCCGATCTTCTAAATGAAAGATACTCGGCATGCATTTTCCCAAGAAACCCCATTTCCTACACCTACCCAACAGCTCTCCAGCCTCGCCCACACCATTCCCTGCTAAGCACCGGCCGCATAGAAGGCCAGCCTCATGCACCACCTTCCCCCCACATATCCCGTGACCGCACTCCACTGCGGAACCCCCCGCGCCTAAGACAGTTCGCAGGCGATGCAGCAATCGACAGCCAGGCCGCAAGGCTGGGGCTGATTACCGATTGCGGAAGGTTGCGGCTACGACTAGTGAAAAGCGCGCTCTGGAAGTCTGGGGGAATGTTGGGAAGTGCGAGAATTGGACGAGGCTGGGTGGCGAATCTTCGGAGGTATTTGGAGAGGGAAGGGTGCTGATTCGCTGGTGGGCAGATGGGGTGTTTGGGGTGGTGAATGGGTGAGGGCTTGGCGTTGGGGGGAACTAGGTACCGAGGCAACGAGTCGAATTTCTGAGTTCTGAGGGGACGGCCTGTGAAGTCGGACGATATTTCGAGCACGAATAAGTCAACATAACCCTTTCAAAATCTTCACTCAGCACATCAGTCATCCGATATCGAAATGGCGACCCCGAAATCTCTGAACAACACCTACCATGCCCCGACCGCCGGGTACCTTAGACCCATCATTATCGTCGGTGTCACCATGGCGCTTGTCGCTCGTCGCGAGGTCATTTCACCGGGTTCACCATTATACGACTACGTCCTGTCGCGGTCGCCAAACGCCTTGAAAGCTGGTGTCTGGATCCAGAACGGACTATTCTACGTCCTTTACGGTGCTCACACGATCGAGACAGCCATGTTCACCAAGCGGTTGAGCGACCATGGTGTTAGCGTAACGAGTCTGGCGTGGTGGAAGTGGATGGCGACGTGTTTCATTGGGGGCAAGTTCTGCTTTGAGTACTTCGACAAGCTGGTGGGAAAGAAGGCTGCTTAGTTGAGTTGTGGAGTCTGAGAGAGTCGATGCGGAGATTGATTCAATTCAGTTGGGATTCACTGTCTCCTCGCTGCATATATCGCTACAATGGAAAACCAAATAACGCCTGTGCCTATGCTCTTACAAAACCTACGAATGTACATGTACACTGATATCAAACGCGAATTGTCATCTACTGCTTCTTCTGCGCGTTGGGGCCCATCTCTTTGCTGAAGGCGAAGTATGATACCTCGAGGCTGGTGAGCGCCCTGATGCCGACGAGAAGGATGAGGAAAAGCGGGATGATGGCAACAAAACCCATGAACAATCCGGGCGTGAAGTATTGGTATCGCTCGAAGAGGCCGCCAGCGTCTGTGGCATTTGCGCGTTGGACATGGGAAGAAAGGTCGCGCTTCAATTCAATCTGCTCGTAGTTTCCAAAGGGATTCTCCATCTCGTACGGAGGGTGTTGGTTTTCCAGCTGTGCCTTGGCCACCTTCTCGTCTATTGGCGTCGTGATGTAGATGACGGTGTAGTCTTCGGACTGGGCGATGAGCTCGTCGATCATGTCGTCTGCGCGTGTCAGCTAATATCCCCATACGAGTGGTTTCGCACATACCGGCCTCCTGCAGACTGCTCACTCTCTGGTCCTTCTCTGCGCCAGGTGCCGCAACAGCTTTCAGGCCCGCCTTGTGCCCACACTTTGTCTGAAGGTGCGATAAGATGGCATTTCCATCGACCTGACCCACCACATTTGGGACGGCAAAAGTAGTCCTGACCTGCTCCTGCTTGCCGCCCATGTACTGGCTGAGCACTGGCGCCGAGCGGCCGTCTGCATAGTCGGCAGCGGAGACGCCGCGCTGCTCAATAACAACATACGACTCCGTGGGGCAGTCCTTCAGCGCGCCAAGGATGTCGGCAGTGGTTTGTGATGATTCCGCGATTGATGCATCCGCGTTTGGGAGGAGCAAGCTGCAGCTGTTAGCTAGGAAGCATCAGGGTAAGCTTCTGGGGCGCATACTCGGCCGTGGAGAAGAGGAAGAAGGGCGAAGTGTTGCTGAATGCAAGCGCCGAGGGCAACGCTGCCAGAGCGAGGGTACCGACCAATGTCTTCGCCATGATGCAGTGATAGCTGGACGTGTGTTGTTGCTGGTGATGTTCACGTTACGGGAGCTGGCGTTGCGGCGATGCCTGTCACACTAGATGGCCCGAAGATTTGCCGGATTAATGACGCGCAGTTCCAAACTCCGAGCGAATTTCATACAGTCAGAAGCGCGTTGCATGTGTAAACTGCGCCACCGCACCCGAAGCGACTTTCCGAAAGCTGCCTGGAAGCTGACGCCCGTGTCACTGGCTGCTTATGAGTCATCAAACATCATTTTCTAGAATGTCGCGCTAGCAATACAACTGCCTAAGGCAAAGTGTATAATCTCGCTCGCCACTGTCACTACAACAGTACAACCACACGCGCTTCAATCTTGCTCTTTCTTCACGTTCACCAGGCCATACAAATACTAGTGCCTGTAAAATCGACTTCAGCTCCTCAGAACTCTAACACGGCCTTGCGCCACCACAATCGCTATCACGCACAAACCGGACGATACTCAACTGCGCACCATGTCGACCGCCACTGCAGCACCGCCAGCCGGAGCGGGGCCAAGTGATGCTTCAAGAGGCGCCAATAGGCGGAGACGCCCTCGGAGAAACCCCAACACACCAGCAGAGCAGCAAGTGGAGGGACAGGGACAGGTTCATGCTTTGGTCCCGTCGCAAGTCATGTCGCAAAGAGGTGGACGCAGCGGAAGGGGACGTGGGGGCGCCAGAGGAGGACATGCAGAAGTCGGGACTCCCACAGCACCACAGACGGAGGCCGCAAACCACGACGGTGCGCCTTCCACGAATCGCGGAGGCAGAGGCGGACGCGCGCGGGGCAGAGGACCCAGGTTTACCCCACGAATGGCTGCTGGTGGGCGGCAATTTGGTGGACAGTTGACCGCCGAGGTCAACGGTGCTTCAGAAGATTCGCAGACAAATCCAGGGCTACAGGCAGACGCCCCTGCATTCCAACCTGGCCAACCAATTGCTCCCCGCAAGCAGCGAGCGCCACGCGAAAAGAAGCCGCAACTACCGAAATCGAATGCGCCAGATATCGCGACACGAACACACGAGGACATAGACAACGGTCATTACGAATGCGCTATTTGTACGGAGGACGTTAAGAGGCACTCGCGAGGTGTCTGGTCATGTCGAACATGCTGGACTGTCTTCCATCTGGGCTGCATCAAGAAGTGGTCCACAAACGAGGGCTCAGCTGCAGCTCGTCAGCAGGCTCAGGATGGCGAAATGCCACCTCCGAGGCAGTGGCGTTGTCCTGGATGCAACTTGCCCAAGGATACTCTCCCCAAGAATTTCCACTGTTGGTGTGAGAAGGAGCTCGACCCCAAGGCCTTGCCTGGATTACCACCATTTTCTTGTGGCCAGACATGCGCTCGACCACGAGTGTTACCAAAAAGCTGTCCACACCGCTGTCCCGTCACCTGTCATGCTGGTCCTTGCCCGCCTTGTGGCCTGATGGGACCTACTAAGCCGTGCTTCTGCGGCAAGAAGTCGATGACACGACGCTGTGTCGATACTGATTACGAACATGGCTGGGGTTGCGGTGAGGTCTGTGGTGAAGTCATGGCATGTGGAGAGCACCGATGCTCACGACCATGTCATGACGGTCCGTGTGGGGCTTGCGAAGTGCGAGTTCCTGCGCGATGCTACTGCGGTCAGATCGAGAAAGACATACTATGTCGCGACAGAGCTGAGGAGAAGCAGAGCAGACAATATCATACTGCCGCCGATGGCACTGCTGTCATGGAGGAGTGGATGGGCACGTTCGAATGCGCAAATGTGTGCAGTCGGCCTTTCGATTGCGGAAAACACAGTTGCCAGAAGTTCTGTCATCAACAGCACGCGAAGCCACCACACTGTCCTCGAGCTCCCGATCTTGTGAGCCACTGCCCATGTGGGAAGACTCTGCTGAAGGATATGGCAAACGCCCCCCGGACCACTTGCGAAGATCCAATACCGAACTGCGCGAAACCGTGTCACAAAACGCTAGATTGCGGGCATCCATGCGAGCAGCTGTGCCATCAAGGAGATTGCTCGGCCTGCTTCCAGAGAGTGTCCATTGCCTGTAGATGTGGACGAACGACATCTAAATCGATCTGCCATCAAGGATGCGAAGAGTCTCCACAGTGTATGCGCATCTGTCGAGTGTCTCTGAATTGCGGACGACACGAATGCGGCGAGCGATGCTGTGCGGGTGAGCGAAAAGCTGCAGAGCGTCAATCAAGCCGGCGCAAAGCGCGACCTTTAGATTCGGCACCCCGTCAGCCAGGCGACAACTTTGAAGCTGAACATATCTGCACTCGTAGCTGTGGCCGGCAACTGAAGTGTGGCAATCCCGAACACCGCTGCCAGGAGCTCTGCCACAAAGGCCCGTGTGGAACTTGTCGGGAAGCCATCTTTGACGAGCTCGGCTGCCATTGCGGACGTACAGTACTACAGCCTCCTTTACCCTGTGGTACGAAGCCACCTCCGTGTCGTTTCCCGTGCGAGCGACCCAAAGACTGTGGTCATCCGCAGATGGCTCACACTTGTCACGGAGATGAAGAGAATTGTCCCAAGTGTCCATTCTTGACGACAAAATCCTGCTTATGTGGTAAGAACGTGTTGAAGAACCAGCCATGCTGGCTTTCGGACGTTCGCTGCGGTGAGATTTGTGGCAAGACGCTCAGATGCGGTGCCCACAAGTGCCAGAAGCAATGCCATCGGTCAGGCGAGTGCGACGAGCCTTGCAGACAGCCATGCGGCAAGGAGCTCAGCATCTGTGGTCATCCATGTATGTCTCCTTGCCATTTCCCTGGGGTGTGCAAGGAAGAGAAGCCCTGCCAACAGAAGATCTTCATCACTTGCGAATGTCAGAGGATCAAGCAGGAGGCCAAGTGCGCTGCATCGCGCCAAGGAGACGGAAACACGAAGAAAACCTTGAAGTGCGACGAAGAATGTGCACGCCTGGAGCGCAATCACAAGCTTGCTCTCGCCCTGAATGTCGATCCTGAGCACCAAAGCGACCATGTTCCGTACTCTACCGAAACCTTGAACATGTATCAGCAGAACTCAACTTGGGCTGCTACTCAAGAGAAGCAGCTCAGGCTCTTCGCTGCTGACCCAGAAGCAAAACGCTTCCGATTCAAGCCGATGCAGCGCCATCAGCGAGCTTTCGTACATTCACTCGCCGAAGACTTTGGTTTCGACACCGAGAGCATGGACCCCGAGCCCCATCGTCATGTCGCCATCTTCAAGACACCTCGCTTCGTCATGGCACCTATGAAGACTCTAGCAGAGTGTGCGCGAACCCGACAAGTTCAACGTCCCATGCCTGCACCAGCAGCTGCGGCGACATTGCGTCCCAAACCAAGCAACACCACTGGCGATCCTTACAACGCTTTCCTCGTCACGAACCCACGATTCGCCTTGACCATCGAAGAAGTCGGCACCGTTGTCAAATCCGTTCTGGCGAAAACATCATTCAGTCTCGACCTCGAAGTTAACTTCCTTCCCAGTGAGGCCGTCACTCTTAAACCCCCGCTCGTCGCGCGTCTCAACACCGACGAGCGCTCGATGCAATCGCAGCTTGAATCAATCCAAGAACCTCTCCAGCAAGCTTTCTCAGCTCAGAAGATTGGCACAATTCAACTCGCGCGCCTGGACTCAAGTCTCAATATCCTGCGCAAAGAATCCGACATCGGTCCGGGTAGTGGATGGAGCACCGTTGCTGCGGCGAAGAGCGCTCCGTTGAGACAGGTTGCTAGAGGGACGGCGTTTGGCAACAAAGGCGGCTTTGCGGTGCTGAGCCTGAGCAACAAGAAGAAAAAGAAGGAGGTTGAGGTTGTGGAGGACTGGGAGGCGGCGGAAGAGCAGGAAGAAGAGAAGGAGATGAAGGCTAGTGGAAGTGGTGCGAATAGTGTGGTTGTGAGTGAGAACGAGGGCGGTGCATCGTCGCAACCTGATAGCGTTGGTCCGGCGGTGGAGAGCTCTTCTGATGAGCTGATTGTTCCATTGACGCCGGGAACTGCGAGATGGGCAGACATGGACGATGAATAGGACCTTAGGTATGAAAAGAACAAGTCTTATACGCCCCCAGCATGCGCGATAAAAGAAGCACATTCCAATACACCTCACACAAGACTCGCACATACCAAGCTCTCTGAACAATACGTGACGATACTAGGTATTTTCCTCTTCCTCTCCCTACCCCCGAACGCTCCCCACTCCCAGACCATCAAATAATATGCCCCATAGCCGCATACTGATCCTTGACATTCGCAATCAACGCCGGTTTCAAAAACAGTATAAACATCCACACCCCGGGCAACGCGCCCATGAACCCCGTCAAGCACTTGACCTTCGGATGCGCATTATATATCTCAAACCCATCCAGAATCCCATTCACCAGATTCGTCAAACTCCACAGCAACATGGACACGGCAATGGCCCAATACGGCGCGGACGACAGGCCATAGGGATTATTCTTGAAATGCGCATTCGAGCGGCGGATGCAGTAGAGGATGGCATCGTCGATGGGGGCGCCACCGATAGTGCAGCAGCGGCCGAGAAAGCGGTGGGTGAGTGTCTTGTTCCAGCGGCGCTCGCGGGGGTGGGTTTCTGCGCGGGCGAGGGAGAGGTGGCGGTCGCGCAGCCAGGTTTGGCATTCGGCGAGGGTGTAGTGCACGGCGTCTGGGAAGTCGAGTTGCATGGTGACTTTGTGGGTGGCGTCGATGGGGTAGGTTATTGAGACGGGAGTGGGGCTGGGTGCGGAGGTAGTGCGCTGCGAGGCGCGGTGGTGGCGATGCATTGTTGGGGTGGGAGTAATGCGTAAGATTGGCTGCGCGGTAGAGCGGTGTGGCGGTAAGAGAAATGTTGGGCGGAAGATGGGATGGAGGCATTGGGTGGATGGGTTTCTTTGGAGTTGTGGGAGGGAGGCACGCGGTTTGGATAGAGCGATTGAGGGCGGCCGGCCATGTTTTCCGCTCTCTTCTTTCCTTGACATGGTGTCAAGGAGAAAGATGTCGAGATAGGCCACGTGGCTTGCAAAGAAAGTATGAGGTGTATGGACAGCTTTATCAATAGCACGTGATTCTGTAGCGGAAAGATATGGGAGTCAAGACGAGGAATCGTTGGAAATGATGACTGCAAAGAGGATCATGTTAACTATATAATGCAGCGTTTCACTACATAAAATCCAAGATACATGACTGAGGAATCGAGACTCATCGAACTGGGAAGAAACCATCTGGTGTCAGTCGAGGTGGTCATGACAGCAAATGGCATGACTCGTTTGCGGTGTTGGTGAATACGATGAGATGGGGAAACTAGTCTACGGCTGGCCTAAGCGGGCGGAGCCGAAGTCAACAATCGAGCGATGACGTCTGTCCCGCGGGTACCTGAGCGTTGCCATGCTTCGCGACTCCCATCGTCGATCAAACGGTTGCAGCTTCTGCTCAATTTCGCATCGTAGAGGGAAGCTGTCCCTCTATTTCCTCGAGCAGGAGGTCTGCAGTCGTGTTTATCATCTCGAGTGCCCTGCGATAGCTTGTATCCACTCCTCAACAACCTCATCCACGCCACCACCTGTTTTATCATCACGCCGCAGGATACCTATTGCATCTTTTGCCATTGTTTACTAGCCAGCTCACCGCACCAATGCAGTCCCTCGCTAACAAATTGGTCAACTTGGCCACGTCTGCACCGTCGGATTCTCCTTCAGATCCGGCTGCGCAGACAGTATACCTGCTGCCATTGACCGACTCAGGTGCGCCAGACGTGCCCGGCACATACATCTACCTGCCGCCTCCAACCGAGCCGGCATACTCTGTGCGCTTCCAGATCCAAGGTACCAGCTCGATATGTCGCAAAGGCAGTCTCTGGGTGAACATCCCGGCCAAGGGCGAGAAGTTCGATCGCAGCAAGTATCGCGAGTACAAGTGGGTCTCCCCATCAGATCCCCAAACTTCCCCACAACACATCCCTAACGGTAGTTCGCAGGCTCAAGCCAGACTTCAATGGCACCACGGAGATTGACGTCCCCATTTACGCCGCCAATGCCTTTTCCTTCTACACGACCTACTCGCCGCTCCCACAATGGTCGTTCACCGACGTTGCGTCGCCAGAACCAACGCGAACATCCACATACTACATCGATGTCTGTCCGAGACTCACCCTCCAGGGCAAGCAACTGCCTGTCGAGGGCGTCATCGTCTTCTCTACGCTGTCCAAATTCATGGGCGAGTACCCCACTGACTGGGATAACCATCTACGCGGCATTAGTCAACGCGGCTACAACATGGTTCATTTCACACCCCTCATGATCCGCGGCGAGTCGAATTCTCCCTACAGCATATACAGTCAGCTCGAATTTGACAAAGCTGTCTTTCCCAATGGCGAAGCCGATGTCGCGGCCATGGTCGAGAAGATGCACACCGAGTTCAACATGCTTGCCATGACCGACGTTGTGTGGAACCATACAGCGAACAACAGCAAATGGCTCGAAGAGCATCCAGAGTCGGGTTACAACGTCGATACCGCACCCCATCTACGGCCAGCTCTCGAGCTGGACACGGCGCTCCTGAAATTCGGCAAGGAGCTGTCTTCGTACGGGCTTCCTACCAAATTCGAGAGCGAGGCCGACCTTGTCAAGGTCATGGAGGGCGTTAAGGAACACGTGCTTAGCAAGCAGAAGCTGTGGGAATACTACGTTGTGGACGTTGAACGGGACACGCAAGCGATCATGGAGAAGTGGAAGGCCGGTCAAGCCACATTCCCCGAAGACAGCTTTAGTGAAGCAGGTCTTCGCGGCCTCGATGCCGTCAAAGGCTGGCCGCTGAAGCAGAAGGCCGACTGGCTCATTGACCATGCGCTTCTTGGCGGCGACAGGATGGGCGAGCGGTTTAGGCGCCACATCGACCCAGCTGCTGGAGCTGGTCTCCTTTGCGCTCTCTTCGGTCGCTTCGACAGTCGCACTAGGGATGCACCAGACGAACGTGCCGCTCAAGAAGAGTGCACCCGCATCCTAAATGAGCTAAACCTACCATTCTACAAGGAGTACGATGGAGATGCGAAGGAGATTATGGAGCAACTCTTCAACCGGATCAAGTATGTCCGGATAGACGCCCATGGTCCCAAGCTCGGCGAAGTGAACGAGAAGAACCCCTTGATCGAGACGTATTTCACACGACTACCGCTCAACGAAACAACCAAAAAGCACAACCCAGAGGCTCTCGCTCTCGTGAACAACGGCTGGGTCTGGGCCGCAGACGCTATGCGAGACAACGCTGGTCCCAAGTCGCGCGCATACCTGAGGAGAGAGGTCATTGTTTGGGGCGATTGTGTCAAGCTCCGATACGGATCTGGCCCAGAGGACAACCCATTCCTCTGGGAGCACATGGGCAAGTACACCAGGCTGATGGCAAAGTACTTCCAAGGTTTCCGAATCGACAACTGTCACTCAACGCCTATCCACCTTGCCGAGTACATGCTCGACCAAGCCAGACATGTCAACCCCAACCTCTTCGTCTGCGCAGAGCTGTTCTCTGGATCTGAGGAAATGGACTACAAGTTTGTCATGCAGCTCGGCCTTTCTTGTCTTATTCGAGAGGCCATGCAGGCATGGAGTACACAGGAGTTGAGCAGGCTTGTACACCGTCATGGTGGTGTCCCAATTGGCAGCTTCGAGACAGATGAGGTTCTGAATGCCGACCAAGACGGCACAAAACCTCACGCCATTGTCAAGAAGATCAAGCGAAGTCCCGTTCATGCACTGTTCATGGATTGCACTCACGACAACGAGATGCCTGCACAGAAGCGCGACGCTCGTGACACACTTCCGACTGCTGCCCTGGTCGCCATGTGCTCCTGCGCCACTGGTAGTGTGTTCGGCTTCGATGAGGTCTACCCTGAGCTCATCGAACTGGTCCACGAGAAGCGACTCTATTCTTCGACCAACTCAACCGGCGGCCCCATTAAGGCGCAAGCTGGTGAGGGTGGTATTGGAGGTGTCCGGAAGATCATCAATGAGATCCATGTAAAAATGGGCCAAGAGGAGTACACCGAGACATACATCCACCACGACCAGGAATACATCACTGTCCATCGTGTAGACCCTCACACCAGGAAGGGTTACTTCTTGATTGCCCACACGGCGTTCCCTGGGTATGGGAACGGTAATGGAGGCTTTGGTCAGACAAATCTGCCAGGCACGCAAGCGAAGCTAATCGGCGCTTGGAACTTGGATGTCGATAACAGCCAAGAGACTAGAGCTCGTGTCATTGGTGACAAGACTACACTGCGCGGCCTTCCTGCCAGGACAAACAATCTCCAAGGGGTGAAGATTGAGAGTGCCAGCGACTCGACAACGATCACTATCCCTGACAAGTTCCCTCCCGGTAGCATTGCGCTCTTTGAGACTTCGGTCGCGAGCGCTGAGCACGCTGATGGCCTCGACAAGTATGTCACCACCGGGGCAAGGGCGGCGTTCAAGGACGTCAACTTGGCCGACCTCAACTTCATCTTGTACCGTTGCGACGCAGAGGAGCAGAATGACTCTGACGGCAAGGACGGAACCTACGACATACCCGGTCATGGAAAGCTTGTGTATGCTGGTTTGCAAGGCTGGTGGAGTCCACTACGCGACATTGTGAACGACAACAACTTGGGCCACCCCATCTGCAACCACCTCCGCGAAGGTCAATGGGCCTTGGATTACTGTGTCGGGCGTCTGGAGCGAGCTGGATCGAAGCGACAATATTCCCGTGTCAAGGGACCTGCCAAATGGCTCAAGGAACGATTTGATGCTATCCGCAAGCTGCCAAGCTTCATGCTTCCGCGATACTTCGCACTCGTCATCCAAGCTGCTTACAACGCCGCAATCGACCGTGCGATTGAGCTCATGGGCGAGAACGTGCGCAACGGCAACAACTTCCTGAAGAGTCTCGCCCTCGTCAGCGTCCAAGTAACAGGTAACGTGAAGGGTGCTTCTATTTGGCCGGAGAAGAATGTACCCAGTATGGCTGCTGGCCTTCCTCACTTTGCAGTCAGCTGGGCCCGATGCTGGGGCCGCGACATTACAATCTCAGCCCGTGGTCTATTCATGGGCACAGGAAGGTATGCTGATGCCAAGGAGCACATTTTGTGCTTCGCAAGTGTTCTCAAGCACGGCATGGTACCCAATCTCCTGGGCTCTGGCGTGAACCCACGGTACAACTCTCGAGACTCGGTCTGGTGGTTCTTGCAGAACATCCAGGACTACACAAAGATTGTGCCGAACGGACTTGGCCTGCTCCAGGAGAAGGCTCCGCGACGCTTCCTCCCTTACGATGATACTTGGTTCCCTCACAACGACAAGCGAGCCTACTCGGTACACTCCACGATTGAGGACGTGATCCAAGAAGCACTGCAGCGACACGCCTCTGGAATAGAATTCCGTGAGTACGACGCCGGCCCGAACATCGACAGCCAGATGAGGCCAGAGGGCTTTGATATCAAGATCTGGACCGACTGGGAGAATGGCCTTATCTTCGGCGGCAACCAGTGGAATTGCGGAACTTGGATGGACAAGATGGGCGAGAGCGAGAAGGCCAGCAGCAAGGGTGTTCCTGGCACTCCCCGAGATGGTGCACCCATTGAGATGATCGGCATGTTGTACAGCGCAGTCCGCTGGTGCTCGCAGCTGTACGAGCAGGGCAAATTCAAGTACGAGGGTGTGACGTTGCCCGACGGCAAGGAGACCATCACCTACAAAGCGTGGGCCGACAAGATCAAGGCAAACTTCGAGCGCGCCTTCTACGTCCCTCGCACCCCAGAAGAGGACAAGGACTACGATGTCAATACCAAGATTGTCAACCGTCGTGGTATCTACAAGGATTTGTACCGATCCGGAAAAGAGTACGAGGACTACCAGCTGCGGCCCAACTTCCCTGTCGCTATGGCAGTCGCGCCGGACATGTTCGACCCTGATCATGCTCGGTACGCACTGCAGATGGCTGACCGTGTACTGCTTGGACCACAAGGCATGAAGACGCTGGATCCTTCTGACCTCAACTACCGCGGATACTACATCAACAGCGAAGACTCGACCGACTTCCATACGTCCAAGGGCAGGAATTACCATCAGGGCCCCGAATGGGTCTGGCCGACGGGTTTCTTCCTGCGCGCCCTCCTCAAGTTTGATCTTCAACGACGAAAGACGCCTGAGGAGCGTGTCGAGAGCTACCAACAAGTCACACGCCGCTTGGCCGGATGCATGAAGGCGATCCAGGAGAGTCCTTGGGCTGGACTGACAGAATTGACGCAAAAGAATGGCGACTTCTGTGGCGACTCGTGCCCAACGCAGTCGTGGTCTGCTAGTTGCATAATCGACTTGTTCCAAGATGCCCGCGAGTACGAGCTGGAGGAGGCGTAGAGTTGATTGCGCAGCGCTGGGATGAAGTTTGTTGCAAACATGTTTTGTCGTCTGTTGTGGGCTGGTTTGCTGTAGACAATTGTGCATAGAATAAGAACCTCCATTGACACCTTTTCAACTTGTCACATTTCGACTCGTCGCTTTTCAATCCGTCAATTTTACTCCTGAAATGATCAGTCGCATTTGCCTTCTCGCATCCTTGCACGTCTGACATCAGCGGACGTGACTTCGCGTCTTAGCGCGTTTCTGCCCTACGGGACCTTACCGAATAGTCCGCGCCCACCCGTTCGCGGGCAATTCGCGGTACCGAATTCCCAATATTAGAAGAGAGTAGTGTGCAACAATTCCAGCCGGTTGCGGCAATTTCATCTATACCTCAGAGATCACAATGCCTCCCAAACGTCACATCGAGGCCATTGACCTCACTGATGATTCGCCCTTCTATTCGTCGTCGCAAGCACACGCGCATGCTTCAAGTTCGCAGGGCTACGCGCATTCGCAGTCGCAGTCGCAGTTGCACTCTTCGCCCCATGGACGCGCACCCAAACAGGCTCGTACGTCGACGTATAGTCGCGCATCGTCGGGTGCTTCGCAACAAGATCCCGTGTGCATTCACGATGACGATGAGGAAGACGTATCCGCCACGCAGGGCATAAACGAGCAGGAATACACCTGGACGCTGTACGGGAACATGCACGCCAAAATTGTGGGAGTGCGATATTACAATGGGTATGCGACCGTCGGAGAGATGGTCGTGCCCAGGAGAGAGCCGCAGAACCAGTATGACAGCAATGCGATCCAGGTGCTTAACGTGCAGGGCGCACAAATTGGTCACATACCCCGAACTGTCGCGAGCAAGCTAGCCAAGTACATGGACAACCGCAGCCTGCTTATCGAAGCTGTCATCACGGGCGAGAAGGGAGCCTTCGAATGCCCGCTCGAGCTCAAGTTCTATAGCACCAATGAGCCTGTTGAACGCGAGAATCTCATTAACTAGATGCGCGCCGATAAATTGCCAGTTGGGCATGCGGCAGATCGAAAGCGCAAGGAAGCTGCCGCTGCGAAGGAGAGGGAGAAGCTCGCTAAGCAAGCTGCAAAGCAGGCGCAGAAGAAGGGTGGAGTTGTCGTTGGTGTGCGTGGCCAGAACTATGAGAGGAGCCTGGCAGACTTGGTGGCAGGATCGTAGCAAGGC
>Ga0265780_10004252_pt1 | contig 18519 bp, 12 predicted proteins | sample P1T30metagenome_FD_192432 | JGI IMG/M metagenome (GOLD analysis project Ga0265780, IMG submission 192432) | Plant litter microbial communities from East Loma Ridge, Irvine, California - P1 T30 | ecosystem: Environmental > Terrestrial > Plant litter > Unclassified | place: USA: California...
CCCTGGTCTTCGGTGCCGTACTGGTGCGGCCCGTAGATGCAGCTCATCCGAAACACTACCGTGGGCAGGCCGTAGGAGCGGGCATAGTCGATAACGTACTGGTCGGCGGTGCCTTTTGAGCAGCCGTAGGGGCTGTGGAAATCCAGTGGCCGCTGCTCGCTGATGCCGTGGGCCTGAATGTACTTGTCGGTGGGTTGGTAGCGGGTGCCGCGGGCCACAAACTTCAGCTCTTCCAGGCCGCCGTACACTTTGTTGGTGGAGGTGAACACCAGCGGCGGCGGCACGGGCTGCGCCCGGATGGCTTCGAGCAGATTGACAATCCCACGGGCGTTGATTTCAAAGTCGCTGATGGGCAAATCGAGCGAAGTGGTAACGGCTACCTGCGCTGCGAAGTGGAACACCTGCTCCGCCTGCTGCATCACCTGCTTCACCGTGGCCAAGTCACGGATGTCGCCCACGTACACGCCCAACTGCCCGCCGTAGGTGTCGTGCAGCCATTGCAGGTTGCGCTCCACGCCGGGCCGCGAGAGGTTGTCGAACACCAGCACGCGGCGGCCGGCTTCGAGCAGCCGTCGGGCCAGGTTAGTGCCGATAAAGCCGGCCCCACCGGTAATCAACGTGTAGGGCTCCGACCCGAAGTAGCCGCCGAGGTCGCGCCGAATGTGGGGCAGGTCCAGCAGGCCATTCAGGCCATAGTGGGCCCACAATTGGTAGAGTAGCTTGGCCGTACCGTCGGGACGCTTCAGGCCGAAGTAGTACTCGCGGTCGTCGACGTGGAAGCCGCCGACGGTGGGCAGGGTGGGGTCGAGGTCGTGCATGCCGTACCAATACACGCGGTCCACATTGGCATTCAGTACCTTTTTGAACTCCTGAAGCTGCTTGAACTCGTCGTACTGCCAGGTCGAGAAGCCAGCTTCCGTAATCCAGAGCTCGGCCGGGCACTGGTGCTGGCTCAGCACCTCACGCACGGCCGCAATGTTGGCCTCCCAGCCGTCCCACAGCTGGTCAAACACGTCGGGAAAGCCGTGCATGCCCACCGCGTCGATGTACTGCATCACGCCACGCTCGAACATGACGTGCAGCCAGTTGGGGTCGATGGGGCTCATGCCGCCGAGCACCGTTTTCTTGCCCCGCTTCTGCGCCCAGTAGGCCGCGCCGCCCACCATTTCGGCAAATTTAAACCAGCCGTAGTCCAGCGTGAAGTCGTATTCGGTGCGGTTGTTGGGCTCATTCCACAGCTCCACCCACTCGAAGTACTGACCCAGGTCGGTGATGAATACGTCGATGAAATCGGCATACGACTTGGGTACCTGGGGCGGCGACGATGTTTTGGGCCGGATGCCCAGCGAAGGCGGCGTGTATAAAAAACAGGGCAGCACCTGCACCTGCTGCGCCAGCGTGGGCAGCAGCCATTGGTACCAGGCCCGGCCTTCGGGTGTGAAATAGTCGGCCCACGATACGCCGGTGCGTAGCTCCGTTACACCTAGTTCCTGCAGCTCGGCCAGCACCTGCCGCACCTGCGCCTGCTCGCCCGGCCGAAACCACTCAACGATGCCAATGCGGGGGCGCGTGCCCACGGCGTTGGATAGTGAATTACTCTTCATGGTTTGATTTTCAGGTAAATAAAAAAGTGAGGCGGTGGCCTACACGGTCAGGCCGCGGGCCGCCAGCTCGGCACTGGCTTCGCTCACCCGGTCGTCGGCAATCTGGCCTTCTAGCCAGGCCGCCAGCTCTTCGAGGCCCTTGTCGAAGTCCACCTGCGGATAAAACCCGAGTTTTTGTTGGGCCAGGGAAATGTCGGCGTAGCAGTGGCGGATATCGCCCACGCGGTATTTGCCGGTAATCAGGGGCGCGAGGTGGGGTTTGCCCAGCACGTCGGCCAGCCGCCCGGCTATCTCGCTGATGGTGTAGTTGTGCCCGCTGCCCACGTTGAAAACCTGACCGTTGGCCTCTTCTTTTTCCAGGGCCAGCCGGCAAGCCAGGGCCACGTCGTGCACGTGCACGAAGTCGCGCTGCTGCTGCCCGTCCTCAAAAATCATGGGCGGGTTGTCATTCAAAAAGCGCGACGCGAAAATGGCCAGCACGCCTGTGTAAGGATTGGAAAGCGCCTGCCGGGTGCCGTATACGTTGAAAAAACGTAGCGCTACCGTCGGAATATTGTAGGCCCGGCCCGTGAGCAGGCACAGCCGCTCCTGGTCGTACTTCGACAGCGCATAAACCGACGATAGCGTGGGCAGCTTGCTCTCCTTCGTAGGCACTGGGCGCAACGGCCGGCCCTGCCCGTCGAGCAGTTCCCAAGTTCCGGTTTTGAGCTGCTCCAGGGGCCGCTCTGTCGCCGTCACCAGCTGGCCCAACGCGTTGCGGTACAGGCCTTCGCCGTAGATACTCATGCTGCTGGCTACCACCAGCTTCTTCACTGGGTGCTTTATCAGGGCTTCGAGTAGCACGGCCGTGCCCAGGTTGTTCACGTCAGTATATTCCCTGATTTCATACATGCTCTGGCCCACGCCCACCATGGCTGCGAAGTGGAACACGGCGTCGACGCCTTCCAGGGCCTGCGCCACGGCGGTGGGGTCGCGCACGTCGCCCACCAGCAGTTCCACGTCCTCGTGCAGGTAGTCGGGGCGCGTGCGGCCGGGCCCGTGCACCTGCTCCGAGAGGTTGTCGAGGGCTCGTACGGCGTAGCCGTGGCGTAGCAGCTCATCGGCCAGGTGCGAACCAATAAAACCGGCTCCTCCGGTTATCAAAACTAGTTGCTTCATAGCGTATAAGGTTAAGAGTCAGCGAATCGAAGAGGCTGGTTCGGTGCGTAGCCTAAGGTGGCGTTAGCAGGCTAGAAATCAGTTGGTTGAAGAAGGGCGCACTTGCGGCCGCCAGTACTAGGCAGCCCAAGTTGTCGCGCCTTATGATGCAAAAGGGCAGCTAATTGCTCAGCCAATACCCGCTTTTGGCTGGAATCCCTTGTACTTGCCCACGTTGTCCTGGCTGGTAATTGCATTATGCTTAGCTTAGGGCCTTGCCGGAGAACAAAGGGCTTTCTCCTTCTTCAAGCCGATTTTAGGAACGCAAGAAACACTAACTGGTTGAAGAAGAAGTTATAGATGAAGAAGCCTAATGCCGTTGTCATGCCCTCGAATCCCTCAGCGCAGCAGTGGTTAACTTCACTTCTTAGTGTTGACAGCCGCTTAGAATAATTATATATGCTGTGAATTCCTGCCTCAACAGCACCGGCACTCCCCTAACTGCTGTTTTCAACGCATTCTTCGGCGCAGATGCTTCAGCTTCAGCAAGCATCATTGGCAGTTAACCTTCCCGAATTCAGTCTACTAATTCCAATACCAGCTAGTGTAGCTTTCACGCTTTAGTGCGCAGCTTTGTGCTGATATTTTTAGCTAAGTAGCTATTAAACAATTGGTAACAAATACGTGCTCATCAAAAAACACGTACGCATAAAATAGAGAATAGAGAAGCACGTAGGATGGAATACGGAGCTCATAGGCAACGCCTTTTGCGCAACCTGTTGCTCACTATCGGGCTGATAGTATCTTCAAATGACTGACATGCAAATCGTAGTTGATTTAAAATCAGTATTTTGAGAAAAGTGCTTGCCAGCCCATCCTGTACCAAGCCACTTGAGCTAGCGTATTTGTACGAGCTAGGAGCAAGTCAGCAGTTATACCGAAACAAGTCCTCAACGAAGCGCAATGGCCTACACGGCGTGGACTCAGATGCCAGCCGTTGTAAATCCCAGCACCGGAGCATCCTCACCCTCGCCTAAATAAAAGGAAGGTTCTGCCGTTGCCATCTCATAGCGCACGACAATATCGGTTTCGAAGGCGACGAAATATTCGCAGAGTAGATTTAGCGCCTTGGCAGGCCATTCGCCAGCTAGGTATGCTTCTAAATCGGCCACCGATAAGCCATGCAGGCTAATTTCCAGAGCGGGCAGCGTTTCTTGGTATTCGCCGCCTAGCACCAGGTCGCGGCCTAGGGCTAAGCCGCCTAAAGAGCTACCACTGGTGGGCTGTGCGGCGTTGAAAGGCAAGGAGTGGCGTTGTGGAGCTATTGTGCGCAACTGCACCGGCAAGCCCAGCACGCTTTCAAAACATAGTTGAGTCCGGACCAAATCGCCGGTGATGCTGTGGGCCAGCGGCAGTAAGTAGAGCAGGTTGGTGAGGGGCTCAGGCGGCAGGCCGCAGTCGGCAATTCCCCAGAAACGGGCCAACGCTTCGTTGTACCAGCGGGCTGTGAGATTGGTGAAGTAGCGCCGCTCTTCCTGCTCGATGCGGACGCGCAGCCGAAAAAACTCCTGCTCGAATGGCAAAAAGAAGAGCCGCGTGGCTTTTTCTTTGCGGCGTTGCAGCCGGATGTCTTCTACCATGGCCCGCACGCCGGGCGCTGTGTCGTGCGTAGTGGTGCCGGGCTGGTGAAATACTTGCTGGGGCAGGGCATCGTACATGCCCTCGCGGTGCACCTCCAGCACGGTGCGCACCACGGGGCGGCTGCCGCGCTCAAACTGCTCGTCGCTTACTCCACCCAAGTCGCGGCGGTAGCGGCGGGCAAACAGGCCCACCGGCCGCAACAGAAAATCATCGAACTCATAACCATAAGCCAGCAATTCGGCCAGAATTACTTCGAGCCGTAAATCGAAGGGCTGACGGCGCAGGCGCGCCAGCAATTGGTGAACGGAGATAGTTTCGGACACAGAGTAGGAGTGATGAAAGAAAACGAAGCTCAAAGTAGCATACCTTCCACTGATTTACGCCAGCCGCCGACCGAGGTTGGGCCGAGGCCGGGGTAAAAGGGTGACCCTGACTTGAAATTTTGCGTACATTGTTCGGCTGCTCATAACCGGGGTAGGGTAGGCTTAGCCTCAAGCACCCGCCCGATTGTTCGTTTCCTAATGCTTCCAAATCCTACTTCACAAGCCCACTCAGCTGCCTCCAGCACCTTGTCAAATGCTCGTTCGCGGGTGCAGAACAGCAAAGTATTCATTAGCAGCTTTCTCTATGTGCTGGGCACAGTGCTGGCATTTGGGCTGCTGGGGCTGGCGGCGGTGCGCAGCCCGTGGGCGTTTCCTCCCACATTGGCGCTGTTGCAACTGGCGATACTGCTCTTAGGCTGGCTTTACGCAGCCATGCTGCCCAAATGGCTGAAGTGGTACGATGCTGATAGCCGTTGGCAAAACGTTCTCATTTTAATAATTACGGCGGCCATTGGAGCCGGCGCCATTCTGGCGTTGCGCTGGGTGCCGTGGGCCAAAAACTACTTGCCGCCCGCTGGTTTTGCCACGGCCGTGATTCCATTTCTGCTACCGTATTTCTTCTGGGAATCGTATCGGGCGTGGCAGGCCATCCCCTACAAACAGTACAAGCTGTGGCACTACAACCCGTTGGCTGCCAGCCCAGACCTGTCTCGCATGGACCTGAACAACTTTATGGTCATTCACTTCTGGATGACGCGCCGCTACGGCGAGTCCCTCTATCACGATTTCTCGTCGAAAGCCCCCCACCAGATGCGCTTGAGCGACTTGTTTGCCATTTTCCTGTCTGATTATAACAAGCTCAAGCCCGACCAGGCGCTGCAATACGTCGACAACCAAGGCCAGCCGTTCGGTTGGTTGTTCTACGCCAAGCGCCCGTGGTGGCGCGGCCGGCACTATTATGACCCTGATTACACCTTCCAAGACAATTTCCTGCGCCAGGGTAGCATCATTGTGGCACAACGTGTGCCCGCCCACTCCACATCCGAATAAGCTCTTAGCGAACCACGCCGGCTTTTTTCGTTTACTTTCGTTTCTCTTTCCCGGCTATGATTCCTGAAATTACCTACTACCCGGTGAACTGGGTAGACGGGATGAAAATCTCCCGCCGCCATTTCGCCGAAACCGAGCGTTTCACCACCGACCACCTGCGCGACGCCACGGCGCTGCACTTGCGTCCGGATAACTACGGCTTGCTGCCTGCTGCCAACGAACTGGGCAGCCCCGCTGCCTTCGAGCTGCTGCTTAGCGTCGATGCCCAAGGCGAGGTCCAAGCCCGTCTCACGCAGTGCCGAGCCATCACGGCCGGCGGAGCACGTATCGAGATTACGGCCAATAGCACGCCTCTCACGGCGCGTACCAGTTTAGCCCAACTCTTAGCCGCTTTCAGCCTGACGGCTACTGAGGGCCTGCGCTTTAGTGTGGTGCTCACCGCCAATCCCTTTGAGCGCGTGCCTACCGGTACGCCAGCACCCGAGGAAGTGCCACCCCGACATCCCTACACTCGCCCGGCCTATGAGCTGAGCTTCGTGCCCACGCAACAGCTGAGCGGTCAAGCTAGTAGTGCCTTTACGCTGGTGGTGGGCGAACTGCTGTATGCTGATGGAGAATTGCGGCCCGTTGCCCAGTTTATTCCACCCAGCACAGCCCTGGCTAGCCATCCGGCTTTGCTTCAGGCCCTGCATCAGCTCGATTTTCAGCTAACGGAGCTGGAAACGGATGCTTTCAAAATCATTCATAAAGTGAAGCTGCGCACCGATAAGCGTAGCCCCCTCGCTGATATGGTACGCGAGCTGGCCGAACGCACGGTGTTTGCATTGGCCCAGCAGCTCACTACCCTCCGCCTGATGGCCGCTGCCCAGCCGCCCATTTACCTGCTCGATGCGTTGTTACGGATTGCCAAGCAGGTGAAAACCTCGCTTGACAGCCTTACCGAGGGCGAGCGCGAAGAACTGCTGAAGTATTTCGAGCAATGGTCCGAAACGCTACCGGCCACACTGCTGGGGGCCCTGCAAAATGCGGTTACGCTCACGTACAACCACCACCAAGTGCACGACCACCTGCGTCAGCAGCAACAGCTTTGGCAGCTGATTGGCGCTATTTTTCGGCAACTCAGCCAGTTGGAATACATTGGCAAAAACAAAGAGGGCTGGCAGTCCTTCATCAATGAAAATCCGGTGGCTACGAGTCCACTGTCGACGCCCACGCCAGAATCGTCGGCCAATGGCCCCGTTCGCTGGAACCCATTCACCACTTAAGTTGCTGCCCGCCGCCATCTTCCCGTTCGCATGAAACCCCTCAACCAACCCGAACGCCGCACCCGCTTGTGGCAGTTTACGTTGCTATACCTGCTGGCGCTACTCATTCCGCTGGGTGCGTCGTATTACCTGTTTTCGAACCGGAGCATTGCCGACGAAAACGCCCGCCTGAAAAAAGAGCTCGACCGCACGCACGAAGAGCAGGCCCGCTTAATTACGCAGTTCGACACACTCACCCAGCACTTGCAGCGCATCGACGCCGTTGACCAGCGCATGCGGGTCGAAAACAATGACCTTGTGCTTGGCAAGTTGGCTACCAGCAACCAGGATTATCTCAACTCTATTGCTGTGAACCTGAGCCAACTGCGCAACGACTCGGCCCAGATGCAGATTCCTGCCCACCGGCTGATAGCGCGCAACGTTTTGCGCGATTTCGACCTGTTTCGCTCCAATCGCAGCACCATCGACGTGCTCCGCCAACAATTAGCCAAAAACGGCGACGATACCAGAAGCGCCGAGCGCATGGCCGCCGAACTGGCCCAAGCCAAGCAGCAGATTATTATGCTGCAAGCCAGCTTGAGCCGCCCTGCTCCCATGCCATCCGGCGGGGGTGGGGGCGGCGGCCCCGCCGTAGCCCCGCCCAGCGCCAATGCCCGCCTGCAGATATCGTTGCTGACCGACCAGGTTGCCTTTGCCGAAGCCGACTGTCTGCGCCAGCGTGCCCTCGACCACAAAGCCCGCAGCAGGGAGCGCAAGCAGTTGCTGGAGCAGTCCCGCACAGCATTTATTCAAATCCTGCAAGACCCTGCTACTGAAGACCTGAAGGCCAGTATTGAAAAAACACTGGAGCCTATTAATCTGGAGTTAGGTCATCCGGCCCGCTTCTTCGGCCTGTTCTAAGGCAGAAAGCTATTCTATCGCCAGCCGCAGCCCGCGCCGCTCAAAATGGTCCTGTAGATAAGCAACGAATGCACTTTTCACATCCGATGGCAACATCTCCTGTGCCCATGGTGCGTCCCAGTGCGTCAGTGTGTTCAGATACACCACATAATCTACGTAATCAGAGCTTGCGGCCGCCTGAGCACTGGGCCTGACGAATCCTTCGCCACCTATTGTTAGGGTGCGGCCCAGTGCTTCAATTCTGATGTGCCCTCGGTGAATTTCAACGAGCTTTATTCCGTAACCTCGTTGTTCCAAGTTGATGTTTTAGTAGTTCGTACGATAAATAGCTCGTTCTAGCTAGTTGTCGAACACGCCGATATACGTCAATTCGTTGTATTTTTTGTCTGGTTCCGAAATGACTAAGTCCGCATCTTCGTAATAGAACATGGCGTTTGCTTCGGTGATACCGAGTTCACGACACTTGTCGGCGATGGCGGCCAGCGAATCCGGCGAAGTTGGCAACTCGTCGAGCGCTGCTTCTAAATCGGGCGTGTCGCTGTAATAAACCCCAATCAGGTCGTCGTCATACCATTTAATGTGGATGTCCTTATCAAACTGGCTGGCCCCGATGCCGGCTTCGCGGTCGGCAGGGTTTATCTCGAAGTAGCGGGAAAACTCTTCCCGGCTTTGCGAACTCATGCCAATCCAGACGTGGATTTTAGCCATTGGGTGGTTAGGACTCATGATGAGGAGTAGTTAGGGTGAGCGAAAAAAGGTTTAACGACGGCAGTGGGTGTTATGGTGTCGGTCAATAATATCAAGCGCTTCCGCTTTGGTGGTAGCTCCCTGCAGGTCTGCCATCAGGTTTTTGTGGAACCAGGAACTCGCTTTCCCAGATTGTCCGGGAGGCAAGGGCATGCCGGTCGAGTGCGGGCCGCTATGGGTATTGCCGAATCTGTCGGTCACGTTATCAAACATAAGCCCGCTGGTTGGCATGGTTTTACCCATCAATTCGGCATGCGTAAAGCCTAGCTCTTTCGCTTTGGCGGCCATTGAGACAGGGAACATTTCGTGCATACCGCCACTGCCCCGAAGAGCACTGCTCACATCTTCTTTGTTCGCCAGTACATCAGCGACGCTGGCATTGTCGAACCATTGTCCAAAGCCACCCGTCGGCCAAGGGGCCAGGCCAAACGGGTCGATATATGAGTTAGGGTTATGCACATAGCTATAGGCTTTGTCGCCACCCATTAAGCCAATGGGGTCCTGAGAGATATAGCTGCCAGCTTCGGGGTCATAGTAGCGAAACCGATTGTAGTACAGGCCCGTCTCAACGTCTTCGTACTGTCCTTGATAGCGAAAAGGACATTGTTCGGGCTGGCCCTTGCCTTCTCGCACTGCCCCATAGCTGTTAAGCTCTGCTGCCCAGGTTGTTTGGCCCTGGCGGTCGTGCATCTGCAAAGGCGTGCCTAAGTGGTCGCACACGACGCTGTACGGCTCATCGTCAAGTAACTGCGCTAGCGGAGCCAGTTGTCCTTCCTCAAATAACCAAGTGACCATCGGTGTCACGCTGGTGTTGGTTTCGGTGGATGTCCACTCGTGGAGCAACTGGTTGCCATGCCAGACCCAGTGGGTAGTTTGGTCTCGCGTGGCTTTGGCGATGCGCCGACCCAGCGCATCGTACGTAAAGCGCACAACCGTACCATCTGGGCGCACTATCTCCCCCAAACGTCCGGAGGCAGTCCAACGGTAGTGCCATTCATTACCATTGGGGGCCATTTTTCGAACTAGATTTCCGGCGTCGTCGTAGTCATAATGGGTACCACGAGCTCTTAGGAGTTTACCGGATGGGCCGTACTGCCGGTCGCGGCGGTCACGAGAGGTGAAGAGGTTGCCCACGGCGTCTGGCAGGCGAAGCTCCTGGCCATTGTCACCAAAGACAGTGGTGGCTAGGTTGCCAACAGCATCATAGCTGAACTGTTGGATACCATGGCGGCTGTCCTGAATTTGGGTGAGCCGGCCCGTTTCTTGCCAGTTGTAGGTACGCGTACGCTCGTTACGCCCCAGGCTAGCGCTAATGCGTTGCTCAAGCGGCCGGCCGAACGAATCTCGTTTCCAATTGGTGCGCACGTTACCGCTAAGTGTGCGCTGCAATTCGAGGCCTTGGGCATCGCGCTCAAACAAAGCAGACCAAGAGCCAGTCTTTATCTGGGTAATATGACCGGTATCATTCCGTGTGTAGTGGACTTCAGCACCCAAGGAAGAAAAGAGCCCGGTTCGGTGGCCGCCTTTATCGTAGTCGCTGGTAATAGTATAATCACCCTGGGTTTCGGACAATACATTACCCAGCCCATCGCGCACGAACGAAACGGTGGTGGTGTCATTAGCCGCAACGAGGAGTTCGCCATCGGCGCGGTAGGTGTAGCCCTCCCAAGTGCCATCGTGATAGTGCACCTCATTGGGGCGGCCCGCGGCATCGTAGCTGTAGCGGGTGCGTTGTCCAGTAGCTAGTTCTACTTCCAGCACTTGGCCAGCTTGGTCGCGCAGGTAGCGCCGGGTAAGCCCGTCAAAACCAACCTCTGTCACTACTTCGCCTTGTCTGTCTAGCTCAAAACGGTAAGTAAGGCCGTGCTCGTTGACCACCGCCCGTAACTGCTCTTCGGTATCGTGCAAAAACTCGACAGCAGTTCCTGCTTCTATCCGTCTAATGAGCCGGCCCAGGCCCCGGTAGGCATACTGCACGTCATGAAACCGGTCCTGCACTCGCACCACCTTGTCAAGGCCTTCGTAAGTGAAGCGGCGGACATTGCCGTCAGGCTCGAACAAGGTGACTATGCGTCCCAGCAGGTCGTACTCACGCCATTGCACATTGCCCCGGGCATCGGTTAGCTTACGAGCCCGGCCCCAGCCATCGTACAGCCAGCGCTGGCGTTGGTCAGTGCCGCTACGCAGCTCCAATAAGTTGCCCGCGTCGTCATACAAGAATTCATTTAGCTGCTTGGCCGAATTGCTGGCGCGTTGCAGGCGGCCCTGCGCATAAACGTACTTATTAACATTACCGAGTACGTTAGTTTCAGTCAATAAATTGCCAGCTTCGTCATAAGTCCACTGCCAGCGGCCGCCTATAGAATCAATTAACTGAATCAGTCGGTCCTGTTCATCAAACGTGCGTTTTACCGCGGCGCCATCGGGCCGGGTGGTAAGCAGACAGTTGCTATGCTCGTCATAGACATACGTAGTCGTGCGGCCCAGCGGGTCAATGCTGCTGATTAGGTCGTTGAACTCGTTGTATGCCATGAGGCTCACTCCGCCACGGGCATCGTACTTTTCCACTACCAGTCCGTTTTCGTTGCCAACGTACGTGGTGGCATAGCCGAGCGAATTGGTAACTATTGTGCGCAGCGCTTCCAAGTCATAAAGCAATTTGTGGTCGTAGATACCCTCGTCGCCCCAAGTATGCACGCAACGCGCCTCGGGGCCGGTGCCGTCGTATTCAAAGTAGAAGTTCAGCCCGTTTTTAAGCGTTTCCTGTACCAGCAGCTGGCTTTGGTATTGATAGCTGGTTGCTTGGCCCAACGCATCGGTTGCGCTCACCAGCTCGCCCTGGTCGTTGTAGGCATAAGCTACCAGCGTCACCTTCTGCCGGGGTTCGGTAGGATGGGCCGTTATGATGTTCAGGATGCGCCCGTGCTCATCACAATTTACCTGAAATTGGCGCTGGGCACTATCTGTTATACCTGCCAGGTGACCTTTTTCATTATAGGTCAATCCGATAGCAAAACCATTGGCATTCTCCACAGCCGCGAGCGGAGACACGCCGTTGCCCCGGTGCTGACCGAAGCGGTAGGTGAGTCCCTGGCCGTGGTCGAGCACGGCATAGCCACGCTCATCGTGCAGTAGACTCATTTTTTCGAGCCGATTGTAGCTGCGCTCACCCAGCGGTACCAAATCGAAAGCAATGCCCCGGCCGTCAGCAGCGCGAAGGGCCGCTAAGCCTAATTCGGGTTCAATAGCCAAAGCCAGGTCGTAGCTGTGGTGCCAGCCGTGGCTCAGCGGTCCATCATAAATAGACGTGGAATTCCACAGCCGTTCCCAGCGTAGCGTAATTGGCCCGGCGAATTCAAAATCAATGGCTTCGGTGTACAAGTAGCCACTAATAACGTCAACGGGGTGACCCGTAACGGAGCACAGGATGCGGTTGGCCAGCTTGCTCGCTCGCTCGGAAATGCCGAGCTTGTTCATGGCCTTTTGCGCCCAAGTTCCCAGTCGCTTGACCACCGCTCCGCCCAGCTTGTTCATGATATAGTTGACCACCAAATCGGTAACCACTTCCCCTACAATGGACAAGCCGGCTTCCTTACTGGGGTCGCGGGCAAATTTGGTAACGCCCTTGGTAACGGCTGCTGCGGAGGCCAGGATAGTGCTGGCGGTAATCAACTCGCCACCGCCGGCAATCATGGCCGCGCCCAGAGGGGCTCCCACGCCCGTAGCACAGAGAATGGCCCCCCCCACGGCCAGCGCAATCCCGCCAAAAAATGCCCACTTAGAAGCCGTTTCAGCGGCATCAGCTACTTCATCTACCTTATCCAACTGCTGGTCCAGCTCCACAGCTGCAGAAGCATCAGCTTTGGTGAAGTGGATGGCAATCTGCCCCCCCACACCGCATTGGCACTTGCTGGTATCCAAGAGGGGGCGAGCTCCGAGTACGGTCAGGCCTTCGTCCATCACGCGCTCCCACATAATGGGTGCAGGCATGCATGGTGTGCGGGTGACGCTGCACACGCCGAACGGCATGATGTTGACGAGCGGAATTTTATCCAGCTCATTGGCAAAATGCTCATCGTAGAGCTGCACCGGCTTGGGCGTCACATTAAAGCGCGAGGGGGTAACCCCTTTGTCGCAGGTGAGCCACACGCCGTTCATCACATACTTGTCGCCAGTAGCCATACGCTTGAAAGGAAAGGAATAAAATTAAACCGCGGGGTCGTGGACCCCCATTGCCTGCCGGTAGTTCAGGCAATAGCTTCGAGCTGGTGGTGAACGTCGTTGTGGTAGATGCCGGGCACCTCGGCAGTAAGGCGCTGCTCGGCGCGTACGAGCCAGCCGGTAGTGGCTTCAAGGTCGTAGCGCTCCTGGCAGGTGGCTTGCAGCTGTACCTTCAGCAAGGGATTATCGGCCATTGCGCGGAACAACCGGCGCAGGTCATCTTCCTGCAAAGCGCCCTCGTGGAGGGTGCCCTCCAGGACAAGGGTTAACTGGCCCGGCGTGGCACTCTCCACAACCGTGGTAGTGGTTTGCAACGGTAAATCAATCTGATTGATAAACTGCTCCAGTACCCGGGTGCCCCGCACGGGGGCATCGGGCACGTAGCCATAGCCGTAAAGGCCCGCTAGTAGTATGCCATGCAAGCCCTTGTGACGCAAGGTTTTCTCGAACACTCCTTCCACCTGAATGTTCTGTCCGAAAGCATCGAAAAAGGCTTCGGAGTAGTACTGTTGATATTTCTTCACCACATCATCCCGCAGCCGCTGCCATGTTTTAAACATGTCGGCCTTGTTCTCGATGCTGGCCAATCTACCATACACGTCGGTCTGAATGATAAGCGAATTGCTAACTTGGTTGAGGTCAGCAGCCAGCGAGTTGAAAAATGTAGGGTTTTTCGCTTCAAAGCTGAGGATGTCGATGCCCAGCCGGTAGGTATTGTTGGGTTTGCGTTCCAGCAGCGTCAGCTGGGCGGTGGTATGGTAGGTATTACGTTCTTCAGTCTCGTTCATGCGCATGAGCGAGGTGGTGGTCAGCCGGTAGGTGCGGGGTTTTTCGAGGGGGACCAGGGCCAAGGGTATGGACATGGGGCTGGGAACTAGTGAATCCGGGTTTTGCCGGAGCTGATGCTGGCTTTGCTGCCGCCGTTCACGTCAAGCGACGATGAAGCCGCAATTTTCATGGTGTCTCCGGCTTCGATGGATGTGGCTTTGCCCGTGAGGCTCAGCTTGTCGCTACCGGTCGTCTCAACTTCCTTCGCGGTTTTGGTGATTTTCTTTTTGGCCTCAATGGTCACGTTTTCAGCACTCATGTTGATGTTCTTCTTAGTGGCGATGGTAATGTCGCCGCCCGCCAGAATGCTGATTGGCCCGTTGCTCTTGATGGTAATGCTGCCATCGCCCTTGAAACCAACCTCGACGGCGGTGCCCTTGTTGTTGGAGTTGGAGATGAGGATGGTTTGCTCATCCTTCGTGTCCGACATCACAAACTTGTTGCCGCCAGCGGTTTGCATCCCTTTTAGGTGGTTCTGGGGCGTAGTATACTTCGCGCCCTGCTTATTCTGGGCATGAAACATGTTGCCGAGCACGACGGCCTGTTCTGCGCGGTGGTGCTCGTAGTGCATGAGCACCTGCGAGCCCACCTCGGGCGTGAAGAGTTGGCCTTTGCCGTCGCCAGCGTAGGGCGTGAGCACGCGCAGCCAGGGCGTTTCGGCATCGGCGGGTTTTTGCACGGGCCAGAAGTAGCGCACCCGGATTCGTCCCAGGTTATCAGGGTCAGCCACGTCGATTACTTCGGCCAATTCGGGTAGGCCGGGTTGAGGCCGGGCGTGGGAGTTGGCTGGCGGCAACTCCAGCGAGTGTAGTACGGCCGTGAACGTGTTGGTGTAGTTGCCGGTATAGTCCACGTCATGGCTCAGACTCACGATGCGGTACTTGCCCAGGTTTTCTACGCTCAAGTTGTCGCTGCCTAAACCTTCGGCGGTGGCGTCGATGATGGTGCCGAGGCGTAAATCGGGATTTTCGCTACGGCCCCGGAAAATGAGAGAGCCCGCTGCCAGCGCCGCGCCCTGGTTGGTAGCAGCATCGGTTACTTCGGTGCGGCTTTGCACGGGCAGCGGCGTGCTGGCGTAGGAAGGCTGGGAAAAGATGTCATTACCGGTCTGCTCGGCAAACTGCGCAAACTGGTTGCTGCTGATGCCGTTGGTGCTGGCGGGGTTCTTGCCGTCCCAGCGCTGGTGCTGCACGGGGTCGTAGCTGTGCAGCGAAACTTTGCCCGGCCGAATAGCGGCTTCCAACTGAAAGCTGCTCCAGCTACGGTTCATTTCGAGCTGCTGCGTGTCCTGCTGGCTGGGGAGGCCGAATTGCAGGGTGGTGCCATCGTAGAAAAACCACTCGTGGCACTCGGCCATCAGGCGGTTTAGAAAATCGAAATTGCTCTCATCGTACTGCACCACGTAGGGCAGTGCGGCCTTGCTTTTCAGGTTTTTGGCCCGGGGTACCAAGTTGGCGCGGTAGGGCTGGAGCACCTGGTCGACGATGGCGCTTAGCGTTTGCTTGATGAAGGTGCGCTTCTGCACACCGTCGGTGAGCAGAACGCCCGGACTGTAGCCTTTGATGAGAAAGCTACCGGTGTAGTCGTTGTCGCTGCCCACCACAATGTCCGTCACGAAGCCGGTGAAAGCGAATTTGGCTCCAACCCCGGCCGTGTCGGGGGTAATGGAGAAGACGATGGGCTTGCCCACAAGCGCGCTGTGCGTCTTCTGCATAAACCCCGCCTGGCGGCCTTCGAGATAGTCGAAGGGTACGCTGATTTCGAAGGAGTGATGAGTGTGCAGGTCCTGGAAAATCCGGACGTAGTTGTATTCCGACAACAGCGTGGGATTGTCTTTGGGCTGAATGAGCAACTTTACTTGACGCGCCATGGGAGTGAAGTTAGCGTAATTTAGCAGCAACCAGCCCCGAAGTTATACCCCGGCAGCTAACCGGTTTCGTATACTGGCCAGCGAGCGGTGGTACCGGCCCCAAAAAGGTGCCGGTTCAGAATAACCGCCTTGCTTTGCAAGAACGTTCGCCGGAGGCAATTTAGCCGAACGGACACAAAGCCTTACGCCTATGGAGTACTTCGTGTTTCTGAAAAACCCCTTCGCCAAGTCCGAAGTCGTGCGCCAGCTCGCCAGCCAGCTTAGCTCCTGGAGCATTTATCCATTCAGTTGGGTTACGCAATTTCCGTCCAGTATGCTGACTATTAACCCGTTCAGCTTATTGCAAGGCGTTAAGAACGGCAGTGGCTTTGGCGTGCGAAAGCCACCACGATTTGAGAACGCCAATGTCGCGCTTTATGAAAAATCAGGTCGCGGCGGCACTCAAATTGACTACTATGACTTTGGCGCGGGCCAGGTTTTGGTGTGCGACCGTCGCACCAAATTTTCTTACTGGCAGTGGGCGGCTCCTGCCACCCACGAAGGCATCACCCAACAAGATTTGGTGGATGCGGCAAAAGATTTGGGCATTGAGCCCGAAGTGATGATGGCCATTGCCCGACAGGAGTCGCACGGTGGCGGCTTTTTCAAGGACGGCCAGCCCAAAATTCTGTTCGAGCGCCACAAAATGTACTCCCATCTCAAGGAAGATGGCCTCGACGCCAAAGCCCTGGCCAAAGCCAACCCCGACATCGTGAACCCCAAACAGGGTGGCTACGGCAAGTCGTCCATTCAATACGATAAGCTAACCCGCGCCCGCGCCCTCGACGAATCAGCGGCCTTGCAATCGGCCTCGTGGGGACGATTCCAGATTATGGGCGAAAACTACCGTGACCTCTACAAAACGCCGCAGGAGATGGAAACCGCCATGCGCGCTTCCGAGAAGCAGCAGTTGGCTTTCTTTGTGGCCTTCCTCCGCAAAAAGGCCGGTGGCAAACTTGTCCAGGCCCTCAAAGACCACAAATGGGAAACGGTGGCCATGTACTACAACGGCAAGTACTGGAAGAAAATCAACCCGAACTACGCCACCAACATCCAGAAGTATTACGAGGAGTTTAAGAAGAAACCACAATAAGCCCGCCGTCCACTCAGGTCATTTCCCGCTTCGTCGTTCCCGACTAAAGCCGCTTCCGAAGCCGCTTTTTCTTTCTATGTTTTATTTCCTTTTTCGCTCCTTTCAGCCGTTCAAAACTTGCTTGCTGCTGGCCTTGCTTAGCAGCACAGCTGCCGCCTGCGATACGCCTGCCAAACAGGCTGTCGTCACCAATGCCGGTTCGCCCACTGTGGCGCGGCAGTCCGCCATTTCCACCGAGCCGGGTTCTGATTATTCCGTTGAGCCGGTTGTTATCAGCCCCAAAAAAGCAGCGAATCTGACGGTTCAGGTGAGCTATCCGCGCTTGCGGTCCCGGCCCGGCACAGCGCCCGCCGACACGGTTGGCATTGCAGCCTTCAACCGCGAAGCCAAAAACTTTGTCGCCGGCTTAGTCAAGGAAATTGAATCGACGGCGCGTGAAAACCGGCACGATAAAATCCCGACGGCTTTGCAGGTCAGCTTCCGCCCTTATCTGCTTCAGCAAGGCATGGTCAGCATTGCCTTCAATATTTCCCAGGATGGTATTGGGCCGCGGCCCATCACCTGGGCCACGGGCCTAACCTACGACCTGCGCACCGGCCACAAGCTTGTCCCAGCCGATGTTTTCCAGCAAAACGTCGCTTTTAAAGCCCTTCTACTCAATACGCTCCAACCAGTGCTGGATAGTAGCTCCGACTGCCAGCTAGAGCCCGATAACATGACGTGGGATAATTTCGTCGTCGGCCCCGACGCTTACCATTTATTGTTGGGGGATGCCCAAATTGGCCGCTCCTGCGACACCCGCGCCATTACGGTGTCGCTGGCTAAGCTCAAGCAGTTTGCCATAGCAGGTTCGCCTGTAACACGGCTGAGCGCCGAGAAGCGTTAACGCGACTGGGCCCAGGCACTGTCTTTTTCAGCGGCGTTTAGCACCAGCTTGGCCGCAGATATTTGCAGGATGCAACGGTAGGCTCCTACTGGCTCGGCCCCGGACTGGAATACTTCGTCGTAAGACACGCAAAACGCGTCTTCAAAGGCCAGCTTTTCGCGCACGATGGGGCGGTTGGTTTCAAAGAAGAGCAAAGAACCGCTGAGCTTTTTGTGCGGGTCAGTGGCCCAGGTAAAAAGCTGGTCACTGTCGGGCACGTCGAGGTGCAGCGTGATGAGCCCACTCCGGACTTTGGCCGTGGCCCGGCCCCGTTCCGTGGTGGCTTGCTCGAACTCGTAAGTACACAGCACGACGGGAAAGTCCTGGTCGGCGAGGGTGAGGATGCAACGGAAGGAAGACATGTGGGGAGCGGGGAGGAGTTAGGCAGGCCACTTATTATCGAGCGTCACTTCGCCGCTGCTCAGCTTGTTGGCCGAGAGCGTGAGCGTCATTGTCATACCTTGGTCGGAAGCCGAACCGTCGAACAACTTGCTCAGCCCTACGCAGTAAGCATCTTCGAACGTAATGGTTTTGCGGCGCGAGTAGCGGTTATCGGCGGCAAATACCACTAGTTCACCGTTCATCTTCTTGGTGTCATCGAGGGCCCAATGGTGTAGGGTTTCGTCGGGCTCAGAGTCCAGCTCGACCTGCAGGCGACCACCCTGCACGCGGGCATCGGGGCGGCCCACTACGTCGGTGTTTTGTTGCACGCCCCAATTAAAATGGCGGACAGTGTAGCTTTTACCATCAATGATGAGCGCGGCGCTAAACGACATAACAACAAGGGGGAAAGGTGACAGAAACCACCGCCTGCAACCGGCCGTGGTACGGTTTAAAAGTACGGCGCTAAAAAATAAAAGGCTGAACTTGCCAGCG
>Ga0265780_10004253_pt1 | contig 18516 bp, 25 predicted proteins | sample P1T30metagenome_FD_192432 | JGI IMG/M metagenome (GOLD analysis project Ga0265780, IMG submission 192432) | Plant litter microbial communities from East Loma Ridge, Irvine, California - P1 T30 | ecosystem: Environmental > Terrestrial > Plant litter > Unclassified | place: USA: California...
GAGGACGGGCCTCCTGTAAATTGGTACCAAATATATGTTTCGGTGTACATAGCTTGAATAGGGGATTATTGAAATGCAGTCATACACGGATTCTAAGCTGCAGGCATTTGTTCGCATCTTTCACGCTGACTCGAGTCACTAGTGATTTCAGAATTGCTTGAGTACGAGACTGAGTTGGTACCCGGAACTATTTGCTCAGTCGGTAGCGTCCAGCGCGGCACTAGTACAACTCAATACAACGGGAATATCGATTAATCAAGATATAACGCCGGTTGGTTGGCGCAGTCGGTAGCGGTGCAAGCTAATGCAACGGGATTATCATTAAATTTAGATAAATCGCCGAGGAAGCGTGCAATACCCTTCATAATAGCTACAAATATATCTAAACACCAGCAAGCATAATGACCCAAAACACCTAATCGCTTCCCAGCTTCATCAAAGCCTTCAAGCTCTTTGCAACCCCGAAACTAGCACTTGCAATCTGTTGTCTAACCCCTTTTTCACCCGTATTGACCCCGGTTCCTTGGGCCTCACTTAGACGATCTGTATCCTTGATCAACTCTTTCAATAGACCGTCTCCCTCTGCGCGTAATGAGGCTGGGAGGGCGTTCGATGATACTGCTACTATTGAGGATGCTATTGCGACGACCTCTGACAAGTGTTCGTTCAACACTGAAGGTGGTGAGGAGGTTCGAATGGCTGCCAAGAGGTTCTGAATCGAGTTTACCAATGCGGACGATTGGGTGTTGAGGTATGGCTGCTAGTCAGCTTTGTGCATGTCGATCAGGACTCACCTTCAGATCCTCCCATTCGCGCTCGTCTGCCCCATCATTGGCATGATTATCCTGAGGTTGATCCCCATATCCAAAGTCCCCACTATCCTGTTCATATGGCATACCCTGCGGACTCATGGGTTCATTGACAGGCGACATGTGCGATCCTCTCCCTCTCTCGTTGCTATTCCCATAGCTGTAAGAAGAGGGCCCTTGTGACCCATTCCTCTCCACCATCGGTCGAGAATCGGCAAAGTTTGACGAAACAGAGGCTTTACGTTCCAAATCGAATGAATCGCTCTTCTGGGAGCTGATAGATTGGTACGAGTTTATGCGGAGTGGCTGTTGTCTCTGCCCATCGGTCGACTGGCTCAATGACCGGGCCATGTATCCGGAAGCTGAAGCTGGTGTCAATTCGGTAGGCGTCGAGGCTGGGTATGTCTGAGTGTTGATTGGCGCAGGCGTCGGTCTCTCGTCCGTAGGTCGGTGAACGACAATTGGCGATTCTCGTAACCTCTCTTCGCCCTGTCCGTTACTCATTCCATACTCTCTATCCCAATCCCCATTCGCCTTGGTCACATCTCTGGGTGGAGGAGCGGCAGAGAAGGAATTGTTTCGATTGACCATATCCTTGATACTCATGCTACTTCTACTCCTCCTTAATTCTCTGTTACTGTCACTTCGCTTGATCTTGAGCAGTTTGATGATCTCAATGACATTCGAGGTGAGGTGTCCAGCGGCGGCATCTAGCAACGAAACGGGCGAGAGACCAGAAGCCATGGCGTGGTTCCGGGCAGCTTGCATAAGTGTGTTGAGGCGTGTGGTTGATTCGTGTTTAAGTGATTCTAGGCGCGACACGTCGACATCGATATTCGGATGCGCTTCAAACGCCTTGACGTCCTCGCCGACTTCGGTCACGGCTTCTACAACAGCCTTCATTGCGGGTAGTACACCGGATGGCGCAGATGATCTGTCATCAGCACGATTCTCTATGCGAGGGACATACCGAGCAGCAGAGAGCAGACCATCGATGGCGGTCTGGAAAGCAGAAACGTGGACATCTTCGATATTCCCATCGGCAGAAGCAGGTAGGTGATCTTCAGAGAAAGGCTTGGAAATGAACATTGTCGACGTGGCTGTACATCAGTTTGGTACCTTCATGTCGACTTACCCTTGAGATTCCTCAACTCGATACGGATGGAATCGTATTTCTTCTTATACTCTTGAACCTTGGCTTCCATCTCGTCCATTCCCTCGGCATCTTGTTCGCGTTGAGCCATCAACTCGTCATTCTTCACAGACAGCGAGTTTAGCTCATCAACAAGGGATCGCATTTCCGCCTTGAGCCCCGGGAGACCGTCATTGTGCTGTTCATCAGCATTAGTTCATGCTGTGCTACTCACTCCTTGACCGCCAGACTTGTCCTGTTCGTGACGACGTAGCTCGTCCTCGAGCGATTCACAACGGTGTTGCCAGTGCTCCACCTCTTCCTCTGCGCCTCTTGAGTTCTGCTCGCCATGTGCTCGAGCAGCTTCCGCGGCATCTCTAGCAATATCCAGCTCGTGCTGCAGTGAGCGCAGTGAAGATGCGTGTGTGGTCGCTCGCTGCTCATCAGCTATGTATCTCCATCTCATTACTCACCTCTTTCAATCCCCTGATCTCATCCTCCATCTCCCGACGACGTTCCGCTTCAAATGCTTCCTGACGCCTGGCCTCATCCCTGTCCCTCTCGGCAGCCTGTATCCTTCTCTCCAAGCCCGCAATCTTGAGCTCGTACTCGGAGCGGATCTTTTGCTCCTTTTCATCATTCCAACCACCAGGTCCAGTGGGCAATTTCGATTTGTTGGTGACATTCGAGCTAAAACTCATTCGATCGTAGTATTCCCTATCATCCGCCGAGGCTGGCGACATGACGTCTCCCGAATCCTGCCTCGACCCAAGCGGTTGTTCTCGATCTTGGAAACTCGTCCTTGATCCTGGTCGGTTGGACGAGCGGCTTTGGGCGCGAGGTTCATCCATAATCATACTGTCCCTTGCATAGGGTACTTCAATCTCCTCCTCCCTCATTCGGCTCTTGTTGGGAACGACCATATCGGAAGTAGCGGCCGTGGGATGTCGCATTCCATTGCTATCATCCCGACTCGGCCTTGGGCGATGACTTGGAATTCCTGAACTACCGACCGAGCTGCTTCCAGAAACATTGCGCGAAGCCTGGCGACGGTGAGATGAAGATGCTGAATTGAGCCGAGCGATTGGCGGTGGGGTCGGATCCATACGTGAACGCTCAGATTGATCTGGGTAGAGATGGGAAGAGCTTCCTGCTGCAAAGGGGTGACGAGGTCCAGGTGCTGGCGGTGGGTCGGCAAATGCGTCCTCTCCATCCTGTTATCAGCTCATATTGCTTTGTGGCAACTCACATGTTATGCCTCGAATTCTGGAAACCTCCTGTTGAGCTCGAAAAAGACATCACTAGCTAGATCCTTGAACCTGTTCCGGGGAAGCGTCGCGAGTTTCTGTCGAGCCTGATTTCGCTTGGGGTGAAAGTCGTCTCGGACCGGCAAGAATGGTACTGCCCATCAGCTCTGTGTGCGATCACGACAACTTACCATCACCATCACTCTCCCCTCTATCCGCTTCTAGTCTCCTCATGAGCTCATCGTAGACATCTGTCGATAACTCCTGAAATTGCAATTTCGTCAACCGAGTGAGCTTTTCCCTAGCCGATGCTCTCGAGGTCGGTGTTTCTGTCCATCAGCTCGTCCTCACGCATCACATACCCTTGTCGAGCCATTGCATAAGATACCCCTTCAATGCCTTGAAATGCACCCTGGCAATCTCCCTACTTTCCGCCGTCTTGACTGCTGAAGTCTTTCCTCCTGAGCCTCCAGGCCTTCCAGATCCTGAAGTCGCGGCATTAAGCCTGCCTGAAGATTGCCCAAAGCCAGATGACGGTTGAGGTTGTCGTGAGGGTGAAAATGCTGATCCACCATATTGAGAGTAGTTTACGGAAGAGGCCGTAGCGGCAGATGGCGAGTCGGGGTAGGACGGCGCACCAAATGGTCTAGAGTAGGAAGAAGACATTGTCATTGATGGTATATTGTCGTAATCGGATGAAAAGGCGGTTGTTTGGGTCGTAAGGATTATCGTGGGCGAGGTGAAACCTCAGTACTTTATTGATAAATACGTGGTCGTATCGTTGTCCTTCTTCTTGATAGTATGGTGTTATATGTATCCGTCCCTGTATGACAGCAGCGATGCTGTTCCGCGCGTATTAAGGCAAGTAAAGCAGTGTGCACGTAAATGTATAGTGTAGATGTACAATTCGAATAGACAAGTTAAAGAGTAGAGTTACCGAGATCTCTATTGTTTTGACCCTGAATATCAGATGTTTTTCGACAAGCTACAGCAGTATCTAATGGATGACTCGGATGAGACAGTATCGAAGATTTGCTCGTCTATTGCCTAGGAGAACTTCCAGTTGCTAATGCGCTCCTATGCGTGGCTCTTTGCAACGGTAGGTCCCTTTGGTCGAGGCTTCCAGAACACCGAGGTCACTGGTGGCGAGCAACGCGTCGAGATAATAAAGACGCGTCGGAAGTCACAGCAACAGCTCATTAGACTGCCTGAGCAAATAAAGACCCATGCGGCCTTCGATAATGAGCATAGGAAGCAACATGCAGAACAGTCGTCAGCTCAACGCAGGAACTTCATGCTGTACACGGGTCACGCCTCAGACTTGACTGGATCAAGATGGATGAGCAATCGATGATAGTATGCTGTAAGCGAATGTGCCCGAATCACAAGCGACCTTGAAGGGTCTGACCACGGAGGCAGCAATCGCCGATCTCAGCAGACGGCAGTCGTGACTAAAAGGAGAGGTTGCTCAGGTCTAGAGCAAAGTCGAACTCGCCCGATGGTACAGCACTTTTCAGCTCGACCTGCTGGACCTACTGGAGCTATCACACGGCAGGGGTCTACATATACTATTGACCTCGCTTCATATCCAATGGGTCCTCGACAGGTACCGGGGCCAGTGCAGGATCCTCCAAAGTGTCCAACCCCAGATTCAGCGCCCACCTGGTCTTGTTGTCTCTCCTCGCCTTGCTCAATCTCTCTTCCGTTATCTCAAACGCCCTAGGTAAAGAGGGGTCCCATTCCCCATGGATAATGTGGTGGGCTAGTGAATGAGTCGTTGCTGGGATACGAGACATGCCATGCCCTTCAATCATCAGCAGGCTGGTCATTGGCCTAGAGTGCACTCACCGTGGAAGCCGACTGCGATCCACATGCCAGCTTTACCGGGAACTCGACCAACGAGTGGCAAGGTATCTCTTGAAGAGCACATGATACCGCTCCACACCCTCATCAGACCTTCGCCTGCGGCTTGATCGCCCCAATCCTCAAAGTGTGAGGGGCAGTATTCGGTCAGAACTGCCTTGTCAGTACAGGGTATTGCTTTCCTGCCCTTGCAGGCTTACATTTCTCGGTTCCCGGATGTACTTTGGAATCGTCCACAACTTGGTAGGACTCTGCTCGAGTGATAATTCCATGGCCTACTAATGCGGCGTTGCCAACGCCCACAACCAATTGTCCTGTCGGTAATGTCATATGATAGCAGGCTCCCTCGGTGGCGCCTGTATACTTCAAGCCTCCGACTCCGGAATAGTTTAGTGTCGGAGTGATCTGCGCACAGGATCCACGATAGGGCTTCAAGCTGCTGCTCAGTCTCCCACCGCACCCGACCTAGCGACTTACTGCTCATCGATACTTGTTCCTTCGAATAACCACCCAGTGTGCGCATTGGTGCACACCATCACTTCTTTCGTTCGAATCATCCCCCTAGACCCAGCATCAACCTGCCAGATCCCGTCCGCCGTCTCGACTTTATTCACCGGTGTCCAAGAGTAGACTTTACATCGAGGCTCTCCAAGAGCAGCCTTCAAGAAGGCCGTCGCCAATTTATGAGGATGGACAGATCCGGATGGGTATTTCAAGACGCCTTTCGCCCTGGGCATCCGCGACAGCTATTGGTAAGAGACGAGCGAGAACATTTAGATGGCATGCGGCCGCACCTTCAAGACTTCCTCGGGATCCTCCACAAAGTCGTGATACACGGGATGGTCCTTGAACCCAGGACTCTGTTCTTTCGCTTCTGAGAACGCAACCAGTCCATTCCTGGTATTCTCGAGTCCTGCCTCGCTGGTGATGACTTAAACATTTAAACATGAGCTTGTCCTGTTTAATGGTCTGAAGGCTTACTTTCGACCCGTTCGCCTTCCCACAGATCCACATCCCACCCTTCCCGCTTGATCACTTCGGCAGCGTACTGAAAGTTGGCCATCTCGTGATACACTATCTCTATGGATGCTTCGGCTTCCAGGCCAGCTCCGCCTTCTTCGAGTGGGTCGCAGAAGTTAGAGAAAGCTGTGGGTGCGTAAGGGGCGATATGCCCACCATTACGACCACCGGTAGCATTAGCTTCACCAGCAATAGCAATCTAGAGACCTCACTGGCACCGGATGCGACGTCCTTGGCCCCGAGCACACAGATCGACTCATTGGGAACTTGCCTACTGAGCTGATATGCGAGCGAGGAGCCTGGCAGAATCAGTGTCTCTGAGATCTGCATACCGATTACCTTACTCACCAGTAAGCCCAGCACCTATGATCATGTAGTCTACGACATCCAGAGGCAGACTATCGTCTCGGCCATGGCCATACAAAGAGCCTGGTCCTCGGTTCTGTCACCGTCAGATTGAAAGCATCCAGTAGTCCTGGGTACACATATTGTGGCTTGCCAGTGCGACACGGTCGAGACGAAGGGTTGCGGAAAGCCAGACATTGCTCAGAGCCACAGAAGTACGGAACAGAGATCGGTCAATACAGTCACATGATCAAGGTGTCGGTCGCTTCCTCCTGCTATTTCGTGTGGTATCTTTCGCCCGGCTGTCGACCGGTGATGCTTATGCAAGTCTGATTGTTCCGGCCGGCCGGTCGCGATATGACCCATACGAAACTTGCTTATCTCTGGGAATCACGTCAGCAGAAATTACCACATATTCTCGTTGCCTCGAAAATGTCTCGCTACTCCCCCTAAGGGCTCTTTGTCTTGCCAGACTTGATGGTATGATTATGTTTGTCGACTGCCGCGATATATTGACTCTCCATATAGGCCGCAATATGCATAGACTCTGGCACTGTCCGGTCTTGTCGACTAGCCATCTTTGCCTCACCATCGTTTGCCCGCTTTGCCAAGCTACGATTCGGGCAGTCGCCCTCTGAGCTCAAGGCTCACTTGGCAATACCGTCACAGAAGGGGCCAGCTCACAGCTCTTGTGCCCATAAGAGCAGCAGCCAAGTGACAAGTAGACTCCGTCGACTTCGGACGGCAAACATCGCCGCGAATTGCTCGGTCGGCCTCTCAACCGGAAGTGGTCCTGGCCATTGTCTCGCGCCTCCCTGGACACGAAACAATCCATTAGTCCGTCGTTTCAAGTATAGGATTGTCGTACCAGAGTAAGCTCAAGAATGCGTCCAGGATCGCAAAGGAAAGCTGAAGGACCACTGGGCTCGTGAAGACCCAAACGCTTGAGGGTCACACGCATTGCCAACATTCCTCATACATGTCTCGCCGTCTTGATGTTCTGTTTACAGGATGATATTTTCTGAGATCGTTTAGTTATATACAGTACATATGGGTTCCGCAAGCTCAATTCACAAACAAAGAGGTCGTGATCGCCACCACCTCATTCGGCTCGATCCTGGGGATTTGAGACACGGGAAGATGTTTCGGCTGCCTGTTCTTGCTCTTGACAACTCCGTGATGGGTCCGGATTCCACCCCGGCGGGTCCATGTGGATCGCTTGGCGAAAAGAAGGTAGAGTGGCGTGTGAAGGCGAACGTTTTGTGAAGAAAGCGGAGTTCTGTGGGGAAAGTTGCGAATCGACATAGCTTGGGAGGTAAGCCGGAAAAGGTTTCGCGGCGTACGAATCTTGAAGTGGTGTTTTAGGCCGAGGCTGTATGGTCGGGTATCGCCCGGGATTGGACGTGTCATCATTAGGCGAAAACGAAGCGGTTGCCCTTTGCAGGATCAGCGACTCATCGGGAATCGACGACATCGTCCAGTTTCCTGGTGGGTTCTCGGTGGATTTATATGTCCTATCGTTGTCAGCCGGGTACTGTAGCAGGACTGATCTTCTCCAGCGGAATTGGATACTCACGGACTCCTTTCTTTCTCATCCGCCGCACGCGCCTCTGCGAGCTTCGTCTGGATCGAGCCATGTTTGCGAGTCAGAGCACAGGGTTTGCCTCCATCCTTGTATTTGACATGGGTTAGGTGAGCCTGATGGCCAGTGTCGGAGGGACACAGAGTCATGGCGTCTTCGGGAATCTCCGTAAAGGGCCTCGACATGATATGTGTTTGGCAATAGAAAGTTCCCAGCTTATCTAGTTTTTTGACCTGGAAGCCTTCTGAGTTTCTGTCCTCACTTGAACAGGTCCGGCAATGTATTTTGGGCATCTTGTTCAGCTTCGGGTCGGAGAGTGTAGCGTCGTTTAGGGTCAAGTGATCAAAGTGAGTTGAGATGAGTGGGGTTGAAAGAGTGTTGTAGAACGAAGACAATGGCTGCAACGATAGTTGTTGAATGATTCGACTGGCGATGAAAGGGCCGTCATCCTCCTTTGACCGGCGTTACGCTGAGGTCTAAGGGGTGGCAGAATACGCATAGCCCACCGTGTGGCATTGTGGCGGGCGCCGTATAATCTCTATGTCAGGCTCTGAGGCGTGCGAGTCATATCATCAGCTAGATGTCCACTGACTGTCATGACAGGGCCTAAGTGACCAGCCCAGCATGGGTAGGACCAGGCGCTGGCGATAACAGTCGTTTGATATTCGTCGGAATTGTAGAGACAGTGGATCTCAATGATCTACACCTGAACGTGAAGCTGTCCCGATGGTGGGGTAGAGGGGGGTAATAACAACGATGCAAGTGATACAGTTGGAAGAACTACTAACAAGATCAAGCGGGTCGAGGTTCTCGGGGTTCTAAACGTCAGCAATGCCTTTATGATGTTGAAGGGACGTACGGGACCAAGAGACCGACAGAATGAGAGCATCGTATCCGTAACCGTTCATCTTTGCCAAAGCCTTCTCCGCATCCTTGCGCATCTCGAAACTGACGAAACCGAAACCTTTGCTCTCTCCAGTATTTCTGTCCTTGATGACATTGGCTCGGACAACTCGACCGAAAGGCTCAAAGAGTGCTCGTAGATCGTCCTCGTCTGCGTCGACAGATAATGACTGGATACGTAGGGTGGGCAGATCGTCTCGCTTGAACATTGACTCTCCTGCTCCTCCATTGAGGCGGCTTCTGCTAATTTAGTCATGTATCTCCCGCCCAAAATTGAATCGACTCACGGTGGAACGTATTTGCCTGTAGTAGATCCTAGTTTGGTCGTGGAAGATCCAGCGGCAGCAGGATCGTCTTCGCCCTCAACCTTGTCCAAAGCGGCCAACTGGTCCTTGAAGGGACACTTGAAAGTCATGTGGTTTCCTTTACATAGACGACATGTAACAATCTTTCCGCTGGCGGCCTTGGGTGCTTCCTCTGCATCGGCATCCTTGTCCTTGTCGTCCTGCTGCTCATCAGCCAGTACTCGTGTTCAAGTCGAGATACATACCTTGCTGGAGACAGCGACTGGCTTGAAGTATATGTTCTCTCCAATGATTGTTGTCTGCCTGTCGAATCCAGCAGCTTTGCCCTTGTCCTCTCCGAACCTGATATCAGTTTTGTATCTTACGCGTCGCGGGCTAGACGTACTTGGACCATCCCTTCCTCTCTGCGGCCGCGTGGGTAACCAAGCTGGTCTGCATCTTCCTCCTGACTCGTCGCGTAGTCTAAAGTCAGCTTCAGGCGTCTGGTTGGAGACCGGAGAAGCTCACCTTGATTGTCTTTCCATTCTCATCCCTCTTGTAGCTGATGATAGTGGTGATACCGGTGCTAGCGTCGGTAGTCTCTGCGGGTGCGGGCAATTCGACTATTTTATCAGTTTCACGTCGACTTTACGCGTTTTTCAGAATTGCTCACCCTCCATCTCCTCATCCTCCGCCCAATCTGTCTTTGATCTTGATGCTACTGCTGCCATTGTTGTTGACTGGTTGATGCTTATAGGTATATAGTATGCTAGTTATGGTTCTGGTATACTGAATAGACAATAGTAAGTTGAATTGCCACCTAACTTTATAACGCCGAAACACAATTATACGTAATGTGGCGAATCAACTTTGTCTCCTTGTGTCCTTACTACTCTTTGCATAACCGGTTAACGGAGTCCGTGTTCAAGCACACCGTGTGTACGCGGACAGACAATACGATGCTGTGGCATCGCCTATACAACACACGGAAGCGTTGTAAGCGCAGCAGAGCCTATCGAGTACCAAAGGATGATACAACGCTCCAAGGCACCAAGTCGTTTTCCAACAAGCCCTCGACTACTGATCTGTCACATTTACCACCACTCACCTTACTGAAATCTCAGGATGGTGAAGCGAGACCCCGAAGACGAGCTCAGCGAAACTGGGTCAGAGGGCGATACAGACAAAACCGCCGTCGAAACCACCCGAAAGAAAGCCAAACCATCGCCATCCAAGAGCAAATCTACGACACCCAGTCCCTCAAAGGCGACTCAAAACGTATCACCATTCGGATCATCGGCTTCTCAAAGTGCCAAAAGCAAACTTGGCGAGATGATCATAGAGTGTGGAATCAAAAATCTCTCCAAGCCAGAAGCTCAAATACGAGTGAGTCTTTCGTCTTGTCAATCATCAATACTGGCTGACGAGATAGACTGGTTTGACTCCGGCTCAACAGAAGGAACTCCTAAGACCGGGTAAGGGGAGTTTGAGGAAAGCGTTGATGGAAGCTATCCAGAAACTTTGAGGGGGAGGGCGGATATCCGAGGGCCGTAGGGCTTGTATCGTAAATATGCATCGTTGCTTGGAAACCGGGCATAGGAACAGGGCTATCCTTTGGTTTGATTATACTGCCGGACCTTGACTACGGGATCCCCTGTCAAATGACTGGCTACTTCGTCGCTTTCGTATTTCTCCCAATCTCTCGTCATCAGCTTATTCTTCATCAGCCTCTTTCCGACTTCACCTCAACATCACTATAAATCAGTAAGTGTTTCCTCAGCAAATCAAGCTCAACCCTCAGGTATGGTCAAGCGAGCCGTCAGCGAAACCTCCGACTACCTGTCCCCCAAAGAGGAACCCTCAACTCCCCCTCCAGCCACTCCTAAAAAAGCAAAGAAATCCCCCTCCACACCATCCACCACCGGATCTCGAAGCAGTGTCAAAGAATCGCCCGGTAATGGCATGCCCGGCAGCCTCGCCAAGACAGCAAAGGGAAGATATATGGAGATGATCTACGAAGCTGGCCTTAAGGCTATCAATAAGAAGGATGTACAAGATCAAGTGAGTCTAGAGCCTGCTGCCGCTAATTCTAGACTGGCTTGACTCCTGCTCAACAAAATGAGATGGTGAGGAAGGATAAGGGCGCATTGAAAAGGGCTTTCGGAGGGTTTGTTGGTGGATTGTGAGCCTACCGGAGAACTCAGTCGAAACTTGTACATCTCCTATCGTACACTATGTTACATATATATCTTGGCATTTGCACCATCTACATAGCTCAAGGGCAATCCTGGTGCTAGCGGATAGATCTACTGAGCGCTGGCGGCAGGGGCGGCCGGGTTGGATGTCGCTCCAGCATCGACCGGAGTCTGATCGGAAGCGCTCGCAGAGGTCGCCGCATTACCACTAGCCGATGTCCCTCCCAAACAACCAGCAATAGCCTTCATATGGGGTCCCCCGGCCGTTCCATTCTCGTCCTGGTTGATACTCCATACCATCACTCCCCCGACATCCTTCATATGTTCGGCACAACTCTGCTCGATATCCTTCGGCGAAGTCCAGGTCCAGAACATTTGATTAGCTCCATCAGCCCAAGATGAGGCTCCTGCTTCGGCGTCCTCGGTGTCGGCCTTCTGCTGCAACAGATCCCAGGATGATTTGGCTAAATTGTGGGTGTGCTTGACAGCGGCGTTCTCGGACCAGAGGCCATTTTGGGCTTGATTGAATACCCAGGCTCCGGAGGTACCGAGATCTTGACCTGCTGCGCCTTCGGCGGCTTTAATATCACATCCGAGACCGCCTTGACTAGTGCACTTCTTCGGGTCGGAGAGGGTGAAATATTTCGCGTAAAGGGCGAAGCCAATATTCCTGCAAATCAGCCTGCTGTCCCTTCGCCGGCCCCATGACTTACATTTTCTTCTTGTCAACGACACCATCCATAGAATAATAATCAACAACATCCTTGATGACGGCCGATCCAGCATGATGAGCTGTCGTGAGATCACGCCTATTCATCATATCGTAAGTCATGAGATTCCAATTATCCAGACAAGGGTCCATCTTCTTGATGGTGTCTTTTGGGAACGATAGTTCTCGGTCGGCCGTTCGGGCGGGCACAGCGATAGAGATGTGAGCTTCGGGATCGAGATCTCGAACATGCCTCAGGAGATCGACGAGAGCGTCACGCTCGTATGGTCGCTCGGGTAATTTGTGGTCTTGGGTGGTGATACTGCACGATTTGTAGTAAGCGCCACCACCAACTGGGTACTCCCAATCGATATCGATCCCGTCGCTAATTGTTAGTGCCCCGCTTGGTCTCAAGACTCCTGGTCAACATACAGGTGATTATCTCCCCTAAATTTGACGATCCTTGCAGCAAGAGACGACATATCACCCGTGTCTGCAGCTTCGGAAAAGCCAGGGTCTAGATTCCATCCTCCAAAAGCAGCCAGAACCTTCATGCCTGGATGATCTTCCTTGAGCTTGTCGATCGCAACAGTGTTGTTGAAGGGATTCGGCTTGCCCTCGTCCTGCGGGGTCCAGTCTGATCCATCGGATGCAGCGAAAGCTGGATATCAGTCCTGGACCATCGCCACCTAAAGTAGCTTACAGTATATGAGGTGTGTCACGCCTGCTAGCTGTTCAGCTGTCGGCGGTGTATCGCTATTCGACCATCTGCGGGTCAGTGTCGATCATCTCACCACTGTCAGTGTCGATCATCTCACCACTGTCAGTGTCGATCATCTCACCACTACTGACTCGACTCACTGAGACCAATAGGCGACGAATCTCGGTGCCGTATCAGCGTTGGCACGCGGTTTGCATTCCTTTCCAGTCATTTTCCACTCGTAATTAGGCGACGTCTTGAGCGCTAGGAGCCTGGCAACATCGGCGGGTCTATCATCCAAACAAGTCGAGTCGATCATAGCTCCAGCGCTCGTTCCCGTTTCGATAGTGGCCTGAGCTGATGTCACTCCGCTAGCGGATGGAGCGACATTGGTAGTGACACCAGAAATGACCGAAGATGTGTCGGCGCCTGCTTGAATGGTGATCCCCGAGGGCTCGACAGCTTTATTGACAACCGAGATTCCGAGCGAGGATGCTTCGGCGACTACGCTAGTGGTAGCGGATGACATGGGTGATTCCATGGCCTCAACGTCGGTTACCGCGACGGCCGTGGTTGCTTGATCGGAAGCAGCAGGCGCATCAGCACCGGCGGCCAACTCAGTAGGCTGTTCTGTAGCAGCTGTCACAGCGGGCGCATCGGCACCGGCGGCCATTTCGGTAGGTTGTGCTGTAGCAGCTGTAACAGCGGGCCCGGAAACACCGGCAGGGAGAGGGGTACTGATGTTCAGCAGACTTCGAGGGAGTGTAAGGTGCTTACGTCTCAAAGCCACACACGTTCTCTCGGCAGTATCGCCCAAGACCGCACTCTACGTATGAATTCCCATTCCAGTACTCACTAGCGGTGGAGCAGAACCCTTCTGGGCCTTCGAGTGTGGGCATATCGGCAGCCGCGTCATCGGTCTGCGGTGCTGGGACAGCATGGACTGCTAGAGCGTAAAATACGGAGGTGAGGGCGAGGTATCGCATCTTGATTCTGGCGTGTAGGTATGAGTCGAGTCGAAAGTAATGAATGTATAGATATCAAGGCCAGCCTGATATCGCCGTTGACTGTATGTTCTAATTCATCAATCCTTGGAGAACTCGGTATCAGGAGGAACTCACGATCACTTTGGTTCCAGTCAGATTAAGATATGGGAAGAAGAGAAGGACCAGGACCAGGCAAGAGGCACTGATATACGTTCCTGCTGAAAGGGGTCCAACGAACAAGACATTGGCATTGGACCCTTAGGACGATCCAATCAAAAGGAAGTGATCGGCTCTACCAGACCTGAAACTGACGATCACAACAATATCCCTTCACCATACCACCCAAAGCCGGGTTCGCAGTCCTTTTTCACGGTTTCATTGCAGACCCACGCATAAAGGAGCTCAGATTCCCCTTCCGTCTGAAATGTCTGTTCCATTGTCTTTCGTTCCAGAATTTGGTGTTTCTTGTAGGTGATCAGATTAGTGAGGGGTGATGAGAATGGATTATATATTCCCCTGTAGGGGTTGCGTACGTCAATAGAGCCATTCAGGGGACCCTTTGGATCGAAATTAGTATGTCACCATTGATACACCCCTTCTTACGAGGTGAGCAGTAGATGACAAGAGAGGGATTGTTGATTGGCTCTCTTGATATCTTTCGGCCGAACGGCGCTCGCCGCTTTGACCCGACTCACGCTGACATACCGGATACTTGGCTGAAATTTCAATAATTAATCTTGTATTCATACCATACACACGCTCACGATGCTGTCTCTCTTGCGAGGGAATGTAGCGCTGCGTATACCCCGACAAAGACTGTATGCGACCGTCTCGAACCCGCAGACTTTGGTCGAGAAGATCGTTCAGAAATATGCGGTCGATTTACCGGCTGGAACCAAGGTCCACTCGGGCGACTATGTCATGATCAAGCCTGAGCATGTGTATGTACACTTCAGAATTCTGCGAACGATGAACTGATCAGCAGGATGACACACGACAACACCGGACCTGTCATTTCCAAGTTCTTATCATTACAATGCTCCAAGCTTGATAATCCCCGTCAACCAATCTTTGCGCTTGACCACGACGTGCAGAACCAGTCTGCTACCAATTTGACCAAGTACAAAAAGATCGAAGCATTCGCCAAAGAACACGGAGTAGATTTCTACCCAGCAGGAAGGGGTATTGGACATCAAATCGTTGTTGAAGAGGGATATGCTTGGCCTGGCAAAATGGTCGTGGCTAGCGATAGTCATTCGAACCATTATGGTGGAGTCGGATGTTTGGGGACAGCGATCGTCAGGACAGATGCTGCTGGAATTTGGGCAACTGGCAAGTTCTGGTGGCAGATCCCAAGGGTTGTTCAGGTATCGCTAGATGGGAGATTATCGCCCGGAGTCACGGGGAAGGATGTCATTGTCGCTCTAGCTGGACTTTTCAACAAGGACGAAGTGTTGAATGCCGCTATTGAATTCACTGGACCTGGGATCGAACATATCTCCATCGACGAGCGATTGACGATTGCCAACATGACGACGGAATGGGGAGCGGTTGCTGGTGTTTTCCCAGTAGATGAGAAATTGGAGGAATGGTACCGCGGAATATTCAAAAAGACTGCCATGCGGTACCTATCGAAAGATGGCGAATCACATCCACGACTGAATGAGGAGAGGTTACAAGAGACCATCAGCGCCAAACCAACAGCCGACCCTGGAGCACATTACGCTTCCCGACTTTCACTCGACCTTTCAACACTTGTCCCATACGTGTCTGGTCCAAATTCCGTCAAGGTCGCCACAGCTCTGCCAACACTCATGAACCCACCTATCAAGATCAACAAAGCCTACCTCGTTTCATGCACAAATTCCCGAGCATCCGATATCGCGTCTGCCGCCGCCGTCCTCAAGGGCAAGAAAGTAGCAGAAGGCGTCGAGTTTTACATTGCCGCTGCATCGAGCAGGGTTCAGGAAGACGCAGAAGCAGCGGGAGATTGGCAGACTTTGATTGATGCTGGAGCCAAGACATTACCTGCTGGATGTGGGCCTTGTATTGGACTTGGTGTTGGATTGCTTGAAAAGGGAGAGGTTGGAATTAGCGCAACGAACCGTAATTACAAAGGACGAATGGGACATCCAGAGGCCATCGCTTACCTCGCTTCTCCAGCTGTCGTAGCTGCCTCTGCCGCCAAGGGAGTCATCTGCGGACCCGACAGTCTCGATATGAACGCTTTACCGAAATACGAGAAACCCATCATTTCCATCGTCGAGGAAAAGAGTGCACCAGTAGCTGCTGTCGACGAGGCTAGTTTGGAACCTTTATTACCTGGATTCCCAGAGTATTTCGAGGGACCACTCGTTTTCGCTCCCCAGGATAATTTAACCACGGACGGAATGTATCCCGGTAAATACACTTATCAGGATGATATCACTCCCGAGAGGCAAGCCGAGGTTGTCATGGGTAAGTTCATCTGCTTATATATTGGACGAGGACTGACTGGCAGAAAACTACGACCCAGAATTCGCAGCTACCGTCCGAGACCTCAAGTCTACCCTATCCACCACTTCCTCCAGCTCTCAATTCGGCTCAATCCTCTTCTCGGGCTACAACTTTGGGACCGGTTCATCCCGTGAACAAGCTGCTACAGCTATTAAAAACGCAGGTATCCCATTAGTCATCTGCGGTTCATTCGGAGATATCTTCAAGCGTAATTCCATCAACAACGGTCTTATCCTCATTGAAGCTCCCGAACTTATTCAAGATCTTACCGCCAGATTTGGTAAAGATGGTTTGAGGGGTCAAGGCGGAAAAGATGGAGAATTGACTGTTATTCCACCAGGATGGTCCGTCAAGGTAGATACGAGACGAGGAGGGGTTGTTGTAAATATGGGAGAGGGAGGGGAGAAGAGGTATCCCAGTGCAAGGGTTGGAAAGAGTGTACAAGAAATGTGGATTAATGGGGGATTGGAAGGATACATTAGAGCTTCTTTATGATTTTAGCATAGTAGTCCCATCAGATAGGTCAAGCGTCATTGCATGTTGTCATTATGTTTCAGTCTACTTATTTTGTATAAACTTGCCACCATCACCCATCTCTCTCTTGCTTTCATACTCCCACTTTCGTTTCATTACAACCCATTTCGTTCTAACAAGTCACAATGGCGGACGAAGCAGTATTCGATAATCTACCAAAATACGATCCTACCAAATTCCAACCTCCAGCATGGGCTTCCGGCCCAGCATTTGACTTTACGCGTAAAAATGGTGAATCGTCGAAATCGGCAACCCAGTCAAACGATTCCGCTCATACCCTTGATAATGATGGTGATGACTCGGATGAGGAGGAGGTATGGGAAGATGCTCAGGATGAGCTAGTACAGCAGGAGCTTGAAGAAGGAGTAGAGGATTCACCTGATGGTTTGGTGTTCACCGTTGCAGCGTTGCAGGTATATCACCTATTTCACCATTTTCTTGGGGACGCTGCTAATAGGCAGAAACTCGTTGATCGAGCATACATAGTCAAAGACGAAGGAAACGCAGCTTTCACATCTAAACCACCAAATACAGAACTAGCTATTGAGAAATATCAATCCGCTCTCAAACTACTTCCACCCGTCCCCAAGCTTGATACTCCAACTACTAAACCTCTACCTTTTGAAAGCGGGAGCGGGATTCAGGAGATTACAGATGAGGAAGCTGAGGCTATCACTTTTGCAGAGACGAAGGTTTTGTCGGAAAGGGAAGAGGTTGAGGGGAAGATTAGGGAATGTGCTAAGGCTTGTCATGGAAATTTAGCTGCTTGCTGGGCTTTGATGAAGGAGGATAAGAAGTCTGTTGAAGCAGCTAATAATGGTAGGAATCATTCTCCATTGTCGGGAAGTGGCTGATATATAGCACTCGAGCTGGATCCTGTTTATACAAAAGCACTCCATAGGCGAGCTACCGCAAATGACAGACTCGGTACATGGTCGTCCTTGACCTCTGCTCAAGAAGGTACGTATCCAAGAGAGAGCTGTACTGATTTATAGATTACGAAAAACTCCTTACCCTCATCCCCTCCAATTCGCCTCAACGCCACTCGATCCGAACCGCATTGAAAACTCTACCTCGCCGAATCTCCGTTCAGCAAGATAAAGAGAAGGATGAAATGATGGATCAACTCAAGACTCTGGGTAATGGGTTACTGGGGAAGTTTGGGTTGAGTACCGACATGTTCAAATTCGAACAACAGCCAGGAGGGGGTTATGGTGTCAAGTTTGAGCGTTGAAGTCGCATACTCGGACAAACGCAGGGAGTAGAGACAGATGCAGTGCAATGCAATGTTGTAGTCTATTTGTACTTCTATATGCTATCTCCTATCACCTCCATAAACCCAAGATCCAACTCCATACCTGATCCCAAAAGCGATGCCGCTCCCTACAACCTGAACTCCAGCCATGAGAATGCAGAGCGTCTGTTCGCGCATTGGCCCAAAGGTCACCAGTAGGAAATTGAGGATGGTCATGTTTGTTGTTGACTTTATGATTCCCTGGTCGTCCTTATTCAGCCTTATTAGACGAAGGAATGCGAATAGCTCGAGGATGAGACGGGTTTTAGCTGATGGTGGGACATCAAAAGTCGCTAGAGAGGGGTGTAGTAGATCCGTCTTTTCATCGTATCTACCAATTAGTCAAGCTGTAAAGAATGACAGAGATAACTTACGCAGGTAATCGATGTCGTGGACAGTGTACGAGGTGGAATAGCT
>Ga0265780_10004254_pt1 | contig 18515 bp, 13 predicted proteins | sample P1T30metagenome_FD_192432 | JGI IMG/M metagenome (GOLD analysis project Ga0265780, IMG submission 192432) | Plant litter microbial communities from East Loma Ridge, Irvine, California - P1 T30 | ecosystem: Environmental > Terrestrial > Plant litter > Unclassified | place: USA: California...
CCGTGTTCGCCGTCGTACATTGCTTAGATCCATGCCCAAAACGCCGTCATCAATATGCAGAACTAGTAAGTCTCGTCGTCGTCGTCTGAGGTCGATCGGCTGCCGACTTGGACGCGGCTGCCTTTGCAGTGCTTGACGATCCAGGGGTGGCGCTCAACTTCCTCGAGCGCAATTCGCTTCTCGGGGTCGAGGACGAGTAACTATAATTTGTTAGCATGATCATTCAATGTACAGTGTCATGGAAAAACTTACCCTCTTGATAAGATCTTTTGCCTCTGAGCTGATAAAGCTAGGCACGGTGTACTCTCCTCTCGCAATCTTCCGTTGCGTCATGACTTGTGTATCCTCAAACGGTGCCTCGCCGACCAAAAACTCATATGTCAACACACCCAAACTCCACAGGTCGACCTTCTCGCTGTAGAAGTTGTCCTTGCCGCCGCCCCTCAGCATCTCCGGTGGCAGGTAGTCGAGAGTTCCGCACATGGTGTTGCGGCGGTTGTTGGGTGCGTGGACGGACCAACCGAAATCACTGATCTTGATCTCGCCGTGGACGCCGACGAGAATGTTCTCGGGCTTGATGTCTCGGTGCATGACGTGCTTCTTGTGGAGGTACTTGAGCGCCGCGGCCATCTGAGCAATGTATTGTGCAGCCTTCCATTCGGGGAAGCGTTGCTCTTTGCGGAGATGCTTGTAGAGTTCTCCTTGACCGGCGAACTCAAGGATCAGGAAGACACGCTTCGCATCGTGGAAGTGGCCAAAGAGGCGAAGAATGTTGGGATGCGCCAAGTGTGATTGGATCTCGATCTCTCGTCGTACCTGCTTTTCGACCTTGCCTTGTTGGAGTTCAGACTTGTGGAGCACCTTTAGTGCACAAACGAAGCCTGACGACTTCTCTTTGGCAAGGTATACGCGACCAAACTTGCCCTTTCCAAGAGGCTTGCCGATGTCAAACATGCCGAGGTGCCATGCTTTGGGTGTTGACGGGTTGACGTAGAGGGCGGTCTCGGTAAGCGTGCGGCGATGCGATGGGTTGACCTCTGACGGGCGAGTGGAAGTCGATGTGATGGTAACTTTGGAGATATTTGCAGCGTTCTTGGAGGCATTCTGGGTTGCGAGCTTCTGTAATGGGATTTGATGGGGCAGCTTCATGCGGTTTGCTGCTGTGTTGGAGGACGATAGGCCGGATAATGATGCAGCATTCGCAAGTGAAGCCTTTGCAGCGTTAGCTCATGATGCCATCGCATGACTGAGTACTATTCACCTTCGTCTTGTGGTAAGAGGTGGTAGAAGACGTTATCTGCTCATCGTTCTCGTCCGTGACAGTGATGCGCTCAAAGGCGGCTTCAAGATTGGCCACCTCCATTATGCCAGATGCTCGAACGATTAACGAAAGAATTGGGCGAAAGCGAGAAGATGCAAACAGAAGCTGAAGTCGAAACCGGTCGATGTCCTGCGTTTGTCTGTGCAGGTGGGAGGTGCTAAAGCCAGTTCGGTTCGTGCAAGGGTCGATGCAAACAAGCGCGGTTGCTATAGCAAAACGACCCCCAAAGACATCGGCGTTCCATGTTGCCGATCCCACCCCACACCACACGTGCACCCGCCCCGCGCTAACCGCCGCGAGATGATGGAGTCTAAGAAATAGTTTCTCTCGGAAAAGTACAATCCCAAAAGCTCTGCCACCACGATTCGAACGCAATGGCGACTCTGAATGGTGCGCCGGCCGACACGGTTGCCCCAGGGCATGCCGACACCTCCATCACCAAAGGCAGCTTCAAAATCACCACGCGCAAGCTTCCCATTCTCAAAGCTGGCCCCATCGAGGACATGACGAAGAAGCTCGGCATCACCCCGCCCGAGATGATATTCGGCGATAACCTCACACGTATCGAGCATTCGAGTGGCTGGTTCATCGAGTTCAATGCCTTGGACGCGCTGGACCGCGTGGACAAGACTGGCGACAAGATGTTCAAGGTGTCGTACTCAAAAGAGTGGCAGCAGAACAGACAGAAACAGTTCGAGGACATCAAAGAGGTTGTCAAGCCCTTCGACTGGTCTTACAGCACAGACTACAAAGGCACGACGCCTGAGACACCAGCCTTCCAGCCGTCAGAAAGCCCAATACCGCTCGAACTGCTCAAGCGGCCCGACCCCATCCACTTCTTCGATGAGGTCATGTTATACGAGGATGAGCTCGCGGACAACGGCATTGCGATGCTTTCATGCAAGATCCGGGTCATGCCAGCGCGACTGCTACTACTGGTGCGCTTCTTCATGCGACTGGACGATGTTGTCTTCAGGATCCGTGATACCCGAGTGTACGTCGAGTTTGGGTCAGACGAGGTCATACGAGAATACACTGCCCGAGAAGCACCCTACGAGGACGTGAGAAAGAAGCTCGCGGCGACGGGGAGGAAGGAAGACGTACTCGCCATCATGCGCGACCCCAACCGGTTGTCAGAACACATACCGATTGTGGAGAAGAGTCTGGAGGGATTGAAGCTGCGATGAGAGTAGAATCTCCGCAAGCAAGAGAGTAACAAAGGTTAATGTCTAGTAGGCCTAGCTGAAGCCGTGGCCAAACCTGATTGTGGGCAAGCATAGTCGAAAAGCAGCAGTATTTGCGCCATACGCGCAAGCCGATGCGTCGCGCCTTCACGGCACTTGGCAGATGAGATAGGTATGGCTGCACTGAAGGCCTCCCGGTGGCGGTGAGCTACACCGCCTCGGATCACAGCCGAGCTGGAAAGTCGATGAGTACCAAGGCGTGCGGGATCGAAAAACGAATCTCACGATCAGCCTAGCATATGTACCAACCTGCACAAGGCCATATAATCTTGGCGCAGATTTAGCTACCACTTGAATCATAAAGTCAATAGCTTCATCCAAGAGTGTATTTCCTGAATCAATTCGAGGCCCCTAATGCCCACCCGCTCAACAGGCGTCGGCAAAATTCCTGCCCACCTTTGGCTAGAATCCCCTAACAAGGAGAGGTGAAGAGGAGACCTGGATATGTTCAAAGATTTTAAACAGGCTAAGGTAGAGCCTCCTAGGGCCTTGTATACATTCAGGCTCCTCTAAGTTTATAACGAGTATAACTTCAAAGACTATTAGCTTATGCCGTTAGGTGCAAAGCGGGCACGAAATTTGCCGTTGCCCGGTGGGCTACTTCTTCTCAGCATCCGACGCGGTGTTGCTAGATTTCTGTTGAGACACAGAACAGGCTGCGCCCCTCCTACGCTCGTCCGGCTGTCAGACCTCGACTACTGGCAACCTTGGAAGTTGAGGATGTCCGACGCACCCGTGGACGTTGTAAGTTCGCACGAGTCGTGGCGGAAGCTCGTCCATGGCAGAATGGTCGGCCCTGTCCGAAGCCTGTGCCGTGTCGCCGGGACGAAGTAGCCGCACCCGTGACGAGCTGCACTGTCAATCCCCAGGGTTGTGATAGGCTGTCAAACCACGGCACGATTCACAACCTCCTTATTCTATTGACATCGCCAACACATCGGCTTGCCTTGACTCGTAATTTCGATGCTGAGAAGACCTGAGGTGTGGAGGTCTCTACTAGTGCAGTAGCAGGTCGATAGAATCTCTGCCTCTCTAAGATGGAGTTTGACGCGGACCATCCGGATGACAGTTGCGTCATAATTATGTTCTTTCTGTTGTTGTGCTTGGCCGACGAAACCACGCGTCTAGCGCTGAGTCTGGATCAACACAAGTGGAAACAAGCGTGCGCCTGGTAGGACTAAGTCTCAATACCGCCGTGTGATTCGCAAGGGATACCTTCATCTTCGATTTCGTCCGCATTCGGTCGTGAGCTAAAAGCGGACGCCGAGATGATCCGCGACCCGGAAGCGTATGACGACGTTCGACCATGCCTCAGGGTCCTGGTGTATAGATATTGCTAAAATAACGGGTGCCCTAAGGTTTTGTTGTTACAGACGTTGTGGTTTCTTTGCAGGACGCTCCTACAGCTGCAATGGCTGGGCTACTCTCCAACACAGACCACACTGCTGAGAGCACGTCGCAAAGCTACCAAACTTCATCCAACACGACTAATGGAGTTACCCAATCGAGCACATCGAGCAGCCACCTGACATCCTCAAACACAGCTAATCAATTCACACAATCGACATCCGGACAACAAACAACCCACACCACTACAAGTTCCAGCCATGTTCACTCGAACGGAATTTACCGAACGTCTTCAGGACGGGAGACGTATTACCCAGATGGTCACGAGACGAGAGCGGACGACAATCGCGTAGGCCTCCGCTGCGAACACCATGAGCATCAAGAAACGCCAGCGCCAGTGATCAAGCGCTCATCGTATGGCCTCTTCCCTTCAACGGAGTACAACGTACAGCAGGCTTCCGGGAGTCATGATGCCCACGGCGCTGGCTTGTTCGGCAGCACCGCGCCAGATCGCGAACAAGAAGTACCTCTTGAGAAAGTTGAGTCGTCCAGCTCCAGCGATTCGTCCACCCGACAAGGCTCAAATGGCGAGGTCAAGCCAAAGCAAAAGGACTCTCGGTCGCCGAGTGACGAGCTGCATGGTGTCATGCTCTCACGCAAGAATACACGCGCCGAGATTGATGATGAAGGCCGGCGAGAGCTGCAACGCATCTTCACAACTCAATCTCAGAAGATGGGCCGCCAGATGAGCATTGCAGACCCGAATGATGCTACTGTAGACCCGTCAAGTGACTCTTTCGACCTCGCGAGGTTCCTGAAGATGTTTCGTAAGCATATGACATTCGTCGATATCGTGAGTGTACTAACATCATTTGCACAGGTCACAACCTTGAAGGCGAAGGTATTGAGATGAAGAAGCTTTCCGTTGTATACAAGAATCTCAACGTCTTTGGATCTGGACGAGCACTTCAACTCCAAAAGACCGTCGGCGATATTCCCATGGCCCCCTTCCGTGCTGGAGAGTACTTTGGCAAATCGGAACGCAAGCAGATCCTCCACAACTTTGATGGTATCATCAAGGCTGGGGAGCTTTGCGTGGTTCTCGGACGCCCAGGAAGCGGATGCAGCACCCTGCTAAAGTCGTTGACTGGCGAGCTCCACGGCTTAGACACCGATGATTCAACCATACATTACAACGGCATTCTGCAGAGCAAGATGAGGAAAGAATTCAAAGGCGAGACGGTCTACAATCAGGAAGTCGACAAGCACTTCCCCCATTTGACAGTCGGTCAAACACTCGAGCACGCTGCCGCCCTCAGGTGTCCCTCCAATCGACCCGCAGGCCAGTCGCGCGAGGAGTTCTCCAAATTTCTCACCAGTGTTGTCATGGCTGTCCTTGGCTTGAGCCACACTTACAATACCAAAGTTGGAGACGATTTCGTGCGTGGTGTGTCTGGTGGTGAGCGCAAGCGTGTCTCCGTCGCCGAGATGATGTTGGCTGGTGCACCATTCGCGTCGTGGGACAACTCCACTCGTGGCCTAGACTCAGCAACGGCCTTGAAGTTCGTCAAGTCGCTCAGGATGGGATCTGATCTGACAGAGGGCGCTGCAGCGGTAGCCATCTACCAAGCAAGTCAGAGCGTGTACGATCAGTTCGACAAAGCTGCCGTTCTTTACGAAGGTCGCCAGATCTACTTTGGTCCCGCTGATATGGCGAAGGGCTACTTCGAGCGTCAAGGCTGGTACTGCCCGCCTAGGCAAACGACTGGAGACTTCCTCACAGCCGTCACCAATCCTTCTGAGCGCCAGGCCAAGAAGGGTATGGATAATAAGGTCCCACGCACTCCAGAGGATTTCGAAAAGTACTGGCGCGACTCGCAAGAGTACAAGAACCTACTCGAGGAGATCAAGGACTTTGAGGAAGAATATCCTGTCAACGAACACGCAAATCTTCAAGAGTTTCGCAGCAAGAAGCAGTTCATCCAGGCCAAGCACGCTCGGCCCAAGTCTCCATACCTCGTCAGCGTTCCGATGCAAGTCAAGCTTAATACCCGCCGCGCATATCAGCGTATCTGGGGTGACGTCGCATCTACCGCTACTCAAGCTGGTCTCAACATCATCATAGCTCTCATCGTCGGTTCCATCTACTACGGCCACTCCCAAGGATCATCATCGTTCCAAGGTCGAGGCGCCGTCTTGTTCTTGGCTATTCTCTTCAACGCTCTTACGTCTATCGGCGAAATCAGCGGGTTGTACTCGCAAAGGCCTGTCGTCGAAAAGCACAACTCATACTCATTTTATCATCCAGCTACAGAAGCTATAGCGGGTGTTGTTGCCGACATACCTGTCAAGTTTGTGCAAGCTGTGGTTTTCAACATCATATTATACTTCCTTGCAGAGCTGCGATACACCGCCGGCCAGTTCTTCTTGTTCTTCATCGTAACCTACATGGCCACCTTCGTCATGGCGGCAATCTTCCGAACAACGGCAGCCGTCACAAAGACAGCATCGCAAGCCATGGCTGGAGCTGGTGTGCTCGTCCTCATTCTCGTCATCTATACCGGCTTCGTCATCCGTATTCCAGAAATGCCTGTCTACTTTGGTTGGATTCGGTGGATTAACCCCATCTTCTACGCTTTCGAGATCTTGCTTGCGAACGAGTTCCACGGCGTTAACTTTCCCTGCGATCAATTCGTTCCAATGGGCCCCGGCTACAACCTGAACGGCAACTCGTTCATCTGCAACACTCAAGGCGCCGTGGCTGGCCAGACTTTCGTCTCGGGTGACGACTTCATCCAGGTGTCGTACCGATACTCTTGGTCTCACGTGTGGAGGAACTTTGGTATCCTTTGGGGCTTCCTGATCTTTTTCATGGTTACCTACTTCATCGCTGTCGAAATTAACTCGTCTACCACTGACACCGCTGAGCAGCTCGTCTTCCAGCGCGGCCACGTTCCAGCCTACCTGCAGAAAGATGGCAAGAAGAACTCCGATGAGGAATCGAAGGGCGCTGCTAAGCCAGATGACTCAGCTGGTGCTGGTGATGTCAGCGCTATCGAAGAACAGAAGGGTATTTTTACCTGGCGCGACGTGGTCTACGATATTGAGATCAAGGGCGAGCCACGCCGACTTCTAGATCATGTTTCCGGTTTCGTAAAACCTGGCTCCATGACTGCGCTTATGGGTGTATCCGGTGCAGGTAAAACAACGCTGTTAGATGCGCTCGCGCAGAGAACTACCATGGGTGTTATCACAGGCGACATGTTCGTAAACGGAAAGCCTCTGGATCCTGCTTTCCAGAGGTCCACTGGATACGTTCAGCAACAGTAAGTCATCACGCCACTGATACTTGGTATGTTACTGATGATCATAGGGATCTGCATCTTGAAACTGCCACCGTACGCGAGTCTCTCCAGTTCTCCGCCATGCTTCGCCAGCCAAAGTCCGTCAGCAAGAAGGAGAAATACGACTACGTCGAGGAGGTTATCAAGATGTTGAACATGGCTGATTTCGCCAACGCGGTCGTCGGTGTACCAGGCGAGGGCCTGAACGTCGAGCAACGTAAGCTCCTGACCATCGGTGTCGAACTGGCTGCGAAACCGAAGTTGCTCCTCTTCCTTGATGAGCCGACCTCAGGTCTTGATAGCCAGAGTTCGTGGTCCATTATTTCATTCCTCAAGAAGCTTTCATCCGCCGGTCAAGCTATTCTCTGCACTATCCATCAGCCCAGCGCCATCCTATTCCAGGAATTCGACAGACTTCTCTTCCTCGCTAAGGGAGGCAAGACGGTCTACTTTGGAGAGATTGGTGAGAACTCTGAGACTCTTCTACACTACTTTGAGAACCAAGGAGCGCGCAAGTGTGGCAAGGACGAGAACCCTGCTGAGTACATGCTCGAGATTGTCAACAACGGCAAGAACGATCAGGGTGAAGAATGGTACGATGTTTGGAAGAACAGTGACAACGCGCAACAAGTCCAGAAGCAAATCGAAGACTTGCACAAGGAGCGTCAGAACGACAACCTTGACATTGCAAAGGAGACTGGTGGCGGTGCGTACGCCATGCCAATCACGACGCAGATCTGGGAATGCACATACCGTGTCTTCCAGCAATACTGGAGAATGCCTAGCTACGTGCTCGCGAAATTCGGTCTCTGCGCTGTAGCCTCGCTCTTCATCGGCTTCTCCTTCTTCTCCGCTGACTCGACGCAAGCTGGCATGCAAACCATCATCTTCTCTGTCTTCATGATGACAACCATCTTCTCCTCTCTCGTGCAGCAGATCCAGCCCCTATTCATCACCCAGCGCTCCCTCTACGAGTCCCGCGAGCGCCCCAGCAAGGCCTACTCCTGGGTCGCATTCATGGTCGCCAACATCGTCGTCGAAATCCCCTACGGCATCTTCGCCGGTATCCTCTCCTTCGCCTGCTTCTACTACCCCGTCGTCGGCGCGTCCCAGTCCAGCGAGCGCCAGGGCCTCGTCCTCCTCTTCATGATGCAACTCCTCATCTACACGTCCACCTTCGCATCCATGACCATCGCCGCACTGCCCAACGCCGAGACCGCCGCCGGCCTCGTCTCCCTGCTCACCCTCATGAGCATCCTCTTCAACGGCGTGCTCCAGCCCCCCTCGCAACTCCCCGGCTTCTGGCTCTTCATGTACCGCGTCAGCCCCTTTACCTACTGGATCGGCGGCCTCGTCGCGACCATGCTAGCCGGACGCCCCGTCTACTGCTCCGACCGCGAGATCTCCATCTTCGACCCGCCCTCGGGCCAGACCTGCGGCGCATACCTGCAATCCTACGTGTCGCTCGCTGGCGGCACGATCCAAAACCCCGGCGCCACAGCCAACTGCGAATACTGCAGCCTGTCCAACAGCGACCAGTTCCTCGCGTCCGTGTCGATATCTTACAGTCAGCGGTGGCGCAACTTTGGCATTTTGTTTGCGTTCATCGCGTTTAATATTTTCTTGGCGGTCCTTACGTATTGGCTGTTTAGGGTCGCGAATTTGAAGAACTTGACGGCGAGGTTCCATAAGACGAAGAAGGGGGCGAAGGCGAAGGGGACGGCGGAGAAGGCGGGGGATGGGGCGGCGGGTGTTGCGGCGCAGGGAGCGCATCCTGGGGCGAGTGGGGAGAAGGATGCTTGATGCGAACGTAAAAGTTAGTGTTTTGTTTTCTCGACGATTGCTGTGGTTTTGTTCTTGAGCGGGCGTTTGAGCGGGTTTAAGAGTAGCATGTTTTAATAAATAATTTCTATCTTACACACTCTTTATAATAACAATGAGGTACAAAGCCAGATTAATGACATTGGAATGCCACTGAGTTGGCGTACTCTTGAGAATTTACCACAACTATATAATCTCAGACAGTTCGGCAACAACAAAAGCTGCTCGGAAAGATGTTCTACAAGTCAAGAGGGGCTGTAAAAGGTAAGTCTTCAAGGACAAACTTCCTTCGGTGGTAATACATCAAGGCTAGATGCGATGGAGTTACGAGGATGCAGATTACCGATCATGTGTGGAGAAAGTCCGCGCCATAACTATGTGCTAGAACCCGTTGATCTGGATTCTTATAATCCTTTGCATGACTTAACAACATGGGCATCGAATTTTTTGATCGGCGTCTCCGTGCACTTGTCAGTGTTTAGGCCCAATAAGCAGTTCTACCTCATCAGCAGCGACACAGCCATGTGGCTAGCGTTAGTTGTATCGGGCACCCTGTACCTCATCTTGAATAGCCTTACATGCAATCCAGCAGATAGGTATTCCTGATATTCTTTTCAGGTCTGTTTCGCGAGGCTGGACTCAACTCGCTTCGCGCTACGGCCTGATACACGGATGTAGATCTTCACTTGTCCCGCTAGCCAACATCTAGATGCCACGCGATTGTGATTGCCGGAGCTAGTGATTTTGATGGAAGCGGGGATTGTCTCCATATTTGGGCTCGTTTGAGATGTGGCGCAAGTCCAGTTCTCTCATACGTGCTGAAGACAGCTGAGAAAGAGATCGTGAATGTTCAGCCTCGCCATGGCGGTGAATAGCACAGCTGCAGCGTGGCGAGAAGTGAATGTATAAAGCATGAGTTGGCTTCTGGGCGTCTAGGATATCTTCATCACATCTTCTTTGTGTCTCAGTCGAAGTCGAGAAACATGGTTGCCTTGAAACTTTTGCTCGCCGCTACAGTCAGCGGAATCGCCACTGCTTGGCCTGAGCCCACTGCATTTGCAAATCTCGACAATCGTGCCGTCGACTGCTCCAAATTGACAGGATGCCTCGGTGTGCTGAAGAAGATCGGCCCACCAGCGAGCACCTTCTGCCGATCGTACCTGAAAGTCCCGGGGACGAAAACATCGACAACGACGATCACACCCATCGTTGTGTAAGAACGACCCTCCATTTCAAGGCTAGCGGCAGCTAACAAAAGCAGAACAAGCACAACTTCCACAACTACTGTGACAGTGACTAGCTCGGTGTGCGGCGGCGATTCGCAGAAGCGAGGAGAGAAGCACGACCTTGAAAACCCGAGCGTAGAGGACATCGAGAAACGCACCAACATCATCCCTCTCCTCGCCGCTTTTGCTGCGGCCAAGATCTCAGAGGGATGCGGTTGTCTCAACTTGAAGCCAACAGCCACTAAGATTGCCACTTTCACTGCTCCTGCGCCGGTACGTTTCTTCTCGCGCCAATGCTCCTCTCATGCTAACACTTCTCAGACGGTGAATGTAGTTGCGACCACGACCAGCTGTGTCGTGGCTCAACCTCCTGCACCTGTATGCATGAATAGTGGCGCGGAAACATCCTGTAGTCTAAACAGTCAATGCTGTTCTGGGCGCTGCGAAAACAACTTCGGCATTCGAGCGTGTTGCAACGCCGCCAATGCCCCATGCGACTTGGAGGATCCCGCTGCATGCTGCAGTGGGGTCTGCTATGCGCCTCAAAATGGCGTTCCAGCCCATTGTGGGTAATTGAACGACCCTGATGCTTGTCGAAGGCCGAGGCTGCATGTTACTGTTGAGATGTAAAACTGTTGGAGCTGCTTCATTTTTTAAGAAGATCTCATGCATAACTTCATTTGTATATTGCTCTTGTAGTTATATATCCAGCAGCTCGATTTCTTTAGCGAGCCTTTGTCAAAATCCTTGTGGGTATATCGATGTCAGTATCCAATACCGGTATCCAGCAGCTCGTTTTTACTTAGCGAATCCTGTGGCTATTTTGTATGCGCATGCTGCCAGATGAATATCGAGCTGCTCAATTCTCAAGATCTTCGACAACCTTAACTGCATGCCCTGCATGCCGCCAACAAGATGTATTGTTATCGAGCCGCTCGATTTTTATGAGAACTTAGTTTTCAGGCGAAGTGGTTTGGAGCTGCTCGGTTTTCTCAGAAGATACTGTCAACAAATTTGGAACCTTGTTTACATTTCGCTTTTCAATGTTACTTGTCCATTTTTCACACCATGATGCGCCCATAGCATGTAAAGTTGTGAAACACCCTTCCTCAATTCCTTTTGTTGGTGATCACGTAGCTCGAAGATAATTGACAATTTCTTAATGCCCCATTACAACTCCTAGCCTGCTTCTGTTCCCTAATAGTGGAATCAGAGACGTGGAAGTATACGTGGAAGTATTACAACAAATCCCTTATGATGAGCCAGGGTACCAAACCAGCTAGGAAGATGAAGATCGCGACCGGGACGGTAGCGCATAAGCATCTCAGAAAATGCCAAGGCACATCTTCCGCTTGTAGAGCCCATTCCACCGCAGCCATATCATTCATATCGACAAATGGAATTAGTAAGCATTTGTGGAAAGGTCGAAACCAGCTGGCGGTTGGAATGCGGGTCCTTGGGATAGTTGTTTGTGGCGCAGATGAAGGATCGAGGGTGCAAGTGATGCACTCTTTAGGCGAATGTACCAGTATCACTGATAATGAGTGTTTGTTGCAAATCAGATACATTGGATTCTCTCTTATATTGGGATGCTCGAAGGCTTCTTTGCAGACAGTCATGATTTGGAAGATATAGAAGTTATTAGTGAGCTTGTACTTAAGCTCTAGTCTGGGTATTGTGATAGTACGAGTTATAAATCTGTTTAGCAGGTTTGAGATAGTAATGATAAAGGCGATGGAAACATTTTATAATTACTGTGTGTTTCTGTGCTTTATTGCATTGCTATCTAATGGCCCGGTGGGCTGTGCGCTACCATACTTTCCACGCTTGAAGAACTGCTTTTTCGGAAAATTTCGACGCTACCTAGGCAGAATCCAGAGCCTTGCTATCACGTTGCAGAAAAAGCGAAATTTACGGGTGCCTTCCAAAAGTAATGGATCCCCCTAAAAAGCATCATCACCCGCCTGCGGCCCCGCAGCCAGAGGCTCTACGCCTCATGATTAGATGAAACTTTCTAGTACTAGCCACAACGGTCGAGTCCAGGATGCGCACCTGTCAAGTAGAAGAATTTAAGCAGCTAATAGGACCTTAAGAAGTATTCACGCAGTCTTTGGGTAGCTGCGAGAAGGGTCCATTACTTATGAAAGCGACAATAGGAGCCTCAGAAATTATATATGCAGAATTATCTATCTCGCCTACGTATAAAAGCTCTACGTATGTTAAGAGACTCCACAGCTTTTCCTGTTTATTTTCTCTTTGTTCTAAGACTTTTGTCGCAGCCAAGCTGTGTCAGCTATTTCTCGCTTCTTCTGCAACTTGAGAGCCTCGCTCAATTTCTTCTAGGCCTGCCGCCACTATCATTCATCTTCGGGAAAATCACCCCCGCCAGAACCATCGTCTTGGGCAGGCGATGCCAGCTGACTATCGTCTCTTCTGTCATCATTTCTGTCATCATTTCTGTCATCATTTCTGTCGTTGCGTGGCGGTGGGCAACTTTCCGTCACTTGACCGTACCGGTCGTAATTCTTGATAGGCCCACAGCATACCGGTCTACCACGCTCGTTGAAAAGCGGTGTCGGCCTTGCCCCATTATACTGTCTATCGCAAGCATCAGCTGCTCTGCTAGCGACTTGAGGATCGATGCCATAGGAGTTGCGAGAATTTCGGTCGTCGGGATACCTGTCGCGATCATTCGGAGATTGGTCACGAGTGTCACCGCATCGATTTGCGCTGAGCATTACCCAGTAATGTATGTCTCTATGGTAGGTTCTGGTGTACATCATATTAGCCATAGCTCGTGGCTAGACGTAGTGGGGAGGCACTCACAATTTCCCGTTCGGTGGCGTGCCTCTGAAGAGCAGGCATTTTCCGGGGTTTCTGGCTCCTTGCCCATGGATATCGCATGCAACGCACTGGTTGTTTTGACCACATGCTTCCGCGCACTTCTTCAGTGATGCTGAGGGGAATTCTTCCGCTACGCCCACGCGCAGAGTGGTTGCACTGTTGCAGTGAAGCTCGAAACATTTGCCGCCACTGAATTAGATGTTAGTGAAGAGAGTCATAGGTGATTGGGAATTCAACTGACGTAGAGTAGGTGACACCATTGTCGGCTGGACATATGTACTCTGTGTCTCTGGCATATCCTGTGGGCGATGATCCAAATGCTGCAACCGCCGTCATTTCTTCGATATCTCCGGAAGCCGCGTCAGAATAGACCCTATCTTGTTGCGCAAAATTTCCGGTGGCAGTAGCCCCTGGAATCGTTGTGACGGATACAGGTCCTCGCCTGATGTATCCTTCTGTAGCTATCTCTCCCTGGCCATAGCCATTTCTACCGGGAGTATTGGCCGATCCTAGCTGCCCAGTTTGAGCATTTCCCATGGGACGGAAATTGTTAGGGTCCGGAAGGCCATCGAATGGGTTGAAGCCACCATCGTCCGGACCGAAAAGGTTTAGTTCTGCGAAACAAGGGCGAAGAGCGAAGAAGAGGAAGAGTAGGGTCGAAAACATGCTAGTGACTTGTGACTTAGGCATGATAGCGAATATAAGCCTTGCAATGGTTAGTTTGTGGTGAGTGGAGAACATTGCAGCTTTCGAGATGGAGACGGATACTTATGCTCTGCAATGAAGCCTTTCGTATCGCATTGTACGATCATGGCTTAACCCGGACGTTAAACCATTCAATCGATCAATGAATTGTACCATCATGGCAACGCCTGTGTGAAAATCGACAACGATAGTATGAGATTCATACGAATCGTACCAGCCAATTACCCTTTCAAGTGTCCTTCTGAGAAGAACGCGCATTGCCGTTCCAGGTAGCGGTGAGCAGCTACTCTACACCACCTTCCGAATGTATCTGGCTACAAGGACTCGCGCGGTTAGTGGTGCAATGACGGCCAACGCCACCTATGGCCTGCACAACGTCAGTATACCAATTTCATCCACCATGGCCGAGAATCATGGATGATCTTCACACTCGATAGTTAATCCTCGGAGATAATTGCGAGAAACAGAGAAGCTCAATTGCATTCTGGCTGTGCTTGCGCTCAGGCAGTTCGTATTCGAGACGCCGACAGACGCCGACATGAGCTCAGTAAACACACAAAGTACAGCACGAAAGCTTTTGCCGGTCGCCAGAGAATGAGGTCTTGCGTTACGCAAATCGTATTCGTACGTTCAAAGCGAAGCGTGACAAGAAGGCGCAGATCCTCGACCAGATTGTACCGAGGCCCAGAAGACAACTGGAATATTCCCGTAGCTTTGGTAAACAACTATCAGTAGAAAGATTATCATTCTAAAGATTGCACGACCCTCAAGAGAAATGTTGCACAAGACTACCATAGACACTTGCACTCCAACATGGCGCAAAGCAGTCTTGGATTTTGGAGCTTATGAAGACGGAGAACAATAAGCAGCAGGAACTCAACCGTGAGAGTCCCATGAGGTAAACATACGTCCATAGCGCGTAAGTGGCTCCAATCCTAGCATAGCGCGAATCATGTATGGGCACCGCAACACTTTCTTCGCTCAGACATGTGTCGCATTTGCTGTGTTTTCTCATATTCATGAGCCACGGAAAAGCAGAAAACGCACATTGCGAACTTGTTTGTGCTCTTTTGAAGACGTGCAAGTGAAACTGCGTGAGTGAGCATTCAAGTAATGTGCAGGAAACAAGGCTTTATATAGCAAACCAGCAGCGCGCCTCTAAGATAAACTTGGCTAGCCGAATCGGCTTTTCGGGCAAAGGTGAGGGCGGAGGACACATCTATGGCCTTCTCTGGTAATTTTAGAAGAACGTATGCGGGCGCGAAGTGTAAAGTTGCATGATTAGGGCTCCAAGTGCTGGAGCAATCCATGAACAACCTGATATTCAGTTTTGATATCAATTGAAGCAAAGGAGTGTGGCGAAGAAGCACCCATGAATTGACATAGCAAGTGTTTTTAAAAACCCAAAAGCGACATGGACGAGATCGTTACGCCCTTTGAAGAGAGAAACTCGTTTTTACAGGATCCTGGAGACTCGACTCGACATACTTGTGATTTGCTGCCATTTTGAGGAAATAGAGGACCACGCACATGATTCCATTGTGTATTCTTTTTGGTAGGAAGAGAACCAGCCCGGGATATTCAATGTCCTGTATATGCCGAGTGAGGAGGAAGCCTTATATATTACAGCACAGAATCAGTACTTTCACATCTATCTCTGGCCCTTTCTTTTTGATATCAGTGCTTGAACATACACATCCTCCAGAGCACATGGTTGTATTTTCCGAGAGCTTCATGTGCCATGACAACACAAAGGTAGTACTTGCGGCACTCATGACAGCCGAGTGATTTGATTTATAACTGTCAAACAGCGACGATCTTCTCATATTGAACAGTGTCAACACTTTGAACGCGCTCTCCTCGCAGCGTCACGACATCGAAGCTCGTCATACTTGTATTTGGTCGGGCAAAAAGAGCAGCAGGCATGAAATCGGCCATCATTGCCTTTTGATGCCCAGTAAAAAAAGGTGTGTGATAAAGAAGTAGAGAAGTAGCAGGACGAGGGTGCTTTTATATCTCGTCCTCCCAACACCACGCCATGAAATTTGTCTCGATAGGTTTTGGCACACAACGCGTACGTGATTGTGAGATCCTGTACTCATGAGATAAAACAAGTGTACTTTTGAAAGCTCGACATTGCAAGCTCTTAACGAGACTTGGAGACTCGAAAAGTTTTCCATACTGTGTTCGGGTCAAGTTTGTGTTTGTGTTTGCGGAGTGGGTGCGACAAGACACCTGGGCATGTGCCGAGTTCCCGATGCTTTGGAGGCGCACAAAACACAGCAGTCATACCACAATGGGTCTGCCCTTTTGAGTAGAGACACACATTCTGAAGTGTTGTTTAGAAGGAAAGAAAGGAAGAGCCCCGTGGAGAGATTTATACACAATCACCAGCACACCCATCTCATCACTCCCGCGCCTGACTTCCGGAGCTCGCGCATGAACACGCCAACGACCTCCACGATACCCTATCGCCTTGAGTTCTGCAAATTTAGATCGCGCATGACATGTATTACTCAGCGTTTTGGTGTCCCGACATCACCGCTCTCTATCATTCTTTGAGGCAGCCGCACAAAATCCCATATTTGCTGATTGTCAATTTCTTTTGGTTTCGGCGCACTCAAAGGCATCGAGGTACTTCATCCATGTTTTTGTGCTCAGGAAAAGCATATCTATTGCTCTGATGCGTTTTTGAATGAAGGGCGAGCCTCGTGTGTGATAAGGAAGAGGGGAAGCTTATGCTGAAGATGAGGGCTTTATATACCCGGACGGAATCATGCTCGGTTCGCTTTCTAGATATCCGGCAAGCACATGAGGCGGGCAACCAGATGCTTTGGGTAAGGTCCGGCTTCGCACATGCGAGAACTGGTTAAGGCTTTTGAGATCTGGCTCACTCGACGAAACATCGAATTGCTGTATGTACGTTTTGTTCAAACGACAGGAAAAACCATACATTGGTAATCTTAGAGCTTTGATTCGAAGAGTGACTCTCGTGTGTAATAAAGAAGAGGAGCTTTTGTAGAAGAGGTGAGAGGTATTTATACCCGGATGGGATCATGTGTATTTCTATTCCCAGTTGTAGTACGACAAATGGAACAAGTGCTGGATAGATGCGTGTTTTAAGGCCTGGTCCGCTCGACGACATAGCATCTTTCATTGGTCGTTTTTGTTTCAGACAGAGAGGAAAAACATGATAGACGCATCTTTGATCTTTTTGTTAACGAGGAGCACTCGTGTGCAATGATGGAGAAGAAGCATAAAGAATGGGGAGTATTTATCCCCGCGTCCAAACATGCAGTGTCCTTATTGCGGTTTTGGCGCGGCACATGCAACAATTGCTGGATGAATGCGTGTTTTAAAGTCTGGCTCACGCAACGACAGCATATCGCCCTGACGGAGTACTTTGACGAAGGTAGAAGAAAAAGCATAGCCAGGTATTCATATGGTTTGAGGTGGTAGACAAGACTCGTGTAGAGTGAAAAGGAGTAGATAGGGAGTATTTATACCTCCATAGAGTCATGCGGGGTCTTTTCCCCCGGTTTTAGCGTCGCACATGCAATGATTAATGCATGAATGCGTGTTTTGAAATCCAATTCACCCGTCGACAGCATATCGTCCCTGTCGGAGTACTTTCTGTGCAGACAGAGGGGAAAACATGCGTTATCTTTGTCAAATATTTTTCGATTGAGGAATATCGCTCGTGTGCGATAAAGAAGAAGAAGAAAGGATAAGGATGGAGTATTTATACCCAGGTCCAATCATGCCCGGTCCTTCTCCGAGTCTTCGGACGGCGGATATAGAGAAAGAGTATGGGTTGTTAATCCCGGCTCACTTGACAACACAGAACCCTGTGTCAAATATTTCTCGCCCAGGTAGAAGAACAAACATCAGCTCTGCGTTGCAGTGTTTTTAAAACCTGAGTGGGCTTTGTGTGTAATAAAGAAGAAGAAGAAAGGGCACAGAGTATTTATACCCTCGTCGAATTATGCGAAGTCCTTCTCCGAGTGCTAGCACAGCACATATGAACTCTAGCCAGTGACTTTAAATCCCAGCTTACTCACAGACATAACAGTTTGTTCTTTTCGTTTTTTTGGACAGCCAGGAGAACAGACATGTCGACGCTGTTGGTGAAATTTTCGTCACCAAGACTTGTTTGTAGAGAAACAATTGTCTACGTGAAAGAGGAGTAAGGAGGACATGTATCCACGTCAAATCATGCAGGCCTTTCGTAAGTGTTTTGGATGCGCACTAGTGGTTCGGGCGTTCTGGCTCACTCGGAGAACATAGAGCCTGGATGTATCTCTTTGTACAGGCAGAAGGACAAACATGGCATCTGCTTCTTAATGTTTCTAGTCCACAAGGAATGCTTGTGTGAGAAAGGAGAGATGCTTTCGTGGAAGTAGTGAGGAGCTTACGGAATGAAGGGTATCAGCATCTATTTTGGCGCCGCGCACATGAGAAGGGCGTGATGTTGTGTTTGGCGTCAAGAGCTGAACCACATGAATGTTGGATGTTCTTATTTGGGGAGCAGGATCTCTGGACATTTAATCTGGTGTTCTGGCTTTTGAGAGGGGCGGAGGCAGAGGCCATCAGTTTCTAGCTCAACTAGTTTTGTTGAGAGACAGAAGACGTGTGATGAGAAAGGGGATCGAGAGACGTGTGA
>Ga0265780_10004255_pt1 | contig 18510 bp, 26 predicted proteins | sample P1T30metagenome_FD_192432 | JGI IMG/M metagenome (GOLD analysis project Ga0265780, IMG submission 192432) | Plant litter microbial communities from East Loma Ridge, Irvine, California - P1 T30 | ecosystem: Environmental > Terrestrial > Plant litter > Unclassified | place: USA: California...
GTGTGGACTCCAGCCTTTCAGAGTCGTCGATACGCCTTAATCAGGTCAGTGTACGCAAGATAGGGCATGTGGCAGAGCGTCCCACACGGAAGGTGCGAGCGCGAGCCGCTGGTAGGGACAGGCGCACGCATGCACTGAAGCGAGAGAGTCCAGCGGACGTGCCAGCAAACGCTTCTCACGTCCATCAGGCCGCAGACACTCGTCCATTCGAGCGGGAAAGCTCTTTCGTCGTGGCAGTCGTTTGGCAACTTCACCATGCGTAGCAATGCCGGCTGACCGCGACGTACACAAGTGACGCATCAGACCGATCCGGAGATTTTCAGGAGATATCTTGCACCTATGCTCATTGAAGTCAAAGCGACATGCCTACTTATGGACACATTCGGTCTTGTTCTTGATGCTTTCACGACCATTACCACACCACACATCACCAACTGCTTAGATGGAAGGCAATGCAAGGAACATGTACTGGGGCTGTATTGCCACACTCTTCCCAGAAAAGTTACGTTCGGCAGATTTGTGAATACATGCTTCGAGTGACGAGAGACTATCTTTATCTCGTCCTGATCCAAGCGCTCACTGAGCTCCCCTTCTTGACCATCGATTCATACATTAGCAGCGCGGGCAATGACATCGTCGGGGAGTCATCTCACGCGGAAGACACGTGATAAATGTACTTCAAGCTATTGTCACCTCTACTCGCGGGCCAACCATGGTTCAACATTGGCGAATATACCGTATCCGACTCTTCTTTGATCAATGCTTGATCGTGCCATCATCTTCGCAAATAGATCGCGAGATACTGGCGCTTGTTCGACCGAGTAATAAAGTCAACACCGTATAAGCAGCGCCAGCTTCTTCAATCTGCATACGCTTATGTCTCTAGCTGTGCAAGTGAAATTTTGTGGCGAGCTGGACTTACCGGTGAAGCAGTATGTTTGTCCGAACGCTTGCATCGCCTCACCGATGACCGCTTCACCGTATACTTAGATGTCTTTTTTGCCCTGATTATTGGAGAAGAGTTAAACGAGAACGGTATTCCGTTTGATAGTTAGCGCGAGCATTTGGGCGTAACATCGAGAGAAGCCCCCATCCCGAGACAATCCACTGATCACCGAGCCGCGGTTCAGACTGTACCAGTGCAGGGAAGCGACGCGTACGCAACACTTCTGGACGTACTCAAGCTTGCGGGAGAAGATAGCCAGCAGTTGAAACATCTTATCGATTATCAGCCCACTTTCAGCGCAAGGTGAGCTTCTTAGCCAGTACCCGACTGACTATTTCCGAGCATATGAACGATCTAGAATGGTGGGAGGCATGAAGGAAGACATCTTACCGGTATGGGGATGATCTGGCTGGTACACAGGCACGTTAGCGGGGCGCGAGATTATCCACGCCCATGTCACCACATCTTTTCAACGTTCGACCCGTGATGTACTGCTACTCTTAGATCTCCTCTAGCGTTTCATTTAAGTGTGTAGTGGCATGACATCTGGCACTGCCTTCTACGAGACATGCGTTGTTTTCTCAGATTTGCCTCGCTGCGACGCAAATTCTGGCCTGCATGTTGGTCGAACAACGGTCAGACTTTGTACAGTCATGCCGCATCGACCCCATAGTTCTGTCAGATATATTTCCGCTGCGATTAAAACTTCTATCTCGTTGATGATGCTTGACCTGGGGTTTTGAGCCCTGGAATTTTGTATGCGTTTGCTCAGTCCTCTTGTTACTCTGGTACAGGCAAATCTGATACGACGAGAACAATGGCGCATTATTTTGCACAAGCTTTATGTGAGCTCGGAAGATCGTGGACACAATTATGACCAAAATGATGAAACAGCGACTTCGTACGGCGACAACATCCTTGCTTCCTATTCAGATCAACTGCACAACTGTGCTGGTGATAGATCTTTGCTCGCATGAAACACCCGAAGGCTCTGAGTATTACGAAGGCACGCAGCTAACGGTCTGGCAAGTCTGACTTGTATCTGGCTAGATGTGCTTTGTGCAGAGGTTGGCACGCTGGTCACGTTTCAGCATCTCGAAGTGTGTTTTGAAAGAGACTGAATGTCATAGCCCGCGCTGGAATCGTTGATCTAATCCTCTACAGAATCTTTGGTGGTGAGATCGAACAACACGTACTTCTTTTGGTCATCTTGCGTTTGATCTGGAAGCACTCACCTTTTGCACACGGCAGCACAAGCGGGTGATCTGCTGCGGGAACCTTATCATCACACATACTCGTCACCATGAATCAAGAGCAGCTGAGGAGAATGTATGATTAGAACTACTCAACTTTATGGTGAAATTGAGGCAAAGGAGCGCGCTGGCACTAGCAAAGGCGCTTCCGGTACAAGAGCAATACGACAAGATCGTATGAAATCCTTCGACCTGGGACTGGAAGACGGCATCGTCAAAGCCGTCATCTCGCGCGCATCACCTAGTTCCCTTATCACCAACGTGCCAACTTCTCACAGATGTTCCACACCCCAAACCAGGTACACCTACTTTTCCTCATCCTCTCCGCCCTTGTAAAGCGCCATGAAGCCCTCTCCAAACGGGGTCCTCTTCTTCGGAACCTTCGTCTTGGTCGGATCTTTCCACTTTGGACTCAAGCCCAGCATCGTCCTCAGCTCGGGTGCCGCGAACTGCAGAGCCGGATCCATATCGCGGTTGAAGAGGTGCTTGCGCCATGCATTGTGGAAGTTGAAAATGTGTACAGCGGGATCGCGGGGGATGAGTGAGGAACCCTTCCTGAGGATGGCCGAGCGGTCGGCTTGCTGAGCTCGCAATTGAGACATCGGGATTGTGGTGACCTTGTCGAACGGGATGATTGGCTTGGTGTTCTTCTTCCTGGGACTTTTGGGGGTGGACGATGGCGGAGGTGGAGGAGATGGATGCGACTCGTATTCGTCGTAATGAAATGGCGATAGCGGCCGAGCCGGGGGCAGGCGTACGGGAGATTGAGCGACCGTGGGTTGTTGCGCCTGTTTCGCCGTCTTAGAGGGCTTCTTGACACCGGCTTTGTCGCGTTGCGCCGAAGAGAAGATGGGCATTTCGGTAGCCGTGGGGAGGACGCTCTTCTTGCGCGGCGCCATGATGAGAGCGGTAGCTCCAATGGAGCGCTTGGAAGACTGAAATCTTCTCTTTTTATATCTTGTGAGAGCGGTGAGTAGTTCAATCGGATATGGAGCGTCGAGTTTGTTTTGCACGCGTACTCCCGTTTGCTAGTGTCTTGGCGCTGTGTGAGCGTGTTTGTCCATCGGTGGATGAGACAGTCTGACTACTGACATTCCTCATGCTGTGAGACAAAGCCCTTCCACGGCGTGCGCCCGCTGTGGCATATGAACGTGCATGTGGGCCGTGATGGGTGGCGTCTGCATGAGATGGACTCACTGGGTTCATCCGCAGAGACAGTAGATACTGCGGTCAAGTCTTGAAGTTGACAGGCGGTAAGAAGCACTCGAGAGCGCTGCAGTTCCGCACTCTGCATCATGTAGATCGGTAGTGTGACTCAGCACACTGGAGAGACTGCGATGAGCGTGCATGAGGTAGTCAAGTTCACTTCACCGACATGATCTGTTGACTAATGCGGGGGGTAGAAAAGACAGTGCTACCTTAAAGTCTCGGGCGCGCGCATGATGCAACGGACGCGTCGGTAATCAAGAGATAAGCAGCCGCTTTGTAGGTCAACAGGTGTGTGTAAGGTCGTCGAGAATGCTATCATCGCATGTATATGACTGGACCACGGCTGGATGGCATCCGGCAGCCTGTTGTTCCTGTTGCCCAAGACACATTAACTTGTTGGATGATCAAGATATGAGCTACCGTCCACAGCTACACACACCAGGAGTACCGTGTGACGCGGCTCACGATCTTTGTCTCTCACGGAATTAGCAGTTCCTGTGCGGCCTTCTGCTGTGCTTCTCATTTCGAAAGAAGATTCACTGGATTGGGAATTCATTCTCCTGGTCACGATGCAAATGACCGAGAGGTACCTGATCGCGTAATCGCGTCAAAGCCATATCGCGACGTGACTCCAAAGAGTCCACTGAGGCCTGTCGATCCGCGTGTCTGACTTGGGAACCATGGTCGTGTCCTCAAGCCGATATACTCCTGGGCTGTACGTGCGCTATAAGTACAGCCGGTGGTTGCTCGATGTCAACCAAGAGTTTCCAGTCTTCCTTTTGATGTCGTATTCAGAGTAAAGTATTTGGTTGTTGTGTCCCGGCAAAAGATGCCCAGCAAGTATGCACTCTCAGCAGGGATCACAACAAAGATGTTCGGTATCTGACCATGACCATACGGCGTTTCTTGCGAATTGCGTGTTGCGGGTGACTGCGGTATGTGATATGACCCTGCATTGCGGGGTCGGCAGGGAGAAGCGCTATCATTCCCAGATTAGTCCAATAGATCTGAGGTAGCGATGTTCGGAAGAGCAACTGCCAGTTTTACGGAGCGGGTTGAGCTAGCCTGCCGAGAGGGGAGTCGGCAAATGCAGCCGCGGGTCCTAGGTACTTCGGCGGCGGCGAGAATGACATGTGCGGTGGCCAGACAAGCCCGTCGCTCAGTGACGGCATTTCAATCTTCCAATACCCGTTCTCGAGAATGGCATCTTGTCGGATTGGAAGCTGAATTGGAAGGAGTTTGATCGTGACGCGTCGTATCATTTGTTTGAGTAGGCTGGGCAGCAGTCACCGGACGGGCGCCACGCCATACACTGTCGAAGAGAAAAGAGAAGATGAAGCTTTGTGTAAGTGCACGCTATTGCGATAAGCGCACTGCGACTATGAGCTGCATAATTAATGCGTGCAGACTAACATACTGAATGCAATAACCACATGGTGGAGGAACCATCCGCTCCCTTGCCCCAACGAGGTTCTTGACGTAATGGCATGAACGGTGCCTCCAGTGGCATTTGCCTTTGACTCCGCATCAACGTAATAATCGTGGCTTGGCATTCTTGGGGGAAATAAAAGGCTTCCTGGGAAAGCTCAGTACTCTCGTGGGCGGACAGCCGTGGTCTCGAAATGGTAGACGGCGGAGGGCAGTGGTGGGGGTGGGGTTGCGTGCGTCACTGGAAGCATGCCGAATGCATGTGTCGCACCGAAGTTTTGCCGGCCCTTCCGTCTTTCAGTGACGTTAGCGACCCTACTACTCTCCGACCGCTACTACTGCAAACATCTACTCCAAGGCCCACAAGTTCAGCAACATCTACAAGCATGTCTACCACCGCCAAATTCCACGGATGGCGAGTACGACTCGTCAGAACATCCCAGCCATAGCCACCACGCAGGACTGGCAGCTCCCCGCTCACGCCACACGGCTCCCAAGTGTGACCCTCTGCCTCGAGCTGGGTAAAGAGACCGCCAACGGCTATTCTCCTAATAAGTCACAGGCGTATAGAAAGATGTGATGAACGAAACATGTCGAAACGCGAGTCTATTCTCATATCGCGATTTCGCATGGTGGCGATTCCGACTGCTCTATGCAAACAGTACCTACCGAGGAGTTCTTTTTGAACCCCTGATATGCAAGGCGAGCAGAGTGCTTTCTCTGACGCCCTAGTGGCGGTTATTGTCGAACTTATAAAAGATGAAGTTGTTGGGCAGAGCCTTCTGGTCTGGGCACCGGGATCGTATCGATCGCTGTTTGCGCCTGGCTCTCTTGTCTGGTAATGGTATTCGGTCCCGTACCCCTCCTCACTCGCCTCATTCGCTGTTTGCTGGCCGACTCGCCTGAGGGATCAAAAGAGATTACGGAGTGGCCCCTCCAGCCTCCGGACAAAGTATCGAGGTGAATGCCAGCGATTCATGACTGTGACTCCACGATGATGGCAAGCCAAGGTTCCATAGCTTCAGCAGTTGATAGAGTTCTTCCCGATCGATACGATTAGGCGCTTGGCCGCTAGGGTCGGTGGGCCCAGCGCTAGCCTAGTCCCATAGGTGAGGCATCGCGACTGTACTGACACCGTCGCCTTAAACGACATCGCGCAATCTCGGCTCCACGGTTCAGTTCTCAGACTGCCTATCATAGCACATAAGAGAAAGCGAGACTCCACCTCTGCGTCTGACTCTTGCAACCCACCTCAGAACGCAAAGGTCCTCTCCAAAACAACCCATCACTTACCCAAGCCAATATGAGACTTCTCCAAGACTCCTCTGGCCTGTCAACAAAGACTGAATTGGTATCATTGTCGTCGACGAGCCAATCCACCAACGTCGACGCTATCCAACGAGCCTACCGTCGTCGCAGCCTTAAGCTGGACATCCCCGATGATCACCGCCCACCCGAGCTACAAGCGCACCTAAAGAGTCTTGACGAAGTCATACAGTCTCAAAACAAAAAGACTCAACTTATCAGCACCCAGGCCAGGGAACTTGTCAAAGACATGCGCGTCCGTTATGTGTGGACAAACGAGGCCGAGATGCTACGCCGCCGCTTTCGACACCTAAAATCGCCGGAACCTGAGCCTGCCGAGGGCCATAGAACATTAGGGTTCCGATCGGATTTCTACTTAGTACCCTCTTCACCCCGCCCCTGTTGAAGGAGGAATACGAGCACTTGCCGAGCGCTATTCCGCAGGCTGAGCCGCACGCGGCTAGAGGATATTATGTGTCTGCTTATGCCATAGTCAATGAGTTTGTTCTGTGTACCGATTCGGATGGATTTTGAATGAAGAAGAGGCAAGTCCCTCTTCATGCGGACGTTCTACGACGGTGCTAACCCTCATAGGACCAAGAAACACATCAGTCCTAGCGGAAAAAGTCCTTATCTCACGGTACTTACATGCCCAATAAGCTAGCAGAGCGCGCGCTCGACGGCGCCGTCATGGTCAGTTACCTGCGTCAATTGCATAATCGAGCCGCCTTCGCAAACGACGCCGAGTATCTTGTTCACACCAGCCATATCACCATGACAGTCGTGTCAAACCGCTATAATCTGTTCATCGACTGGTTCTCAGAATTGAACAAACGCTACAACGTGAGTTGCTGGGCCTCGGGAATATTGAACACTAAGTTGGTATATGTCGAACATCTGATGAAGATTCGCAACTTGCAGGCTTGGGCTATGGGCGAGCGACTGCAAGGCATTAAGATGAGTTTAGGACCTGAAGGTACTATAGAGTCTGAGCCTTTGGTGGGTCTGCGCGGTAGTCGGCGGTCAGGTTCACAGACTGGCGGGTTACGGCGTCCGGTGACGCGAAGCTAGCAAAGTTAGTAGAAATAATTCTTTGAGCCTTAGACTGTGGAGGAAACTTCTGTACAGAGAAGGCTCTGGCTTTGGTCGTGTGAGTTACATGTGGGTGTATGGGAGGTTGGGCAGGCGTTGTGCGTTCAGGAATGTCTGTCGGGAATGTATGCCCGAATTCTATCCCGTAGAACCAGAACAACCTGCACATTGATAAATTGAGGTCAGCATGGGCTGTGTTAGGTATAGTAGCCCCGGGGTAGTAGTCATGTGTTCCATCTCGCTACTTGAGGCTATAGACTGAATCCGCCCATTAAATAATGGAAGGGATGAGAAAGAGGTGAAAGAGGTGGAGGCTATGAAAACCAATTCGAGCGAGGTTCAAAAGCGGAAGGGGTCCTTTGCCAGAGCGCGGAGACCGCTCTAAGACGCTGCTGACTTACTTCTTGCTCCCACTTCGCCCTTTGGCGAAGACAGCTGCGTGCGGAGCTGGAGCGGAGGACTCCCAATGGGGTTAGCGCGTCCACGCTTGCCAGTGATGGCCCAGGTGAGCCCGACCCTGAAAACCAACCATGAGGAGATGTAATGAGAATAGAAACTTGGGAGCCGCGCCTTCGGTATCACTCATTTGGCACGTTCAGCATACTCAATTTACGGCATCGAAGTGTTCAACGTGCGACGGCTTTGTTGTGCTATTCCACCCTCCAGTGCGCAGTGTTACGGCACTACGAAGTTCGCAGCCCATTTGCAGCCGGGGCAGTCTTTACTTTCTGTTGCCCGGTAAGTGATGCGCATGTCACATGGTTCAATGTATGCTGACAGCCCTTCGTGATAATAGACACCCCGATATCATCCGTCCAGCCCGAACCCAAAGACATGCCCACGTGCCACGAGGATGCCCAACCCAGCGAAGCGAAGCGGATGTCTGTAAGTACGGACTTGTGCTCGACCGTGTACCCTTCTCGCGACTGACAAAAGATACCACGTTCATCCAGGGCAGAGCGGCAGTGGCTTCACGCGGACTGGACAAGGCGAGCGCGGACCGCAGCGCCTGAGGCCGTTCTCAAAGAGGGTCGAGCAACCAGACTGAGATTATTTGCACCTAGCATATGGCGTCCCTTGCGCACGATACTTTTGCGGACATCTTTCTTCATCGCGACGACACGAAAGCGGTAGAGACAACAGCAGGCGGATACATGGCCTGGGGTCGTGGGAACTAGAACAGCAGCATCCGGCAGACAGTTTTAGATGAGATAGCTAATGTTTTCTTTGCTAACTTTGCAAGGCATGTATATGGACATATGACGTGGAGCTGGTCGGGCTATTGGAGATAGTGATCGTCGACGGAGGACGGCGTCTGAACAGCTCGATTTGCCTGACTGCAGCAGCCAGAATGTGCTCAGGTCTAGTCAAAGACGCGACGGCTGCATCGCTCGATCATCGGCCTAGATGCTGCGTGCTGGATCTTGCCGCGCTTTCCTGCTTTGGTCGAAATGTGATCATTTTCTCACGATGCAGACGTCAATGGAAGGCGCACGGCAGCTGGCGAAGTGTACCTGCAGCTGCGCCCGCCCACTCATGTCGCGGTCCGTGCCGGGCCGCGTTGGAGGAACGTCACGCCAGGCCCCGCCCTCAGCGAGCCACCCTCAGTAGCCGCCCTCATCATCGCCCATCACGCCTTTCCTACCGATCCACCTCGAAGCACCCAAACAAGCGAAAAGTCCATTGCCACAGCCGTCAATGCGCATTAAATCGCCGCTTGTTGCTAGCCATACGTATCGCTCACAAACATGGCGTCATGGTACCCAGCAAGGCGGTTGACATGACCTACCATGGCCCACCCGCTCCTCTCACGCGACATGTTCAACCCTCCTTCCCCACACGCGTACGCGCAGCCTCGTCCATCCGGTCGCGTGACCTGAGACGATTGTGACGGCCAGGACCACCCACCCAATATACCGACCGCACACCCATGCGACCTAGAACGTCGCCTACAACGTATGGTATCGCGCTCATTAGATCGACATACATCCCATAGCACTTGGCTACCCTAGCGGACACGCCGTCGCTAGCACCATCGCGATGCCAGACCCATAGCGACAACACGCGCAACCGATACCGCGCCTCTGCGTTGCTCATACGCCAATGTGCGAGTACGCTCACATGCTCTTTTGCATCACCGCAGCCTTCACCCACTCGGTGCTTCTGCCATAGCCAACTCTCGACTGCCGCGCGCGACGAACACCATATCAAGGCTGTTCTTGTCTCCTCGGGTCTCGCATCTCTCTCTGGGCTGGACAAGGTGCGCACTTAGGAGCTGGGTACTGCAACGAATGCAACGGCCACATGGCGGGCACGCCGACCCGCCGACCCATTCCGTCGCCCAACAACGGGCTATGCGCCGGGCCTTGGTACCGGACCGCCGCCTTACCGACGACTCGCAGCCGGTGGAGGTATAACCGAGGGAGCTGCAAGATGGCGCAGTCAAGACACAGTCGCATGCGGTCATTGTGCCGACCCGGCTGTCATCTGCGCATCGTCAGCAAAGGCTGTCCTGCCGCAACTTTCACTACAAGACGTGCGGCTCAGGGTACGCCCTCAGCACGACCTCCCAACGGGCTGACGCAGAGTTGCGGCGTTTGTCAGGGCTGCCAGTGCAGATGCTTGTGGTTGTTTCGACGGCATAGGAACGAATCCAAGGCTTGGGCAATGCAATGTGAAGCAGGCTAAGGACGAAGCACAGTGGGCTGGTTCATGATGACAGGTAAGGATTTTACATGGCATCCAATCCCTGTTTTCGTCGCTAACATCTCATCAGGGAAGAAGTCACGCCGCCGAATCGAACCTCATCGACGAGTCTTTCTTACCGACACACATCTTGCCCAATCCGTCGCATGATCACAATACAATAGCACAATCCTTGCAGACCAGCACGACCACGCCCAGCCCAACTTCCATGCATACAACTCGGAGGCCAACATGATAGGCGCAAATCTTTTTGGGGAAGCAGAGTGTGGATAGCTCATCGGAGATCCGGGGGAGCATACTAGGCCTGGAGAGCGGCCCTTCGGCTTGACAAATCTGGTGTCATCCTCACACAGTGCTCTTGAATGACGCCGAGACAGGCTGCCATGGCGCGCAGTCCTCTCTTCGTCGTCTCGCAACACTGTTCAAAGACAACCGCCACGATCTAGTGCTTTTGGTAGACTGTGATCCTTTCTTGTCACGCTCTGGGTTTACGTACACGGTCTACTACCGGGGACAACGTGTCTGGACAATGCGCACTCACACATACACCAAAGCCCGATGCCGCCACCTCCATGAGGAACTCATGATGGATGCAGTTGCCAAACAAAAGGTAACAAAGAGATATCGGGGCGGAAGGCTTCCAAAGAAACGTCTTAGCATTCGCATTTGGAACCCTTGCCTGATGAACAACGGGGCGTAGCCTGACAACCGTTCAGAAATGCCTATGCAGCTGGGAAGAATGTAGACTTCCCATTGATGATGACCTGTCTCGGAGGCCTTCTAAGGACGGCATCGTCGCGATGAAAGGAGTCCTGGAAGTCTTTGTTGCTCCCGAGTCCGTACTACCCGAGTACGCAGTCTTTTTGTACCAGATCTCCGCCACTCAATCTAGCAGAGAAGTTACTTTGCTTCGATATCGCTCCGTCGTGGTCACGCAAGTTAAATTGATCTTTTCATGACCAACACGATGTTCTGACAGAACCCCAGATCTTGCTACGATTCGCATCAGTCGGAATCTAGCTCATTCTCCCTCTCTCCATGGCGATTCCTCTGTCAGATCTCCACGTCGGTTCGGAGTTCGTGTCTCCACCGATCCAGAACGCAAATTGCAGGCCCAGCACCACAAGCGTATCGAGCATTCACGATGATGGAAACAATACTCTTCAATTTCCCAGGTACAGAAAGGCACTTAGTATCCCGCTCGACGCACACCAGCTGGCCTACCTTGACAGAAACCCTTTGCCAACACTGCCTCTACTAGCAAAAGTTCGTCAATGTTGCACACGGTTCACCGATAAGCTCCCCAATCACATACCACCGCAACTTCCCAGTAGTGTCTGGCACGTCGGAACAGAGAGTCTTCGCATTCCCGGTGTAGTTGTAGCGTTTGTTGGTGGTGTGGCAATGAAGGGAGCTCGATGGCTTATCTGGAGTAAGCTCATCACTCCCCAGATTTCTCGCCCTGAATACCAAGTCCCAGCATTGCTAACTATTTTCTAGACCGACCATTCGTTAAGGCGATTGTATCTTGGACTATTCTATTATTGCTGGGCTCCTTTTCCTCTTCACTCGATGCCGGCAACCTCACTACACCGACTAGAAATGACGCTACTGGCCCTTTGTCCGGCTGGACGTCAGCTTGCCCCCCGACCTTTCTTCATTCTGATCCAGACCTCATACTCGGCGGCTATTCACGCGTCTATCCCGACCTTCAACAGCCCTGGAAAGACGCGTACGAGGGGTGGAACCATTTCAGGAAGTGTTGGGCTGGTCCAAGACCCTACAACCACCCAAACTCGAGCAGTCTGTTAGCCCTAGGTAGCCAGCAGCTAAGTGTAAATTCCTCACCCTGTATGATTCTGCACATGCATTGCTGACTGGATTAGGAATTCCAGATTAGATCCTAGATCTTCGAGCGTGGGCGATATGCGTGGGACATACTCAGTTAATGCCACGACTTTCCCTGCTCTGCCTAGTATGGGAGAACAATTGATTTACGACCACTTGCCTCCGCCTCTTGGGAGCCGCTTCGATATGAACCTCCCGACGACAACCTCGCTATGATCAACAGGAACCGTACATGTCCTCCGTGCCGATTGCGGGACTATCTTTCCAATGTCTTCTTAACTTCTGGCTTCGATCTCGCATCGCTACCTGCTTCATCAGAGGAACTTGAGACCTGGTGCCCCTGTAGCTTTGCTCTGGCCTACAGAACGACGCTTCATTTCCTCGCCAATCTACCGTTCCCGTATATCCACCCGTTCTACTTATCGCACCACTCAACCCTCAACAAGCGCAGTGACATTTTGTCGATTTTGATCCGGTCCTGGAACCGGCTGAACAAGATCTGGAAAGGAGGACGCATGCCAAGCCAACAAGAATTTGTAAAATCTTATGCGGAGGGTTGGTGGAGTTACGAACTGAGCAAGACGCATTGCAGCGGGAAGGAATGTCCCTTTCTTGATATTCACGAGGTGAATGCTGCGAGAGGCTTACGTTCTCGCGGTGAACTCTGTGTTCCGTACTGGGCTCGATCTAATGTGGAAGACCAGGAATGGAATCAGGAGAGTTGGGCGCGAGGTTGGCGGTCTAACGACGGCTCTTCGACAGACTCCCGTCGAATGTCCAGTGAGGCTCGAGAGTGACGACCTAGATGAGTTCCTGGAAGACAGGATACCCAGAATGTAGTCCGCTGTTGCGACCCCGTCCGCGAACAATTCGCGACTGGACCATTCGTGACAGCGCGATAACGCGATTCTCGTGCTCGAAACCCACAGCTTACAGAATGCATGCAAGAAGTTGGAGTATCTCATTATTGTTTAATGGGAAGGTCATGCTATGTCTCATGACGTCGAGTAATTTTTTCGATACGATGACCTTCCTCTACCAAATACCCTCATGCCGGACCATGACTTGCAAGACTTCATGCCACACACGAAGACCATCGAAACCCTTCTCCGCTTCCCGCTCAGCCCCTTATGCGATGATTTTCCACGGGCCTCCAAGGCAACAAAATACTTGCCATTGTGCAAGCGAAGGTGTCGCAAGGCGCTAAGAAAGAGCGGCTGCCGTCTTCCTGCCCCTTGACGACCTCATATCACCTTGCTGTCAGCTTCAGTCTCGTCAGTTCCACGCTCGCCAATTGTATGACTGTCCCGACGAGCTGGTGCACATAGCTACAGGGCAGAGCAAACATCAACCCAGGAAGGGGAGAGCCACGCAAGCGCATGCGAGGTCGTATGCCGTGCGCATTGAACGCGTTCACATCGAAGACTACAAACTTAGGCGGCTTGATCAGACTCATTACTTGGAGATTGGGCTTTGAGAGTGTTGTAGAGTTTGCACCTGGATAGACTTCAAGAAGAGCAATTTTGGCACAATCTTCCCTACGGCCACGCTTACTTAAAACTTCGTACAACCGTACAAACACAGATGCCATACGAGAAGTCGCAGAACAGAGTTGTGCCTGTGCGCGGATGCTCGGCAGAATTGCACGCACTACGTCGACGCACAACCCAACATTAGCCGCAACAGTCCCGGATTTCTCGGGTCATTTCGTATTCGGCAATACCGCGGTGGTAAGATGTCAGACCAAGCTTCCCCATCAAGCTCGACAAATGCTATTAATACAGCGATCGTCATTTCAATCCCCAGGAACGACGTCACATGCTCGCAATCGGGTCACCAAGGCAGCTAGTCGCGCCATGTAGCGGTCGACAAGCGTGGCGTGGCCGTTAATGTGAAGAGCTCGAGGTGCCTGCGATATATTCGTTCCTACAAGTCATCCCTTCTGATCCATCGACATTCAACAACATCCGGACTCTTCCACCTCACGTTCGTTCACGAATCTCTCTCCTGCCAACCGTCACCATGAAGCTCTCTGCTATCGCATCAGTCTTTGCTGTCGCCGTAGCCGGTGCCCCAACTGATGTGACACCCCGATACGACGTCACCGATTTCATTGCATACTGTTCTACAGACGGTGGCTCATGCTAGTATGTTCTTTCCCCCCCTCTCTATCATGACCCAGCTAACGCGTGCATAGCTATGACTTCGCCGTCGTTCAACATGCCAACGGCGAGACCATCCCCACCCAGTGCAACACAGCGGCCGACAGCGACGATGGCGCCCTCCCCGGCGTCTCTGACGGCAAATGCAACTCTTCGCGCACTTTTGCCGTCATCAGGAACGAGGACGGCAGCCTCAACTTCTCCGTCACTCAGCAGATTACGCCCATTTCTTACACGACTGGCAACCACACTATCCCCGCTGATCAGATCGAGAAGAAGGATGGCGCGGAGACTTACGTTGGGCCGAAGAGCTTCGGCCTCTACAGCTCTTAGAGATGTCACGAGGGAATATTTTAGCAATGCTTATGTATATCAATAGACTTGTACAGCGTGTTCTCTCTCTGCAAGCTGTGATACTATATGAGTCTAGTTGCTCGAAAGGAAAGATGTCGTGATGTCGCGATAGCCTTGTTCGACCAGATACCGAATTCTGAACCTCGGTGAAGAGGTTCTAGCCGCTCGCTCTTACTGCATGCTCATCTTTTAAACCTCTACGATCACGAGACCGGGTGCATCTGATTCAGCAGTCGCTGTTAGTGGTAAGTTAGTTCATTCGGTTAAGGACAGAGCCAACAAGATTGCTAAAGCAGGTTTCATAGTTAGCGGCGCATTATGCACATATAGATATCAGGTAGCTACAGCAACGTCCGTTATGTAAGAACTGCCGCAAATCCAGTAAAGAGAGGTACCGTGATGCTGGGACCATAGGGACTAACATGTGCGACTAATTGCGCAGCATAGAAATGCATGCCTTGTATCATAGCGCAGAGACAGGCTCGACTGCCAACGACGAGAGGGGGGTAACGCGCGCCGGCGCGCAGAGTCGGTGTAGGTAGACTAGCGTGCTTCACCAGCACCTCCATAATGCCTCCAGGAAACAGAGAGCCAAGCCCGGCAATTGCGACGGGTTGTCGGTGTTCACCATGAAACAGTCTAGTTATCTAACGACGCACGAGACGTATAGGTAGAGAAGAGAGAAAGGTATAGATGCGAGATTCGAGACGAGAGCTTTAGTGTAAGCTGTAGTTGTATACCGCGCTTTGGAGACATAAAGAACTTGCAAGAAGCGCTTCGGAAGATCGGTAGCGTCGTTGAAAAGAAGGACGGGCGCGCTTGGAAAGGAAACGCTTTCGTAATGCGACAATCTGGGTTCGACACGTTTGATAAGACGCGCGTCCATTGTAGTAGACCATAGAGACACAAACAACCTTGCATATCGAACACTGAAGAGGAGGATTTCCAGGAGGACAATAAAGTAAGCAAATCAAGTACAACCTAAGGTCACACTTGCGCGAAGAACGATGCATCTTTTGCTTTCAACTTCTCCGATGGCGTGGAGTCACCGTGTTGGCCGAGCGATGTGTAGTCCCGGATATTTAGAGCAGCATATGCGGCCACTGGAAGCACGTTAAGAGATAGTGGTGGAAGGAATAAACGCCGCAAACTGTAATAAGTGTCCATGTCAGAAGGCGATGCCGTGTCTAGGCCCGAAAGCATCACTATCTAAACAAGACCTAGCACTAGGCGCTCTCTCCATTTCACCACCCGGAGCCAATTGCGACCTTCGCCACAGTCAGGCCTTCTGAGACGTGGTTCTCAACCTGATCAGATGACAGTCTGAAGTGTTTGCCTGAGCTAGAGCGAGGTTTCGGAGCGCGACATCATGGCCGAAAACAACACCAGGATGCGAAGACTCACCGGGCTGCGCGGCCATGAGAAGCTCCTGATCTTGGTGGGTGCGACATCGTATCCGGGTCATCGCGCATGCCCAGATGTGTGCGACAAGCATTACCTCGGCCGTTCGTTCAATCACCAGTCTAATTTATTGGTAGATGAGGCATTGAGTTCTTCCGCGATGTCGCTTTCCCAGATCTCATATACTCTTTCCAGCTACATCGTAACAGCTGCTGGCGTGATCATGTGTGGTGGTTGGGAGAAGACCTCCTGCTTTGACGCCGGCAGCGGACAGAATGTAGAGCGGGCTTTGGGGCTCGATCCGCTTTTGTGTGCAACGTGCGATAAGGCGGACTATACGATGCGACACAAGTCGTCTAGGTCGGCCACGCAAGCTGGAACGATCTGATGATGTTCGTTGTGGTCTCTTGCTCCAGCCGATGCGGGGGGCTAACCAGATACGTCGCGCCTGCGACAGAGCCAACGTCGCGCTGCTCCTTCGGTCTGAACAGTTGTTTCAACATTCATTCTGCCTTCCGTTTCTGGCGGCATAAACGGCGATGCTGACGGATGTGCCCTGATCGCACGAGTATTCACGCTATCGCAATCATATCGTGTACTAAAGCCTAACGTTGATGACCAGCTCGAGCTAGGACTAGACAGCAGTCCGAGTTGAACGCGCACTCTATCTCATCATCCCTGATCGCACGATTGTTAGAGTATGAAGGCCTCGACATCGTTTCAAGAGCCTGCTAATGTCTGCCATGATGTGGAACCAGTGAAGTCTTTGAGAATATTGGTACGCAAAGCGAGATCTACGATTCCAGCGTTCGGAAATCGGTCCCTGCGAACCTATCAAGTAGCTGGGTAAAAGGGTGAAGTCTGAGTCCGAAGAAAGCTGACGAAGATGCTGTTGATTTGGAGAGCGCGGGGCTGCACAGGAGTCAAAAAGCCCCAGTCACCTGCGACTATGCGACCTTGCCAGGCATGTGTTGTATGGTGAGACAGGAAACAATGTCGGGGGCTGCATAGCACTGACATCACAAGCAACAGATGGCGATCCATCATGTAGTGAACACCTTCATGATGCTTAGTCTTGACTCGTCGACATACGATTGCGGTGGCCTTTCCCATCTCTCAACTTCATGAGTGAAGCAGAGGCTATCTTCACGAACTCCTCAAGCCCGTCGCAAAAGTCGTCGCGAACTTCACCGCTTTTGATGCCCACTTCTTCCACGGCAGTTTCGACAATCTCCTCAGTCTGCTCCTTGAACTTGCACAGCTTGTCGTCAACCACTTCACCAAGCTCTCGTATGCAGTCCTCCTTGATTGTGTCGACATCAAGCTTGTGGTCGGCAACCACGTCTTCAAACTCTCCTTCAGCTTGGTTGCGGAGGCTGTACGCTTGGTCATTGGCATCGGCGAAGATCGAAGTCAAGTGATCCTTGGCCAGAACTTCCAGGCGGTCGGCTATGAGTGTGCCGAGGGAAGGCGAGGATTGGGGCGTACAGCTGGCTCTAGGGGGAGGCGACGAAGACGGTGATCCCCTGGGAGCAAGGGATCTATGGAGGACATCCGGCAATATGCTCCTGAGAATGTTGGGCAACATGCTTTCGACAATGGCTGGCAGCTGAGCCGCGACGGCCTTGTTGACGACGTCTTGGAAGGCGAGCTGGGCACTGGCGTGTAGAGATGGGTGTGCACTCGTAAGTTCTGCTTCCTCCTTCTCGAATGGCGAATGATGGGATGTGCCCGGTGGACAAGGTGAGGATGTCGCGACTTCTGTGGGCGACCCATGATCGTAGTGCAGACGTTTATGAGGCGGCGAAGCGGGCTGCGAGGGTGGTGTAACTATCTTGCGTATGAGTAATTGTCGAGGAGGTGATTGTGGCACGAGGTAACCTACCACGCCTGGGTCGCTTTTGTGATGCACCTGCGTCTACCGCGTTTGTGTACGAAGGTGGTGGTTGATGGTCTTCCTCAACGGTAGAGAAGATTGCCCAATCCGCGTATCTACATGCATCGGCACTCTCAGAGACCCCCGAAAACGCTCCCAATTCTCTGAACAGGCGTTCTAGAGGAAGACGATTGTTGGCGTGCACCCAATTGTAGTCAAAGGTGATATCGATTGCTGTAGCTTTCGCGAGGGCAGCCAGGCGGTGGAAAGGGGCCTCATAACCGCTCTTCGATGTGAAGGTAGCGGTTGAAGAAGGGCACCTGATCTTGCATGGCTTCGCGAGCGTTAGAGCCAATGCTCTTATTTGGGGATTTCCGGCGCGTGCGATGGAGGTCAACTGGTCGTGGGAAAGGGACGTGGTAGCATCGCTGAGCGTAGTTGCGTCGCGCATCAGGTTGTCAGCATCATAGATCAAAGTAAACGTTTGCTCATCATCGAAACCATTAATGAAAGTCGTGCATTGTAAATGGAAGCTAAGCTGCAATGGCTCCTCGTTGTACTTCACGACCAAGACACATGGTGACTGTGCAGCAGGGTCCGATCTCACGCTTGCCAACACGGGCACACCCTTCTTGGAGACAAGCCAGCGGACCATGGTGTAGAAGTATCACTCACAAGTGATATCCCCCTTGCGATGAAGCAAGCGCAAGGGAAACCCACCCGCCCGGGCTTTTGACGCGTTGTGCGCGGAGAGCAGCCCTGACTCGTCGTGTCCAGCTTGGCGAATGGTGCTGGGTGGAACGGAAGCGCGGTGTCGGCTCGTGAACTGCTGTCCCCGTCGTGTCCGCACAGCCTGCGACTGCTTGAGAACCGCCCCTCTGACGCGTGAGTCGCCGACGCGTGGGCTGTAGGCCGACAACGCCGCGCGCA
>Ga0265780_10004257_pt1 | contig 18504 bp, 2 predicted proteins | sample P1T30metagenome_FD_192432 | JGI IMG/M metagenome (GOLD analysis project Ga0265780, IMG submission 192432) | Plant litter microbial communities from East Loma Ridge, Irvine, California - P1 T30 | ecosystem: Environmental > Terrestrial > Plant litter > Unclassified | place: USA: California...
ATTATTATTATAGAGATTATTATAGAGATTATTATAGAGATTATTAGAGAGATTATTAGAGAGATTATTATAGAGATTATTAGAGAGATTATTAGAGAGATTATTAGAGAGACTATTAGAGAGATTATTAGAGAGATTATTAGAGAGATTATTAGAGAGATTATTAGAGAGATTATTAGAGAGATAATTTTAGAGATTATTATAGAGATTATTCTAGAGATATAAAGAATAGAAGAATTATACCTTTACTAAAAGAGACTATAGTTTATATATTATAAATAAAACGCTTAGTAATATCTTACTTTATTAGTAATACGCTAATAAGTATAAATAATTGTATTATAATTCTATTAGAAAGTATTTAGTATTTATAAAATACAATTTTAGCTAGTGTACAAGTTTAAAAAGCTTTAATTACTCTAATAATAGAAGTACTAAAGCTTTAAGCTTTAGCTTACTTTAAACTTATTCTTAAAAGTCAGTAAATAATTCTTTTATTATTCTACCTAAATCGCTTTTAAAATAATTATAAATAGAATAAAAGGATAAGTTATAATTGTAAAGAATAGATAAGTAACAAGAACTATTCTCTAATAATATAATATAGCTTTGTTAGAACAAAGTAGTTAAATGCTATAATAAATAGTATAACTAATAAAGATTGTAATAAAGTAATTATAAAGTAGATAATAGGTAAAAGGTAATAATATTATTACTAAGTAAAGAATAACTATAGAGAATTGCTATTTCTTTTATAGAAAATAGCTACTAGAATAATTACGTAAATATCTACCTATTTCTACCTAAAGATAAAGATTTATAATCTAAGTCTACTAAATTCTTCTTATCTTTTTAGATTTATAATCTAGACTAGTACTAATTATATTAGTCTATGCGTTATATTGCATAGACAAAGAATTAGTTTATTACTAGATTTTTTAGTAATTACAGAAAGAGAGATAAGAAAGATAAGAGTTATTATCTTACGTAATAATTCTAATAATAGCTAAGCTAAGACAAATAGAGGTGTTTTAGAATCTTCTAGTGTAGTAGAGTAAAACTAGCTACTAAAATCTTAATTACGTAAGCAATTAGATTTACTAGGAATTTTTCTAATTTGTTAAGAAATAATAATAAGTGTAATCTTAACAAAGCTTGATAATAATAAAAAGATAATAATAACTAAGTTATTATAATCTTTATAATAATTAGTTTAACTAGAAATACTATTAATTTGCTTTACGTAGTATAGTTATAACTATTATTATAAAGGTTATATTTAGATAGATAAAGTTAAATAAGTTACTATAATAGATAAATATAACGTATTAGATTAGTCTACTACTTAAGCCTTTGTAAGAAATACTTAGAATCTAGATAAAAGTAAAATAATTTATATATAGTTTAAGATAAATATTAGAAAACTAAATAAAAGTAATATATTATTTAATTTTAACATAATTCTAGATAGAATTTAGCTACTTATTATTCCAGCTACACTAAAAAGAATTTACTTAATATTAGTAGACCTTAGTTATTAGGTAAGCTTTAGAGCTTATACTAATTATATTATACTTTACAGTATACGTAATTTCTTTACTTCTATCTAATCTTTTTTACTTCTATCTAGACTTTTAGATTTAATTTTATAAGCTTTCTTCTATATAATTTAATATTTTACTATATATATAGTAGATTAATCTAGTATATTAGTTTTTATAAAGTAGAATTATATATCTAAATAACTTAAAATAAAAGTATAAAAGCTAATTATTTAAGCTAATAAAGCCTAATAATCTATTTAAAATAGAAGATTTCTAATTATAAATATTAGCGTTTAATAGACTACTATAGTAAATTAGTATTATTTATTAAAATAAGTTACTTTTATAAGTAGAGTCTATACCTTAGTAAAAGATAATATAATTTTAGATGACTCTAATTATAGTAGTAACCTAATATAATTTATTATATTAACTTATATTTACTAGAAGATATAATATCTATAATATAAAAAGAAGTAAAAAGAAAAAAATAAGATTAAATCTATTACGTGTATTATAAAGTATATAGCTAATAAAACTATATATACTAGCTAGTAGTATAGACCTTTAGAGTCTATACCTAATCTAAGCTTTATATAGAATTTTATTACTATATATAAAGCTATAGTATATTCTTATTAACCTACTACTCTAAACTCTATCTTAAACACTAAGTTCTATAATTATAGTAATACTTACTATAATTATATTTTATAGCTAATTAGATAGTTACTTCTAATCTACTTATTTAAATATTTACTTTTATCTAGTAAAATTATTTATAGCTCTTAGAATTAAGCTTAATTATTTAGACTATAGACGCTCTGCTTATAGAGACTATATGCACTCTCTATTACTATAAACCTATCTTGTTTATTGCTATAGGCTCTAGTTGTATAGCTCTAATAATAATATTAGTCTAGCTTATACGTAGGCAGCGTAAGCTATAGTAATAAGACGCGTAGTAAGCTTAGAATTATTATTCTTTGCTAATAAAAATAATAATAATAAGCTCTTACTTGCAGAGCTAATTTTAATAATAGGCTACTACTCTTCTACTTCTCTATTACTACTATTGCTACTATTACTACTAGTACTACTAGCACTACTATCTTCTTTACTTATCTCTTTATTCTTAGCCTTCTTATCTATTTACTTATTCTACTCTTTATTATAAGTCTGTATACTAGGCTTAATCTTAGAGATATTAAACTATAGTAGAAAAGTAGTATAGTTAGGTATTAGATTAAGTATATACTAATAGTAATAATTAAAGGTATTATACTTACGCATATAAGTAGTAGGCGTTAGCTTCTAGTATAGGTAATTAAGGTTAAAAGAAGTCTTAAAGAGAAAACTATTTAAGGTCTATAAGTAAGATATACTAATATATATAAGACTAGTAGTAAAGTTCTTTTTATCTAGAGTTAAACGCACGTAGTTAAGCGTTATTCTCTATCTCTTATAGATAGTAAGAGTGTAAGTAGATATAAAAGAGAACTAAGTATAAGTAAGAATAACTTTACTATAATACTACTTATAGCGCGTACTAAAGATAGGTATAAGACTCTTATTATTTCTCTTAAGTACTAGGCTAAGGTACTTATTATTAATAGTAATAAGAAGATAGTCTAGTAGATAAATAGTAGAATTCTATTCTTTAAACTAGAATATGTTTTTAAAAATATAAGCTTAGCTATTTATAAGGCTAGCTTATATCTAAAAGTTCTCTATAATTATATACTTAGCTCTAATACTAAGTAGTAGTATTACTATAAGATTTTTAGTAATATTATTCTTTACTTTAATAGCTTATAAGCTCTTATATAATATAATAGTATTAAGAACTAGTATCTTTCTATTTTAAAAGCGTGTATAGTTTAGAATAGTAAACTTCTTTCTTATTAATATAAGAGAGACAGCGTTCTTAAAGTTCTATACTTTAGAGAATAGAATTATTACCTAAACCTAACTTAATAGTAATACCTAGCTTACACTTAAGGTCTTACTACTATGTAACTTACTTAAAGTAGTTTAAAAAGTAGTCTTACTAGAGCTAGCTTATTATATAAGCTATATTAATATAATAGTTCTATTAAAATACTTATATAGCTAACGTTCTTATATATTATATATTAACTTAGCCTTAGAGAAAGTAGAAGTGCTATATAGTAGACTTACTATAACTAGAGGTAATTAGAAGAAGTCTCTAGTAAGAACAAAGTTAAGTCTACTAAATAGCTTACTAGACTGCGTAGAAAAGATCTTATAACAATATATATTAATCTAGATAAGTATTATTAGCTCTATTATAGACTTCTTATTAATAATAATATATTATACACTATAGAAGTGTAACTACAACGTTAAGCGCGCACTAGCTAATAGAGGTTAATAGTTAATAGAGAAGTTAATTAGAAGCTAGAATAGTGCATAAAGTATCTAACTCTTAAAGTTATATACTATAATACTAGATAGAGTAGCTTATAATATAGAGTTAAGCGCAGAAGGTCTAAAATAGACTTATACTTACTTCTCTAACTTATAGCAAAGAAGAAGTATAATATATATCTTACTTATACTAGTAGAGCTATTAAGATAATTAAGAAGCTACTTTAGCGTACGTTAAGTATAACGCTAGTCTAGATACGCTGTATAGTGTATTAATACGTAGTTATAGAATAGATACTACTCTTTGTTTAAGTTCTCTAAATATCTATTAATATTAGTATTAAACTCTATTAGATATTTCTCTTTATTCTTTACTAGCTAGTCTTAATTAATATTATTCTAATAGCTTATATAATAGGTCTAGTTATAGATATAGTTAAGAGAATATAAGCTAAGTTAATTAGCATTAATAACCTTAGTTAAGGTATTACGTTCCAGTAGGCGTTGCAAGAGATTAGCCTACTTAGACTCTAGATTATCTAGCGCAATAGTATCTAGTAGCTTCTTCTCTTTAGAATCTAAAGGTTTAATAAGGTATATATTAGCTAGATATAGGTTATTAATAGAATAGTTTACTTTATAATTCTTAAAGAACTTAGTAAAGGTTTTAAATATAGTGTAACTATCTAGTAAGTCTATAAAGTTATTGTTTATAGACTAAAAGAGATAGTATAGTATTAACTTTACCTAATAATAGTTCTTGTGTTACTCTACTAGGTTATAATATAAATAATACTTTAGAATATAAGAGTAACTCTCTAGATAGAGCTTATAGTTATTATAATTATATATGCGTAGAAACTTAAAGTAGCTAAAGTCTTTAAGATTTTTAGGCCTTAACTTATACTTATTAATTAGACTCTTACTAGCGCTAGAGTTATTACTATTAGAATTACTATACTATAATATAGGCTAGTTATTCTTATAATAATAGTTAATATAAATAACTATATAAGATAAATTAATAAGAGAGAAGTCTAATAGTATATATATAACTTTGCTAGTAGACTAGTTACGCTCTCTAATTAACTTTATTATAGTGTAAGACACTAGACTCTGTATTAGTATAATATTACTAAGATAGAAAACTAATAGCTTTATTATATTCTTATAGAACGCTAATTACTTCTTACTTTTAGAGGCGTAAGTAGCTACATACACTATAACACTATTAGCTCTAGTATAGAGTTAAATATTAGTGTTTGCTATCTATAATATTATAAGCGTTAAGTTATATAAGTTAATATAATTATAGTTCTATATAGAGTAGAAGTAGTAGTGCTTCTTACTAGGTAGTTATAATATAATAGAGATAGTATTAAAGTGTTAATTTAGCATACTAAACTAGTACTCTAGGTTCTTCTTAGTTATAGTACTATAAGTACTCTTTAGTGTAACTAGATAATAAGCTATACTATATAGATAGATCTAGAAGTAGTTTAATAGATCTCTAAGTAGGTATAAGTTATTCTTTTAATTACTAAATAGTAACACTATTAGAGTATATTAATTACAAGAAGTAGCGTTTTATATACGTAGGTTTATAGCTAAGATATACTTTCTCTAAAAGTTTATAAAAGCGTTAATGTTTTCTAGCGTAATCTCTAGATCTAGTATATCTTTATACTAGTATAGAGCGTGTATATAAGAACTACCTTACTTCTACTATTTAAAGTAGCGCTACTTATTAGTTATATTAAATATCTTTATAATAACTTTCTTCTTAAAGATCTTAAAGTAGTAATAGAACTATTATACTATAAGAACTAGGTTATTATAAACGTACTTACGTATAATACGTATACGTTTCTATTATAAGCTAGCAAACTACTTATTATAATATAGTAAATAACGTAGAAAGTCTTTCTAATACTAGTTAGTAGAAGAGAAGGTAAGAAAAAGATTTAGGTATCTATCTATTTAAATAGTAGTCTTAAGACTCTTTAGCTTTCTAAACTAGAATAGTTATATACTATATAAAAACTTACTAGTTATAGTAATAGCACTAATAATAGTATTAGACTTAGAAGTATTATTATTAAACGTAGTACGCAAGTTATTAAAAGATATATTCTTCTAGTTCTTCTTCTTTATAAAGAAAGTAGATTAGGTATAGATCTACTACTATATAATTATATTAAATATAATATAATAGAAGTAAGAGTATTTTATAAACCTTCTATTCTTATAGAGTAGTAGATATTATATAAAATTCTTAAACTTAATAGCTTATATTTATAGTTAAAGAAAGTCTACTTCTTTATAAGAAAATAGTATAGAAAAGGTAAGTAAAAGAAGTAGCTATATATTATTAAACTTATTAATAGGCGTCTCTAAGATAGTTAGTACTAATAAGAATACTTAATTAGTACTATAAATAGTTTTCTAAATATAATTAATATTAGAAGCGTTAGTAAGAAAGTTAGAGATAGAGCTCTCTTTAGAGAAGAGATTATTCTTCTTATTATCTAGAAGAGGCTTAGAGCTTAGTAGACTAGCGTTATAAGTTATAACTAGAAGATACTTATAAATAGACCTATTAGTAGAGAGCTACTAAAGATTAGTATTAGAGAAGACAATATTAGTGTAGTCTAGATAGTTCTTCTTTAACTACTTTATCTAAATTTAAACGTTCTTATAGTAAATATAATAGTTCTTTATAAACTAGATATTAATATAATAGCTATTCTTATCTAGTAGTTAATTCTTATACTAGTAATATAATAGCTTTAAGACTAGAATACTTAAGTTCTCTAGAAGTAGTAGAATAGTGTTAAAGATCTTTCTAGTGTTATATAGAAAGTAATAGATATAACTCTTAATACTAGTATATATTAACTATAATATAAACGCGTATAATAAGTATCTCTTTAATAGCTAATAGCTTAGGTAGATACGCTAGGTATTTATCTAGGTTAGTGTAGTTAATAGAGCTATAGAGAAGAATACTAGATAAGTACTTACTATCTCTTATATAGAACTTATACTTTCTCTTCTTATTTAGCTTCTTAAACTAGCGCTAATAATAGTTACTATAAGTCTTAAGAATCTTAGCGTTAAGATAGTTATAGAAGTTCTTATTTAGCTTCTATTACTTATTAGTTATAGTAGATAAGTCTAGATTAATATTTATATAGTTATATAGTATAGTTATAATATTATCTATATTAAAATCTTTATATAAGCGTAGCGTATAAGGTTTACAAAGTAACTTCTTATATATAGAAGAGAGATTATAGACGTAAGAGATAGAACTACTATAAGAATATTTCTAAAGAGAGTTAAAGTTAGTATACCTAGGTAAATCTACACTTCTATAGTAGCTATAGCTATTACTATTTATATACTATCTCTTCTTATTAAGAAAAGCTAATTTAGCTTACTTATATCTACTATAGTAATACTAGACACCTTATTATTTAATAGACACCTTATTATTATAGTAGATATAGATTAAAAGAGTACTAGAAACCTTTTATATAGTAGCTTAATTAATCTTATAGAAAGAATAGCTAAACTAAAGCTTTTCTACCTTATCTTTGTTATTAGAAAAAGAATTAAAGTATTAATATATTAGTAATAAACTAATATTTTAATATATTAGTAATAAACTAATATCTAATAATAATAGACTTTCTAGACTTCTTAAGCTTTAGACTAGTAATAAGTCTACACTAGAAGATAATATATAAGATAATAAGTAACTACGTAAAGAGCTATAATAATCTTTTCTAAGCTTATAACTATAATAAAGTCTAGGTAGTAGTGTAAAGAACTAGAGAATAATCTAAGTAGCGCTTTCTATATAATTATTAAAGAGAGTAAACTTAGTAGAAGTCTTTAAAGAATCTACGTAGATAGAAGGCTCTATACTACTAGAACTAGAAAAAAGGTTAGAGAAGTTAATATTATTCTTACTAGGTATTAGTCTAAAGATAGAATTAATATTATATAGTAGTGTTTACTCTAGCCTATAAAGAGTCTTTAAGCTCTATAAACTTCTAAATTTAACGCTTAAATTATAAGCGCTTTTATAAGTAAAGAATTATAGATTATATAGACTAGTTATCTTATAGAGAGTTAGAGTAATATTTATTACTTTAGAGCGTAGTAGGTCTAGCGTAATAACACTCTTCTTACGCTTTAAGTATAATAATTACTATAATAAAAAAGGTAACTAAGACTAAAACAAAGAGAATAACTAAGACTAAGACTATAGTTTCTATTACTATCTCTTTTGTAGATATCTTTACTACTATAACTTACTTTAGAATAAGTAACTTTATTCTTATAATACTAACACTATAGTTTCTAGTAACTAGTACTTAACTTATCTATTCTTAAGTCTATTATATAACTACACTTTAGATATTACTTTATATCTAAGTAGCTAAGAAACTTAAGAATAGAGTTTAATAGTAGTAGAAGTAGCTTTTCTAGATTACTAAGTAGGCAAGGTAGCTATCTACTATCTATAGAGGTAGTAATAGATACTATACTTAATAAGATATATAATTACTAATAGTAGAAGATAAAGTACTTAGGTTGCGTAATTAATTATAAGTAATAGATAGAGAAAAAGTATTTTAGTGTTATTTATAAGCGTGTTATTTACTACTTAGCGTAAAATAGTAAATTACGTATATTTACTTTAGTATAAATAGAGTAGAATAGAATAGCTTAAATAGTAAGATAAAAGTGTAAAGGTCTTTACTTAACTAGTAAGCTAGAAGAAGTAATAACTTCTAGAGTAATTCTTAAGTAATTAAGTTTTAGAACTTAAATATTTTCTAAACTTAAAAAAAGCTACTAAGCTAAATAGTAACTTTATAGTAGTAGGTAATAGAGTAATAAAAAAGAGTTAAATATACCTCTTAATAGCCTAAGTAAAGGTTATACTTCTTATTTTTATAAAAAGTAAGATAAGTAATTAAAAAAGTTAGATATAAGTTAACTAAGTATAAGTCTTATAGAGCCTATTATAGCTAGTTATAAGTACTAACTTATAACTTTCTTAGAAGATAATTAGTAGACTTAGTATTATAAAAGATATTTAGAGTTAAACTAAAGCTTTAAACTATATATTATAAAATAGTATATAGATAACGTTAAATAAGTAGCTACTCTAGAAGTCTACTTAAAGGTAGTTAATAAAGATGCCTAAAGGTAGTGTCTATAGAACCTTTCTAAATAGAAATAAAAGTACTAACTTATTTATAAACTACTTAAGTAGAGATATAGTATATAAGTATATAGAATGTAAGCTAGCTAGATAAACTATAATATAGAGTGTATTATTTTACGTCTAAGTTCTCTCTACTTAGTATTCTAGGTATTAGTTATCTTTAGCTACCTCTAGTAAGATAGGTAGTTCTAAAGTTATAGTTAAGAGAATAGAGAATAAGCTATTTATATAGTTATTAGCTACTAGCGTAGTAAGTAAAGTCTTAGTAGTAATTTAGTAGTTTCTAGAGAGTTATAAATAATAAGAATAGTAGTAAGAACTTTAAAATTACCTAAATAGGCTATATTTTAATGTAATAGAGGCTTATAGACGTTCTTATAGACCTTAAAGCTTTACTAGAAGCTAGAGTATTACTAATAATAAGCTAAAATAACTATAGGTAAGTAGATAGCTTCTTATATTAATAATATTACGTATTAGTAATATATAACGTAGCTATAGTGTGCTATAATAGTAATTATAAAGTGTAACTAGTCTTTTAGACTACTTAAACTAAGACTAAAGTATATTATACTATAATATATAGTAGGCTACTTAATAGTAAGGTCTTAAAGCTATTAGTATATTAAAGAATACTATTTCTACTATAGTTATTATCTTACTTAGTTACCTACTATAAAGAGATACGTTATCTCTTAGTAGCTAACTAGGCTAGCTACTATCTTAAGAAAGAAGTCTAGTAATAGTATTATAAAAAGAAGCTAGTAGCTAGACCTAGAGTTAGAGTTAGAGATTACTACTAGAATCTATTATAGCTAATAAGAAAGCTAGTAATATACTCTAGTAACGTACTTAAAGTAGTATACCTTTATAGATATATAGTGCTTAAAGACTACTATCTAGAAGTTACGTTCTTAGTGTAGAGTTATAGAAGCGTAAGGCACCTCTATAGTAGCTAGAGTAAGCCTAAGTTAAGACTATTAGTAGTAGTTCTAGAAGTAAGAAAAGATTAAGAAGTTATATTTTTAGTGTAGAGTTATAGAAGTGTAAAGCACCTCTATAGTAGCTAGAGTAGTAGTAGTTCTTAGAGTAAGCCTAAGTTAACTTATTACTAGCTTCTTAAAGGCTTTAATACTATTATTAGTAATTATCTTATAGAATTTATAGTCTCTATAGAGCTATATATATTAAAGTTAGATAGTATAGGCTTAAAAAAGGTCTAGAGTTACTATATATTCTTAGTATAGAGTTATAGAAGTAGAAAGTACTTCTATAGTAGTAGTAGAGCTAGAAGTAATAATAGTAACTACTAAGTTAAGGCTATTAGTATTAAAGTTAAAGAAAAGGTTAGTGTTACCTCTTAAGTTATCTTAATATTAGTCTTTAGCTTCTAGTAGCCTTTATTATATTAATAGTTAGACTAATAAATAACTTAAGCGTTGCTAGCAAGATATTAAAGAGAGTAGTTATAATAGTATTCTATAGTTAGAGAGCGCTATCTATAGACGTAGTATTAATTAAAGATATAAGTATAGCTAGTTAGACTACTTAAAGGTAGAGTTTTAAAGTTATCTATATATAAAAACGTGCTACTATTACTTTTACTAGAGTTACTCTTACTAGTAGAGTTTTAAAGTTATCTATATATAAAGATATACTACTATTACTCTTACCTAGTAAATTAGAGCTAAAATTAGTGCTAGTAGATAATATAAGATCTATACTATTAATATTAATCTCTATAGAAGTACTATTATAATAAGTAGTTATTATAGTAGTGTAGTTAATAGCTTATAGGTAATTTAGTATATCTTATTTAACTAGTAGACTAGTGCTATCTAGAAAGAGAGCACTACTAAAAGCTTAAGACTAATATTAAGATAACTTTAGAAGTCTATAGTATAGAAAGGTAGACGTAAGTAGTTATAAGATTAGATATATAGAGTTACTATAAAGTCTTAAGTAGCTACGTAGAGAAACCTTTATTATAAATTAATTAGGCTCTATACTACACTAGCTTAAAGCTAGAGGTACACTAGTTTTACTAACTTATCTTACTACTATATAGACAACTACTAGTTTTCTTCTATATAGTATAGGTGTTATAGTAAATAGAGATAATAAGAGATAATTAGAACTATAGTTAAAGTAATAATTATAGTATTCTACTTAGTGCTTCTATTACTATTATTATTAGTAATTACTTCTTTAATAAGAATAAGATTTGCTTATATATTAAAAAGAGACATTAGCTTACTAGCTAGGCCTCTCTAGTAGCTCTACTAAGAGCTTCTCTAGAGGCTCTTCTAAGAGGCTCTATAAAGCTATTAGAGTAATAGATAGAAGCGTAATAGACTACTATCTTAGAGCTTTAGAGCGCTATTCTCTATCTTTAGTTTCTAGTACCTACCTACTACTATATTAATAGTTAGACTAATAAACAACTTAAGTGTTACTAGTAAGATATTAAGAAAAATAGGCTAGCGCTTATCTTATAGTTTAGGTAGGCTAGTGCTTATTTTATAGTTTAAGTAAGCTAATAAAGTAAGTTTATCTTTACTAGTTTCTAAGTTAGCGCTAGCTTATCTTATAAAGGCGTAAGAGTACTTATTAGTAATAGTTCTAGGCTTATAGTTAGGCGTAGATAGTAAGACTTTATTTATAGATAAGTTAGAGGTATTACTAGTAGAATATTACTAGCGCTGTCTTTCTAGAACTACTATTATCTTAATAGTTAAGCTAATAAAGAATTAGACTTTAGAGGCGCTATTATACTACTATTACTCTTACTAGAGTTACGTAATTCTTTTTTTTAAACTTACTATTATATTACTTATCTATTATATTATATTACGTTACGTTATATTATAATTCTTATTATAGTAGTATTATTAAACTATCTAAATAGTAATTATTACTTTTAATAAGAGAAAAAAACATTAGTCTACTAGCTAGGCTTCTCTAGAGGTTTCTGTAGAAGGCTTTTTTTACTACGCTAGCTAATTATTACTACACTAGCTAATTATTATAACTTTATTACGTAGTGTTACTACGCTAGCTAACTATTATAACTTTATTACGTAGTATTTTACCTCTAGAAGCTCTATAAAGCTATTAGAGTAGGTAGTAGAGTACTTTATAGTTAGAGTCGCGATATTAGTATTTATTATATAATAATTATAATTACTATAATTATAGCTATAGCTAATTAGAAGCCTACTTCTAGTCTACTAATTAGTAGCTAGGCTTTTACCTAGTGCGAGTTAAGTATATATAGCTCTATAAGTAGAGTAATTAGTTAAGTATATATAGCTCTATAAGTAAAGTAATTTAAAGCTTTATATACTAGCTAGTATAGATTTTTAAAGTTTATATAGTTTTATACTTAGAAAAATCTAGTTACTATAGAACTTTTAGTAATAGCTAGAAGTAGAGTAGCTTAACTTTACTAGAAGTTACTTTTTATTTTATCTTTTAAATTATACTAGATTTTTATAAAGTAGAGTTTTATATCTAAATAATATAAAATAAAAGTATAATACCTAATAAGTTAAACTTATAAAGTCTACTTAGCTTTCTTAAATATTATTACTATATATTAGCGTTTTATTAGCTATAGTAGTAAGTTAATATTATATATTACTTTAAGTTTCTATAATAAGAAAGATCTAAGCCTTTATATAATATATTAAAACTTTAGATATCTTTACTTATAGTAGTAACTTATTATAATATAGTATATTAATCTATATAGACTATAAAGCGTAATATTATAGCTAATAAAAGTCTATACACTAGCTAGTACATAGACTATAAAGTTAACACTAAGATATTAGTATCTTAGACTAGAAGTAAAGAATTCTAGTACTATATATAGAGCTATAGTATAATTTTAATAGTTTTTACTTTTTTATAATTAGCTTTTTAAGCTATAAGTATTACTACTTAAGATTTAGATTTAAACTTAATAATATATACCTTTATAAATATATAAAGATCTAAATCTCTTTACTACTACTTACTTACTATAGTATAGTCTTATTTTTATATAATAGAAATAGATTCTAATATTCTACTAATATATTTTTAAAAACCTTTATTATACTATATAAACTCTTTTCTAAAGATATTAGTAGCTTTTTAATATTATATTTAATTATTTAAAGTACTAACTAGAACTAGTCTATAATAGACTAGCTAGATTCTATATATATCTATCTAGAAAATAAAGAGATAGTAATTTACTAGTTACTTTTTTATACTATTATATTTAAAATAGATAGAGCGCTCTAGCTAGTTCTATACTACTTAGTTAGAACTATGTATACTACTACTAAATAGATTTATATCTATAATACTTCTAACTAAAGAGATACTCTAGATAAGTATAGAGCTAGATTTAACTCTTAGTAAATACTACTTTAGACTCTAAAGTAAAATTCTCTATAACTCTATCTAAAGTTAAGCTACTTTACTTTTAGCTAATACTAAAAGTAGTAACTAGATTTTTTAAAGTATAAAGCTATATAAACTCTAAGAGTTTATACTAGCTAGTATATAGAGCTTTTATAATATTATTACTCTACTTATAAAGCTATATATACTTAACTTATACTAAATAAAAGTGTAGCTACTAATTAGCTAATAGAAGTAATTATCTAATAAGCTATAGAATATAATTATAGTAAGTATTACTATAATTATAGAAGTTAGCGTTTTATAAACTTACTATAGTAAGTTAATATAACGCGTTACGTTAGATTACTATTCTAAGTCTTAGTAAGAAACTTTAAAACTTTAGATAAACGTAATATATATATAGTATAAGATATAATATATTAATACTCTAGATAGAAGTAAAAAAACTTTAGATAAAAGTAAAATAATTATGTATAGTATAAAGTGTAATATAATTACTTATAAAGTAAGTAGTAATACTAAGTAGTGTAAGCTCTAAGGTCTATATAACTACTAAGCTTTACTAAAATCTAGTTACTATTTTCTAGCGTAGCTAGAAAGTAGAGTAGCTTAATTTTATCTAGAATTACTTTAGATTTTATTTTATACTATATACTTATTATTTACTTCTATCTAAAGTTTTATAATATTATATTTTATACTATATACTTATATATTACTTATTTCTAAAGTTTTAATATTTCTTACTAAGCTTATATAAAGTAAGCTAATATAATATATTATATTAAGTTACTACTATAGCTCTAAATTAATATACTACTATACTAAAATACTAGTCTCTATAATTACTATAAGTAAGTTAGCTAATTATATATATTTTTAGTTAAGCTAACTATTATATAAACTTTTATTTTATCTATAATAACTTTAAAAGCTCTATAAGTAGAGTAATAAGTAGAAATATAATAGTATTAGTCTTAAATACTATACGTAAGTCTTTAGCTATAGTCTTACTTAGTAAAACTATTAGCTATATATCTTTAGTATTAAGTAATATAACGTTAATATACTAAAATTCTTATTTAGTAAACTTACTTTCTATCTCTTTAGAATTATTTTTAGCAAGCAACGTATACTTAAAGGATTAATACTACAAAGATTAGGGATTTATAGAAGACAAGATGCTTACAACGCAAGCTACTGTGCTCTTATCGCGCTCCCGACACTAATGTCCTCTTCGCGAAAGGCTCATCCCATTCCGCCCCATTTCGCGCCTTCGCCCTCTTCCCCATTCACTCAAGTCTCTATCGTCATTTCCGTCGTCTGTGTGCGCATCCCATGGACCCTCTCCATCTCAGCTACCCCTCACACTATCCTGCCCTTCGCTTTCCACGACAATCTCAATCCGACTCTCTAACACCATGTTCTCTTTGCTCTCACTCGTTGTTATATTCTTCAGCTCAGTTCCTGTTTCGACTTCGTCAATCGCTTGTTGGAACGCGCGCTCGTGGCGCTTGCGGCGTAGATAGGTATGCTCGAGTACCAGTAGAAGCACGAGCAGGAACATGACGAGGGAGGCAGTAACGATGCCCGCCTTAGCTGGAGTGCTGAGCTGGGAGGCTGATCGAGGTGTTTCCGTTGAGGTAGCAGGCGGCATGGATGAGACATCTTGGTGTAAGGCTTGAGCAGGTGAGATGCCGTCATCGGGGGTGGCTCCAGCTGCTGGAGATCGCGATGTCTTAACTGAATATTGCGCTAGACCAGTGCCAGTCATTGTCGGCCGGGCTTCAGAAGAGCAGGTCTGATCGAACGCATCAGTCGCGTACACTAAGGTGACAACAGCACCGAAAACAACACGTACCGTGCAATCAATCTCTACACGTCCAGGAAAAGCCCGATTGCTGACCAACGACGCCTGAAAGAGCTTCATTTTCGGGGGCACACTCGGCAATAGGACCTAGAAATGCAATGTGATTAACAGGACCGAAGCGCGTGAGATGGAAGAAAGACGTCGATAAGAAGAAGGGAAGGCGATGGCATTACGCTCGAGCAAAACAATCACAACAGTCTCGTCGTGTTTGTCTGCAGTAGTGCATCTGCAGTAGCACCTCAACGAGGCAATGCCTCCAACATCGACATGTCGTTTTCGCAGCCCCAAACAGGGTAAGTATCTTCCACCCATTGCAGCAGTCACAATAAGAGCACTGATGTGATGCAAGGAGCTTGTCATTCTACTTATGAAACGTCATTCTTAATGATAGCGACCACAGCTGACGTCTATCTTGCCAATATTAGCTCCTTCAAGTCATGATCATGAAGACAAGGTAACAAGATGCTGAAACACGCCCCTCCCGCCACGCGACGCACAACACATATGTCGTGTAACATAAACTCCAAAACAACAGTTTGCTGCATCGAATCCAAGGCGAAACTATTACTAACCGTCTCTATGACCACCAACAATCTGTCTCCACCATGTAGCCTCGTCGTTCATGCTCCCGTCATCTCAGCATCAACTCAACGCACCTCCGACCCCTCAACAACAAGCTCCTTCCTCACGCTTAGATAACTCCCAATCTGGCATCTCAGCCCATCAAACGGTCTACCAAGAAGACACGTAAGGTAGCTAGTCGGTTCCTGCGGGTCATTCGCCGTGATCGCTGTTGCGCCGTTGAGTATGGTGGCGCGACCATCGCTACCGTCTCTGCACGAAGGAAGTAGAGTGTTAGTACAATCTGAACACGTGAATACCATCGTATCCCACCGATGCAAGAACAAAAAGGAAGTAGAACAAAACATACCCAACCCGATAAACCCACAACCAAAAACTCAACTCAGCCCTCCTCTCCCCCACCGCCTCATACCCCGTCATCCCAAACGACACATCACCCACCCCTCCACTCTCATCCACACAACCGACCACATCTTCAATAATCGTCCCGTTCTTCATCGTACCCTTGCAATTCCACTTCGACGCCGGTAGCGGCGCCTCCTCTGGCACCAGCACATCAAAGTCGATGGTGGAGTCGAATTTTGAGCTTTCGGGCCACGGGCCGTTGCCGGGGATGCCGGTGCTGGTGCTCATCATGTGCATATCTAGGCGGGGTATGTGCCATGTTTGTTCAGCGGCGAGGGAGGTGTCGCGGGCGTCGAGGGGGTGGTGGAGGTCAGTGGGGAGGGCTGTGGTGAGGGAGATGAGGAGGGGGAGGAATGGTATGAAGGGAGTGGGGAACATTTTGATGTAGGATCTCGTTGGTGATAACGATGTTCGATATCGATGCTTTTGTTTTGGGTGTGGGAGCTTGGTTCAAGCTGAGTCGAGCGATGTCGAGAGCGATAGAACTCGGTAATCCAGCATCACAAGCCCGTACTCACGGCTGATATATACATTTCCAACCTCCAACACACATTCCTTCGTTATTCCTACGCCTCCAAGTTTGCTCGCCACAATGCAACCTTACTCAGGTAATCCTGCGCCATGACGTGACCCTGGTACGAAGTGCATCGAACCATAGCCCCATCCCAGCCTATAATACATGTAAGCAGCGCCAGCATACCAGGTATCGTACGAGACTATCATCAGCATCTCAGCTCAAAGGCTCGTATAATGCGTCGGTACCGAGTAAAGTCGGCTCAACAAACTGGTACACGCATTCCTGAATTGTTGGTGTCGCACACAGGGACGCTTATTCGCATTAGCGGTCGCACGAACACGGTGTATCCAGGGAAACGATTGCATGCACATGTACGGATACGGGTACCTCAATATATATCCTGCGCGCGCTATAGGATAGCGCTGATAAGAAGGATTGAGAACATTCGATGTGCAGTAAATCTCGCTGACTGCTGTCCGTCGTACCTGCATGGCGGTTGCTCAACGCCGTTACCAAACACATACGCTGTGAGACATATCAAACCATGAATGACACTAGGCTACCGCGTATTCGTACTCTAGTTCACACGTCCTGCGAACGTATCGTAATGGTCTGCGCCACGCGATCTCAGTGCTCATGCAACTGCAACGCTCCTCCTCACTCGCAATGCAATCTCAGCCATACTGGACAAGTTCCACTCGCCCTGAACGGCCTGTGCAACTGGAATGTGTTCTCCAGAGTTGATGACATGCACCTTCATCTTCTCGTGGTACTTGAGACCAGGCAGAAGTTTGGGAGTGACGAGGAAGTATTGACTCGTGTTCTCTTGGCATGCAATATCCACCATGCGCTCGTGTACCATGCGTTCGTTGCGGGGATCCATACCCTGGTTGATCTCGTCGACGACGCGGAATGGTGACTGGGCAAGGTCCTGTAATGCCATGAGGTAGAATATTGTTGACACGGCACGCTCGCCACCGGACTGGCGGTGAGAGTTCAATACGCTGAGCGGCTCGTTCTCTCTGTTGAGATCATTAGCTAGGTTTGCGTATGAGCACGATAGTCTGAGCTTACCGGAAACGGACTGAAATCTGGACGGACCAGTTGTCAAAGTCGTCTTCGTCTTTGTTCACCTGGACTTCACCCGCGCATCCAATTTGCTCAAAGTTGTGCGCGAAAGCCCCGCTGATCCTACGAATGAGAACGTCGAGCTGAGGCTCCCACTGCTGGCGGATTTCTGTGATGTTTTCTTTGATCTCGTCGAGACTAGCAGCGTACTGTTCCAGGTTCTCACGCGTTTTCTCGATGTCACCCGCACGCTTCTGATAGGCCCTGATCGCCCCAGGATTACCTTCGGCCATCATCTCTAGCCGGGCGTTGACCGACTGAACCTCTAGCTCCAATGCTTCGAGTGTGGGAAGCTCTTTGTATTCCATGACGATCTGCCTTTCTTCTTCGCTGAGACTGTAAATGTCGCTCTGCGTAGCCTCTTGCAGCTCTCTGTACTTGGCCCGAAGAACTCGCTCGTGAT
>Ga0265780_10004258_pt1 | contig 18504 bp, 19 predicted proteins | sample P1T30metagenome_FD_192432 | JGI IMG/M metagenome (GOLD analysis project Ga0265780, IMG submission 192432) | Plant litter microbial communities from East Loma Ridge, Irvine, California - P1 T30 | ecosystem: Environmental > Terrestrial > Plant litter > Unclassified | place: USA: California...
CAAGGCTATTGACATTTGAACGACCGGCTGTGGTGAACATTTCAACCATTAGCACACCAGGCCACGTGCTCTTCCACGCTGTACGTTTCCCCTACGCATCATCTCTACCAACACAGGCACATTGAGACCCGAACAAAAGAAGAGAGAGAGAAAAGAGATCGGTATTGACATACCAAAACAACGCAGGTCACACACTCAGGCACTGCTCTAGACAATGACTTCTGGGTAGCCCGTAAACGGGCTGCTGTCATTCGCTTCAACACCAGCACTTGGCGTCTGCAGAATCAGTTTGAAGGTGACGAGGAAAAGTTCAAGGCTAAGATGGGGCTGGGCGAGACGGCAAAGGACTATGCGATTCATGGTGGCGGGGTGCCGGTTTTCATCAAGAACTGTGATAGTCCTGTTGCGGTAGTCGTGGTCAGTGGGCTGAAGCAGTGGGATGATCATCAGGTGGTGATTGAGGAGTTGGGTAAGTTGTGCAAGGGTATGTGAGGGTTGAGAGTGGAGGTGCGCCGATTTCGATAGGCTTGGAGAGATGTTGTGCGTAAGTAGGTTGGCGGGTATAAAAGCAGGTTTTTAGGGAGTGTCGTCGTTCTCTTCTATTGTCCTTGTGGTATCTTAAAATCCCCCCAAAAAGCATTCCACGAAATGTTCAAGAGGTAATAAAAGGATACTTGGTGTGTTGATATGTCAAAAAACTGTTGTTAACTCGGAATGTATAGCGCGGACAACTACTATGTTTCCTTCCCAAAGTTAAATTTTTCTATGGTTTTCTCTCGTCTACTCGGAATACGTTTGCTGCAACAGTTGTGGGCTCTGAGTACTTACCAATCGTCCCACTCCTACTTCACATTAAAAGTGATTGTCCCTTATATTCCAAAACGAAGAATGAAAACTTCATATCCATAATTAGTATCTCCTCTCCGCTTCCCCTTATATTATCAAAACTCCGAAGTTATTCTTCGTATACTATCTTCTCCTCCGGCATTTTCCAACTTCCAAAAAACACTAGTTATCGTCTCTATTGCTTATAATAACCTAGAGCAATTTCAAAGGTTTCCCACAAAAGTTCTAGTAATATCTGAAACTCCGCACGCACAGGAAATGACACTTAAAATAAACGTTGGCGTTGAATATGTCTCTCCCCCTCCGTACGTGTATAGATTCTTTTATATTTCTCTGTTCCTCGATATTTTGTTTACATAAACTACAAACCACAAGTATTCTCCTTAACGTGGGATTTATCTTGTGCCGCCTTTCAAAAAGAATTTCCCTGAGTATTATTACCGTAGTATTTTCCTCCCTTTCTCTCACCCCCAAAAATGAGAAAATTAAGACTAAAAGATCCAAGCCATTGACATATGTCTGTTTGAGAAGAACTCTAATCACTCAGTGTTCTAGCGTGCACGACGCCAATTAAAGGAAATGATAACGAAATCGCGACATGTTCCCTGACATGAGAGAAAGAGGTCTCTCCCTGATCGATGTCAACGACGAATGAAGAAATAGTCAAAATATCCTTGTTACTTTTTTTTCTTATATTCTCAACAAAAGGCCACAGAAAAAGATGAAATGAAGTCATTCAGGTCTCTGGTATATTTTGGTGGGAGTGTGTCGAAAATGCCCACGTAAAGTCTCCTAAAAGGCTATTTAATTGACATAAGTATAACCAACAGTACCTCATGTGTGAGAGTGTTTTGTACAGAGAAACCTTCAGTTTTCAGAGCATAAAATGCAGAATGTTACTAGACAAACTATTGGCATAGTAGAAAGATGGAAAAATCTATGGTCAAAATAGTAATAAACACATGAAACATTCTATGACGACCGTCGCCAGCGAAAACTTTTAATCCCAAATCTAATGGCGCCATCCTTTCCAAATTGGCGACCCATGGCTGCTCCTATGGGCCGCCGCATATTTGTGTTTTGTTGGGTGCGCAATATTTCGGCATTAAATCTTCATCGTGCCCCCCCAGAGCTTTGGGTTGCTAGGCCTAAAGCCTAAAAACCTCTTACCTTCGCGTATATCAAATCTAGCACGAAGAGGGTTAAATAATCATTATTATCTATATAGCTTTCTTACTACTCTACTCGTGGGTATTCTCAGTGAGATCTTCTCCCAGAAAAGTGCCCGGGCCAAGCAGCTGGTAGGGGGGTATCCTCTAGAAAACTAACAGAACTAAAACTACAATACGCAGACCGACCTGTCCCTGGTAATCTTAACCCTCCTCCCTGTCCATCTGGTCGCGTCCTCTTCTTGCGCCTCCGCCACGGCCACCTCGACCGCCACCTCGACCGCCACGTCCGCCCTTGCCTCTCTTCTCGTGAATGTCCTTCATCTCTCTGATGGCTATCCTTTGTGCATCACTGACACGCTCCATGTATACCATTGCCTCATCTTTGTTGAAGACCTGTTCGGGAATCTTCTTGCCTAATGCGTGCTCGATACGCAGCCAAATCTCGAGATCATACTGTGTGACAAATGATACCGCTTTACCCGACTTTCCAGCTCTTGCTGTACGGCCGACGCGGTGAACGTACGTTTGTGAATCGCTAGGGAGGTCAAAGTTGATAATGAGGTCCACTGCGGGAATATCCAAGCCTCGAGCTGCTACATCGGTGGCTACGAGAATGTCGCGGCTCTTGGACTTGAACTTGTTAAGGGCACCCAGACGGGCAGACTGCGAGAGCTGACCGTGAAGAGGGATGGCGCCGAAGCCAAGTGTGCGGAGGAGGACTGCAATGCGCTGAGTCTCATTGACAGTGCGAGTGAAGATGATGGTTGGGTGGCCGATGTTGTCGTTCAGCAGATGGATAAGATACAGGTCCTTGTACTTGTGTGGTATGAAGGAGTATCGCTGTAACAGTGTTGAAACAACCTGGTGGGAGGAGCTGCTGATGCTAACGCGGACTGGGTTCTGCAGAGCTGCGCGTTGAAGACTCTCTACTTTGGACGACATGGTAGCAGAGAAGAGATATGTGTGTCGTCCTTCTCTGGGCAGTACTTTCAAGATTTTGTCCAAGACGGGGCCGAAGTCGAGATCGAGCAGGCGATCAGCTTCATCGAGGACCATGTATTTGAGGTGCTTGAGCGAGAAGCCCTTGGTATTCTCGAGGTGATCAAGTAGACGCCCTGTGGAATGTTAGTAGGCTGCATCGGGCCTTGCAGACAGACACCAAGACTTACCAGGCGTAGCAACAACAATGTGTGGCCGCTTGGACAGCGCAATGGCCTGAGGCACCATGTCCATGCCTCCTACAAGGGTCGCACATTTGACATTGATGATGCTACCTAGAGCATCCACCTGTTGTGCGATCTGGTATGCCAACTCTCGTGTGGGTGCCAGGATCAAGCCGAAGAGCGGTTGCGGCTTCTCCAACAGCGATTGAAGAATGGGTAGGACGAATGCGGCCGTCTTTCCAGAACCCGTTTCGGCGAGACCGATGACATCGCGTCCTTGAAGAGCCAGGGGTATGGCCTGAGTCTGAATCGGGGTCGGGTTCTTGAACTTGAGGTTCTCGCAGGCATCGCAGAGTTCTTCCCGTACACCTAGGTCGGCGAATGTCTTTTTCACTTCGTCTGCGCTGGCTGTTGCAGGATGAGCATCTTCCTCAGCATCAGAGCCACTCTCTTTGCCCTGATCTTCTTCACTGCGAGTATCTTCCCCATCCTCGTGTACCTCTTCGTCATCATCGCTGGACTCGGGTTCGGGTGGTGGTGCGGCGACCTTCTTCGCCGAAAGCTTCTCTGGAATCGATGTTCGCGCCTTCTTCTTCGACGATGATGCGCTAGTCGTACTCGAACCAATTTCGTTTAGCTTTCTCTTCGCAAAGCCCGACATTTTGGCGTAAAGAGTGAGTGTGGACGGGTGTGCGACAACTTTTGATTGGCATCGACGGAACTACGAAATCTTGGCGGACCGAGGCTAGCCGACCCACAGAAAAGTTCGCGACCCCATGCGACTGGAGCTGCCTTCAACAGACAGACCATTGCGACAATACTGCCAAACACGAGCGCCACTTGTTCGCACGCACGAAAAATAGAACCCCCCCCCTGGTCGCACAACTGGGCACGAATACTAGAATCGACTTTTGCAGCCCAAGAAGAACATTTGAGCCGTCGCCATGGCCCGTGGAAGAGGAACCGCGAGAAAAAAGCAGTCTGTCAAAGACAAGGAGCTGGCCAAGAAGCCCGAAGCAGGCCCCAAGTCGATGGTGATTCGCATTGGTGCTCAAGAAGTCGGACGATCCGTTAGCGACCTGGTCAATGACGTTAGACACTGCCTTGAAGTATGTGCCTGTCCACCAGATAAATACGAGAGATGGCTAACGCTTCCCCGCAGCCAGACACAGCTATCCGTCTCAAAGAGCGACGGGCAAACAAGCTCAGGGATTATCTGGTCATGTGTGGACCGCTCGGAGTTTCACATTTGCTGCTATTCTCTCGCTCCGAATCTGGAAACACAAACCTCAGGCTTTGTCGAACGCCTCGCGGTCCTACTCTGCATTTCCGAGTAGAGAACTACAGTCTCTGCAAAGATATCATCCGTTCGATGAGACGCCCACGAGCTGGAGCTCAGGATTATCTCGTCGCGCCGCTGTTGGTTATGAACAACTTTTTGACAAGCGATGCGCAGAGGGAAACTATGGGCGAAAAAGCGCCGCCAAAGCATCTCGAGAAGCTCGTGACGGACATGTTTCAGGGCCTCTTTCCTCCCATCCAGCCACATACCACACCCCTCCACTCGATCAAGCGCGTCCTTCTCCTCAACCGCGAACCCCCTTCAGATAACACTGGGTCTGTAACAATAAGTCTGAGACACTATGCCATCACGACAAAGGTCACGGGTGTGCCCAAAGCTATCCGAAGACTGTACGCAGCAGAGAAGTTGATTGGCAGCAAGGAAAAGAAGAAGAGTGCACTGCCCAATCTCGGAAAGCTGGAAGACGTCGCAGACTATATGCTGGACCCCTCAGCAGCAGGCTACACATCCGCATCCGACACAGAACAAGATACTGACGCCGAGGTGGAAGTCACAGCACCCGTGCGGCAAAAGGTCCTGTCGCGCCGCGAAAAAGAGAAGCTCAAGGCTGGCGACGAAACATCGCACGCACGAGCCCGCGGCTCCAAACCTCGCGTCGAAAAGCGCGCAGTCAAGCTCGTCGAGCTTGGCCCTCGCATGAAGCTCCGCCTAACAAAGGTCGAGGAAAATGTGTGTGGCGGTAGGATCCTGTGGCACGAGTTCATTACAAAGAGCAAGGCGGAAGAACAGGAGCTGGAGAAAAAATGGGCACAAAGAAACAGGGAGAAGGAGGAGAGGCGGCGCATACAAAAGGAGAATGTGGAGAAGAAGAGGAAGGAAAAAGCTGCTGCCAGGGGTGAAAATGCTGAAGAGGGCGAGGGGGATGAGGACGAGGATGAGGAGATGGATGACGATCTCGACGATTACGATATGGATGACGATGTCTGGCAGGACGCGGCAGATGCTGGTGAGGATGACGGTGAGGATGACGAAGATGAAGAAATGGAGGAGTGATGCGATTTGATCTAAAACGTTATAATGATACCCCCATTCGACGCAATAAATATGCCTGGGAAACTTTACAATACAGTGTTCCATCATAGGCTTGGGTATCTACACTTCCATCTCGCCCTGCTCATCAAGCTCCCTTTGGCTTCTTAATCATAACCTTCTCTCCATCAGCGCTCAGTTCCCACCCCACCCCATCTTCAACCAACTCGTCCCACCTCCGATACGTACACCTCTCTACGAATCGCCGATCAGCACTCAAATAGCTCTTGCCCAAACACTTGAGTGCATGTACCCTCACGCCTCCATCAGCCCACTCCATGACACTCCTCTGATACCCATCCACTGCCCTCCTCACCCGCCAAAACCCCACATAATCATCCGCAACCAAACACTTGAGCACCTTCTCCACCCTCCAGTCCTTGTAGTCATACGTCAATTTCGTCGCCCGCGCGCCCGAGTAATCCGATTGTCGACACGCCTGATCGAGAATCAAAAGACCCACGAATTCGTGCAATGTAGAAGGCGACAGCGGGTTCCTGGGATGGATGGTATTGAGCAGCGAGAGCAGAGATGGAAGGTATGAGTTCCAGTCATGGCACAGGACCGAAACATGTATAGCAAAAGTGTATGCGCGGAGAGCGAAAGCGTCACAACGGCTCGAAGCGGTTATTGCTTCGCGGAGTTTGCGTAGCGAAGCTAGTACCGTCGCCAACTCGTTGATCGAGGGCGCAAACGCTTTCTGTGGTATAGGATGCGCGGTGCTGATATTCGTCGACGCAGTAGCGAGGGGCGGTCGGCTGGCCTGGTGCTCGGGCGGGGCGTGTTTGGATAGCGAGAGCGAGGAGAACGAGGAAGTGAGTTTGTTTGTATCGTTGGCCTTTGTCTCTGCTGCTGTGGCGTCGGAAGGGACGCTAACGGAGGCGAAGAGGCGATCAAGTTCTTCGCGGTTGAGGGCGCAGAGTTTCATGTAGCGTTCGATGATGCGGTTGAAGTATACCTCTTGGGTTTTGAAATCGTTAAGCCTGCAATGTTAGTGACTGGTATCCATTCAAGATATCGAAGTCAGTACCGTGTCTCGCCCTTTGAGGGAAGGCCGTACGTCTCCAGGACGTCCTCGCGGACGGGCTTCAAGCGGTTCCATGCCCCAGAGGCGGCGCGACGGCTGCTGGGACGGGCGGGGTCGGTGGACTTCATCGCGCTGGTCGGCAAAGGCAGGGAGGTGAAGCTCAAGCTATGCCAAACGTGATTATCATGGTTGTGTGCGTGTTTGCTTGTCACCGAGAGCAATCGCGATCCATAGTGCGTTTGTGGAAGCAGTCGCGCAGGGGGTTTGGGGGAGGGTGGGATGGAGGGGCACGCTCAAGCTCGCTGCGGGACTACATCCCGAACCCGTTCTACCAAATCGGCGCGATGCAAAATTCACGATATTACTGCCTTGCGAAACTTCCCCATGTGGGCATGGGAGAATGGCCGAAAGGGTGTTGTACTCGCAAGATTCACCAAATTTGGCATAGTCTGGTAGGGGTCTCAGAAGGTACCTAGGTATTCCAGCTGCTGCTGCTGCATGACATGTGAATTCGGAATTTCCTACATATGTGATACTTCACATCTTTGTATCTTTTTTGACATCTCTCACTCGTACTTGACACTCGGACATTCGATCATGGATATCGCAAAGGAGGCGGCTTCAAAGGTGGCGACCACGGGGAAAGAGGTGGAGCAAAAGGTTGAGGAAAAGCTGATATTGCTCTGGCATGAAATTTCTCCATGGCAGCAAGATAATCATTACATTCGGTCTGGCTACCGCGCCCAGTCAAACTCCTACACCAAATCATGGAAGAGCCTCGGCTATCTACATAACGAGACGGTCAACATCTACACACATCTCATCGGAGCCCTACTAGCTGCCATCTCTAGCGTAGTTAGCTATCAAGCTCTCGGGCCGCGCTATGAAACGGCTACTCGCGAAGACGTATGGGCGTTTGGCTGCTATTTCGCTGGAGCGATTGCTTGTCTGGGCATGAGCGGAACCTATCACACGATACAGAACCATTCGCACGAAGTCGCCGTATGGGGCAACAAACTGGACTATCTGGGCATCGTCTTCTTGATCTGGGGAAGCTTCGTACCGGTTCTGTACTATGCTTTCGGAGCGGAACCAGAGCTGAGGAAAACCTACTGGGCCATGATTACGACGCTGGCAGCCGGAACATCCATTGTATCGACGCATCCCAAGTTCCGCACACCCGCTCTCAGGCCGTTTCGAGCACTGATGTTCGTGCTCATGGGTCTCTCGGCTGTGTTCCCGGTACTGCACGGCATTCGATTGTATGGCGTCGAGCACATGCGGAAGAGCATTGGATTGGATTGGGTCCTTTTGCAAGGTGCTCTGTATATCGCCGGTGCCGCCATCTACGCTGCTAGGATACCTGAGAAGTGGAGTCCGGGAAAGTACGACATTTGGGGCTCAAGTCACCAAATCTTCCATGTACTAGTCGTGCTAGCAGCGGCAAGTCACCTTGTGGGCTTGGTGAAGGCATTTGATTATGCGCACAGCCAAAAGATGGGTGGTGTGAAGAACGTTCTAGAAGGCGTGATCCGATCGTAGATCGGATGCTATTTTGTGTTGTTGAGTATGTAGTGCATCCCCAAACAGAAGCAACATACACAGCATTCGCGTCTAAATTACATTATCCTTCTACCACGGCACAATTCTTTTTCGTCAGGCTGATGTCTCTCTGCACGAGCCGCGTCGAATAGAACCCGAGGATATGTTTGGAAACATGCACAGACCCACAGATGACGCCGGTGTTCCGATCTGCCAGCCACCTTCCCCGGGAACTTGCACGTTTGTGGGTCAGGACATCCAATCAAACCTCGGCATCGCGACTTCCGATCTTCGAGCTCAATTCCCAGCGCTCGTATTCCTTCATTCTTTCTTCCTTCTTCTTCCACACCACACGTCGCGTCTGTTTCCACCACTTGCGCCATCTCCCCTATTCACAACCCCATCACTACCAACTTTACGCGCATCAATTGCGACTTCACTCGACAACTGCGACACTAAAGCCTATTTTGCGAAGCATAACGTCATCTCATACCACCTACGATTATACACAATGACAGACACAGAGATCCAGCAAGGAGACAAAGGTATGCGCCCCTTGTTACTTCCGTTCAATCTCAACCTGAACGCCTGGCGCCGCGTCTGGCAAGCCTCTGCCCGGCGCATCATGCGCACTAGCGCGTGCAGATGGCGCATCACCGCGCGTTCCTGTGGGCCAGATCGCATCTACGATACTTGTCTCCTGGACATACGAGACCCTCGCTAACGTTTATTTCATCAGTCTCATGGAACTGGGGCTCGGGAAAGCCCAACGGAACCGTTGGTGAAGTCAAGGAGCAAGGCGAGATTGCCATCGAGTCAAACCGTGGCAACACCATTAAGAAGAATGCCGAACCGGAGAACCCCGCAGTCCACATCGAGAGGTCTGGCAACGATGTCGTGAAGCGCGCGTCCGAACTCCAGATCGAGGAGAAGGCCAACGGCGCCAATGGTGCCAAGGCCAACGGCGACGACAAGGAAGAAGAGGAGAAGAAGAAGGACGATGAGGGGAAGAAAGAGGACAACCCTGTAGATTCAGATAAGAAGGATGAGGCTAAACTAGCAGAGTCAGATAAGAAGGATGAAGAGAAGCCAGTAGAGGAGAAGAAGGACGAAAACAAGCCAGCAGAGGAGAACAAGGACGAAGAGATGAAAGACGCACCAGTTGTCGAGGAGAAGAAAGAAGAATCTGCAACCAATGGTGAATCCAAGGTAGAGTCCAAGGAAGGATCCAAGGATGAAACCACGGAGAACAAGTCTAGCGAAAAGCTGACCGCTGACGAGAAAGACGACAGCCCCAAGGCCGGCAACAAACGCAAGGCCGAGGAATCACCTGCTAAGACCAACGGTGCTGACGCCGACAACGAAAAGCCTGCAGAGAAGAAGACAAAGACAGATGAAGCGGAAGCGGAAGTCAAAGCTGAGACCAAGCCTGCTGCCAAAAAAGGTGGTCGTCCCAAGAAGGAGAAGAAGGAACCTGTGAAGAAGAAGCAGCCCAAGAAGGCCGCTACTGCCGACGGTCAACCGCGTCGCAGTGGCAGAAACAAGGCTTAGGAAGACCTGGAGTAACAAAGAAGGCAACGGTCCATTTAACGCGAACTTCACTCTCGTCAAACTCGCGAACCACGGCGTAGACTTTGAAAAAAATTGGGAAAAATTACAAGCATGGCTCTCGATTGCTGGGTAAGACATGGATATGGATGGGCGGATGGGTGGAAGGAAACTGAATGGGTACGGAAGGGGGGTCGGCGGCGCTTATCGGATTTGTATTTCGCTCTTGCGAAATAGTGTTGTTTTTCTCGTTTCTGATTCTCTCTCCATCTTTGAGTACTTCAAAGAGAACTAGGCTATCTCCTGTTGTGGTTGTTTGTACAGTAGTATCCGTATCGTTAACTTCATTCACTGCATTTCCTTACGGACAGATGTATACATACACAAGGGAGGCGGAAAGGCGAAGTTGAAAGCTAAAGGGGCTGATTATCATTGAATGAATACTACGAATAAATCTATAATCTATATCAATGCGCGTCCATGCTCTGTTCTGTGGTGAAAATCTTGTCAGTGAATATTCTTGTACCTCATTTGTGTGCCAAAGGATAAAGTGTGTGCAAACTCGATTATCAGTAAGGAAAATACTCATTCAACAAGACCCGTGAAAAGTCTCTCCGATCCGTCTTGAAACTTGTGATTTATGATATTCATCATTTCGAGTTGTAAGGGGGTAGAAGAAGGAAGGTTTTACGTACCTAGGTGGACTGAGCTTTTGCGCGACGTTGGCGGGCGCGATGGCTGAGGTTAGTAAGAGATGGAAGTGTCCGTAGATACGATGCGATGTGATGTGATGCGGTGCAGTACTAATGCATGAAACCCGGCATCATTCGCAGTGTTCGTCGGTGTTGGAAAGGAATGAGTGCAGTGAGCTGTTGAAGGCTCTTTCGTTTCTTTTTGAAGCGAGGGGCTTGGCGAGGGCAGGGACCACCGACTGCGGCGTTCCATCGAGCACCGGGACAACCCGTAGATATTTTCTCGTCATGACTCTGGATGTGAGATTATTAGGCAGTCGATCACAATAGAGTTTGATTGGGTGTACGCATGTGTTGGCTGGGAAACTGTGGAAAGATTCAGGTACACGCCATCCTTCCGCCTTGTTGAGAAAAAAGGAAGCATCTACTTCGACCACTCGGTAGCAGCCTTCTAATGATCATTACACCTTTACTTTCAACGTCCAGCGTCTTCCAGTACACGCCCATCTGCTAAACGTAAAGCTTACCAGACTCAAACCAAGAATTGCACAGAAGAAAGCCACCATCGGCTGTGGTCCAACTGTCTCTACAAGCTCCCCGCTGATGGGAATGCAAACCAGCGTCGCGAGAGAAGCGATAAAGTACATACTGCCGTAGTACCGACCAAACTCTTCTGCTCTGCATAACTGTCCTACACATGCAGGCGTCAAAGCCATCCAGGAGCCTGTACCGAACCCGAAGAGAGCTGCGAAAGCGTAAAGTGCTGGCAGTGATTTCGTACCAAGAGGCAACCAGAGAACCAGCATCCAGAGGAGAGTGAAGATGATCATAATGAAGAGTGTGTTGAAGCGTCCAATCTTGTCCGCCGCGTAGCCGGGAAGCAGGCGTCCGAGGCAAGAGACTCCGTTGAGTACCGAGATGAGATAGAAGCCGGTATTTGGTGGAAAGTCGGTGCTCAACGTTGCGTACGTGGGTATAATGCCCAAGCCTCCAAATAGAACAATCTCGAAACCAAACACGGTGAGAGTGAAAAGACTCAGTCTCAGATCACCGTATATGGAAAACGAGATGATGGCCTTGTTCTTCGCTGAAGCGGATGGCGGGATGCGAGCTTTCATCAATATGTTGGCGAAGATGAAGCAGAACAGAAAGGAAAAGCCTAGGATGCGGAGTGACCATGCATATCCATACTTTGGGAGAGTTGTTCGCAACACCAAAGGGATTGTCAAACCACCAGCGGAGCTACCCATCATGGCGATGCCTTGCGCAAGGCCACGACGTTCCTTGAACCAATGTGCAACCACTGCCAGGCTCGTGGTAGTCAGCATCGCGCCAGAGAATCCTCCTAATATGCCGCAGCAAAGGATCATCTGCCAGAATTTGTTGCATTCAGCAAGCAGGAAGACCATGAGCAAGAACGCTGCACTCCCAATCAATGCAATCCATCGTGGTCCGTACCGATCGAAAAGCGGTCCCACCCAGATCCCCAGTGCAAGTGAAAGATACACGAAAACCGAAGGTATCCAACCAACATCTCTTGCCGACATATTCTTGAGCTGGTTCTGTCCCCAGTAATCCTGCAATGTCCCAATCGAAACCATGAACCCAAAGGAAGGAAACAGCATCAAGCATGCCGACGCGACAACAAACCAGGCACGCAATCCACCCTCTGGAAAGTCGTCTTCAGCATCCACAACCGGTATCCCCGGCTCTTCTTCTCCTGGCTCACCAATAGCATGCGTCCGATGTGATTGTGTCCGCCCCCGCGATCGAACTTCTATCTCTTGATGAGCAGACTGCTTTGTCTCACTCGCAGTCTTCGACCGCCCCGTCATTCTCGACACTGTACGTCTCAAATCATCCCAAATATCCTCTGGTTCCGTATGTATTCTGCCGTCGCTCATACTCTGCATGTCCTGCATTTGTACAGTAAGAGGATTGGCAATTGGATCCATCCTGGCCACTCTTCAATCTCCTCTTCTTTATCAGTGTCAAAAATTGACAGTAGTTGTGTCAAGCTTCTGTAATGCGAATTAAAATCTCCCCGCGCTAAGGATATCTGGTCGTCGACTGAAAACTTATAGATCAACACTGGAATTTGTTTCCTCATGCAGTAGGTCAGTGTGGTGCAGCACGCATCCATGACAGCAAATGACAGCGAATAGATGCACAAGGCGTGCCGAATGTTGACAAGCTTGTTATGCGCGCCCTATCGGCAAGACAACATGCAGTGGAGAAAGAGTGTCTAGGCCTGCCCCGCCACGACCAGCCGTTTGTAGATCGGACCTAATCGAGGTTTGCGAGTACTAAAATTTTGCACAAGTAAACTTTCAAAGTATTTTAAATGACTGGGCAAAGGGCTGAGAGTATTCCCGACGGGCAATGTGGGTTGCGATGATTGCGGTTACATATTGGTGAGTGTGTGGCGAGCTGGAGACAGCTGGGGATTACCAAGTCGGCTATAGCTGCTCGAAGACATCACTTTTGCCTTTTCATCAGCGTTAGTTGTGCGAGATAATGATTTATATTTCTATATACCTGAACACTATTTGAATTCCTTAAGATACAAAAGGCTCGATTCCTCGAATCGCAATGATATCGAAGATGCAATGACGGCTCAAGTGCACTTACAAAGGCTCTTCTTTCTTTACAAATCGTTTTGCAGATTCTTGATGATAGCTACTGCCTCATTTTGCGAGCGCTTCACGATAATATCGGCATCTTCAACACTATGTACGAGTCCAATCGCAGCCCCTGCATATGTTGCTAATCTCCCATCCGGGCCCCAACCCTCATCCCCAGACTTTGCAGCTTCATCATGAAGTTTCTTGAGCTCTTCAAATGGAACACCAGCCTGATGGTCTTGCCAGCTTTTGTTTACAATACCCCGCGGGCTGTACTGTTGTGGCCAACCCACAGTTCCTCGGAGATGATTGTATAGCATCGTCTTAGTTGTAGACTGAGCACCATCGGTGGCGCGTACGACTTCCTCCTGATATCCTTTACTAATGCGAGCCTCGGTAGAAGCGAGAAACCGAGTGCCCATAGCTACACCGTTCGCTCCGAGAGCAAGAGCAGCAGCTATACCGCGACCGTCGGCAATACCTCCAGCTGCGATCAAGAGCATGCCAGAGTCACGAACTTGATCTGCCACCTCGGGGAAGAGAGCCATGATACCCATGCCGTCGGTAGCCCTACCGTGACCACCTGCTTCTGCGCCTTGTATGACTAGCACATCTGGCCGATGAGCACTGTTTGCAGCTTCAACGCTCTCTTTCAGGGTCCCTACCTGGATCCAGATATGGATACCAGGAGACACCGCCCTCAGCCTCGCGGTCCAATCATCCAGCTCTTCCTGTCCTCGACGAGGTGCAAACAACCATGCAGCACAAGGTTGATGTTCCTTTACAGCCTTGGCCGCTGAATCAAGGTCTCCATTCCAAAGCTGGAATCCGACGCCCACAGGTAATTTCTCTCCATTTTGGGACCAACCTGAAAATGAGGTTCCTGTCGCCGATTTCAAAAGCTCTCGAACCGTCTTAAGATCCGTGCCGGTATCTTCTGGCTTCGCACCGGGCCCGATAAAACCCAGTCCGCCAGCTTTAGACACGGCCAGCGCCAGATGAGGTCCAGACATGACGCGCATCGGCGCCCCGACAATAAGAGGCGAGGTGACCCAAGGGAAGACATTGATAAGTTTTGCGCGGCCGCCGCCGGAGCTTACAATGCTGCGAACTACGTTCATCTTAATATTCTATGACTATTGAGACGTACTTTACTTTATCCCGTTTCCAAGCGATGCAGGCCAAAGTGTAAGTGACGAGAATTTGGGCTAATGGAATTATACTGGTACTCCAGCAAGAATTTATTAACACACTTTGTCTGCGGACGTCATAGGCATCACCTGCGTTGACGGTTTTCCGGTCACCCCCACGGATAAAGCGCATCCAAAGGTTGTGAGTTTTGCATCCGCGATGGGATGACGTGCTGCCGTCTACGGTGTTCAGATGACTAATGTAGAGCCCGGTTCTGTCCAACCTCGGTTATTGATTGGAAACTAACTAAACAATCAACGACTATTTCCACGTTCAAATTTGTAATTCCTCAGGGATCCCTGCAGAAAGGTTCCATGTCAACGTACCGTTCAACATCCGCCGCCACCAGCCTAACTGCTCGCTCGCAAAACAACACAGATAAGTACGACCGATCCGATGCACCCGCTGGCTAGTGCTCCTGTCATACCGGAACGGTACAGGGGTACTCCAAGATCCGAGCCGCTTCCGGCTGTGCTAAGTCGATAATATCAAGGTGTAGCACGTGTCGGCTATCTAAACCACGTTCCAGACCCAGGCACTTTCGACAAATGCCATACTATAGTGCCGGATGATGCCGGCAATGAGTCGGCCCCTGCGGTACGCCAAAGCTAACGGTCCAGGCCTAGATGTGTACCACCTGACCCGGTAAACGAAGCCCTGCTAGTCTAAACGTCTAAACCCATCTTTGAGCACCCCGATACGATTGATCCTTTATCTGGCCGGGTCTAACACCCTGCGTTTCATGTTCATCGAATAAATATTCCGAAAAAAAATGGGATTGAAAAAAGTCCATGAATCATACACTATCAGCGTTAAACTATCTCGTGAGCCACTCCTGGCTTCTCAGAGTCAACAATGCTATCACTGATGTCCATGCAATAAAACCGGCGTGAAACAATATAGCTAGCCCTCCGAACTGCAGCCGCCACAATAATCGTGCTTTTCGTCCGTAGATTTTCAGCTCCCCCATTTCTTTTATTCGGCAGTCTATTGTGACACAGTCTGCTCGGGGTGATATGTCGCATTGTGCATCATCTTCCTCGTCGCTGCATTCCGCGTAGAAGAGAAGACTGCGGAATCCCGACAGTAACAATATGTTTACAAGGGCGAGAAGCAAAAGATGCGGTCGAGAACTAGCCATTCGGGCCTGGGAGTAGACAAGGAACGGAAAGAGCAAGTTGCCGACGGCCGTGGAAGTCAGGTTGACAAGCAAGAACAGGCTGCCCATGCCCGACATGGCGGCACTTGTGAGACTCATCGGAATGTAGGTTTCTCTCTCTTCCTCACCAACATCGTATCTCCTTGCTATCATGTCTTCCATCGTCGCCGCCTTTGGGAAATGCGCTCTTAATTGTTTGATGATGGCTGCAACAGCAACTTGGAAGAAGCCCAGGCACAGGTAGACGTAGGAGCTTCGCTCCCAGCGTGTGTACATGAGAAAGGCTCGTTGAGCGCTTTCTGGAGCAACGGTATGGACAACGGCACTGCTTTGATACACCGTTGTCCAACCGCTACGCAGTAAACCGAGTGTCAGTTCGACGTCCTCGCCATGCTTGATTGGCGTGCCCATGAAGGTAGTTTCGCGGAGGGCTGCGAGAAAAGGCCGGACCGCGACGGTACGGTATGCTGAGAGTGCACCGGGAAGAATGGTGACGGCCCTGCACGCGCGTGACTGTGCTGCTCGAGGGATATTGCCGCTTGAGTCGAAGAGGATGTCGAGGAGCTTGGGAATGAGTTTTCCTTGGACGTTGAGAACACTGAGATGGCCTGCCACGCCTCCAATGTGCGCGTCACGCACCATGGGTGCCACCAGATTCGACAGCGAGTCGCGCTCCAGCACGCTGTCTGAATCGAGAGAGACGATGATGTCACCACTCGCAATGGAGAAGCCAGAGATGATTGCAGATCGCTTTCCCAGGTTTTCTTCGTGTTTGACAGTGTGATAGCGAATCCCAGCGCTGGCATATACTGTGGCAGTGTCGGTAATGTGTTCCCACGAGTCGTCTGAAGAGCCATCGTCTACGACAACAACTTCAAGTCGATGTTTGGGATAGGAGGATTGTAGGATGGAATGTAGCGCATATCGAATAAAATGTGACTCGTTGTAGACTGGAATTACAATGGTGATGTTTGGGGATAGCTTGCTATCTGCTGGCGGGACTGGTGTGTATACAATCCACCACAAGATAGTCCAGATGTAGTCGACTGTCGTCAAAAGAAAGACGACAGTGAAAACATACTGAATCGGGATTGCAAAGCTAGCCCATGGATTGCGAAGTTCTGTAAATGCGTATATGGACCCCCACGTTGCCAATGAGCCAAGGACGCTCAAAAGTCCGCAACTGGTTCGACCAAGCATGTTGGGGGAGAGTCTCAAGGCGAGAAAAAGATTGAGAAGATTGAAAGAGCTGCCTGATGGAAAGCGTCGAGGAGACTCAAAACACTGGTATAAATTCCAATCAGAAAGAGTAACCCTATGCACTGGGCAGCAGTTTGGTTCTACACTGACAGATACGAATCGGTCCTTTGCCCAGAGTGTGTGTACGTCCGACGCTAAGTTCGTACTACCACTTATATATAATAGCTCATACGCTTGCAGATTCCCTTGGTAATGCTACTACTAGCTGCTTCACATATCTTTCTAGCTCCGGTGTTTACCGTGTTGCTCGCATGGCTCGCCTGCCATGGTGAGGCTGCAATACATGTTCTGCTTAATATGAACCAACATTATGAGGCCGGGCAATGCGATTATATTAATCATGGAGCTGTTAGCATTTATTGAGAGATGATTAGCAATTTAAATGAGCGTGTACAGAGACATGGAGAGAGGGGGTAGAGTGGATGGGAGAGAGTTAAGCTACTGATATGTTGAATACGATAATACGATACGCTTATGTGCTAGCCTACATGAAACACGAATACACTGTCTAATGACACCGAACGCTAGCTCTAGCGCTACGTTCTTTAGACTGATTAAAGCCTCCGAAGCAAAACACATGAGCGGTTTTTAACGTCAACCGCTAACCAGGCCCTTACCATCCTGGAGTGAAGGAGCTTGTCACATGGAACGGTAAACCCCCTGTAGTACATGGGTGTCAAAGGTACGTGAGTGTCACCTAGGATAGTCAAATAGAGCCTCTAGGCTCAACACTAAGTCTCTTAGATCTGATCTCCGTCAATAGGAAAGAGGCAACGCGGAAGGATCTGGACTGCGTGAATTCTTGCTCACAGAATATACACACAGACCTTCCTCATATACACTAGGAAGTTTGATCAGTCCAGAAGGGCCCCTCTATCACGATATCTGCCATGCGGACTTTTCTAACTGACGTCAGTCAAATGCCGCGATCGGGCAGAACAAGAGAGCCTGGATCGCTCTAATCTGTGATCATAGCCTCGCTGTATACGACGCAAGCATGTTAGTTCGGTACAGATCCAGCTTCAAGGTGTAAACACGGGCGTTTTGCCATACAGAATAGAACCGAGCAAGAGAAAGAAGAGAGCGAGCAGGTGCAGAGACTGACTCGACACAACAGAGCAGGACAGAGCAAAGAACAAGAAAGGAAGACTTGCAAGTTATAAAAAGAGTTCCTCACCTCGCCTCTAAAAGGTTCATCATAACAATCATCTTCACACATCCTTCCCTACTTCACTATCTAACCAAACCTCCTTTGAATATCCTTCACTCACTCACTCAATCTTCTTCCCAAGATGCTCTCTTCAATCATCATCCTCGCCACCTTCCTCTCAGGCAATGCCTTTGCTCTCCCAGCAGTTGACGGGCTTGTAAGGCTCCCACCTTCTTCACAAAACAAAATCACTGGCACACAAAAAAAAAGCTAACCCACTTTCTCCTCAATCACAGACCTCGCGCGCCTGCACCCAAATGAGCGTCACCATCAAAAACGGCGACACCCTGAACGCCATCGCAAAGACCGCCGGCGTCGGCATCTGCAACATTGCCGCTGTGAATCAAATCACAAACACAGACATGATTTACGCCGGCCAGAGACTGTCGTTTGGCGGCCCCGGATGCGAGACTGCGAACAACGGACCTACTTGCGTCGTGGTAGCCGCCTCACCCGTCATCCGGGCTGCCGTTGCTGGCGATACGTTTTTCAACATGGCGGTCAAGGCAGGAACAACTGTGGCGCTGATTCAGGCTGCGAATCCGCTCGTTGTTGCTACAAACATCAAGATTGGAACTTTGATCACGATTCCGTAGACATTTCATGGAGGACTGTGCAAAATCGAGGACTATAAAGTGCTTGGATATCATGGCGGGGTTTGGTGTTTATTTCATCTTT
>Ga0265780_10004259_pt1 | contig 18501 bp, 20 predicted proteins | sample P1T30metagenome_FD_192432 | JGI IMG/M metagenome (GOLD analysis project Ga0265780, IMG submission 192432) | Plant litter microbial communities from East Loma Ridge, Irvine, California - P1 T30 | ecosystem: Environmental > Terrestrial > Plant litter > Unclassified | place: USA: California...
GATCTAGACGTTTAGCGACATTGAGCCGTCTATCTTTGGGTCCATGCGGCTCGTTGCAGACTCATTTTCTGCAGGGGTAAACAGGGCGCCTGAAGGATTAAAGACCTTGCACTGCCCTTGCCTTTATCGAAAAGGTGACTCCGACTCTTACTGAGCATGATGAATCGCCAAACACGAACGGTTTTGCTGTATAAACGCTGCAGCGGTTCTGAACGGGAGACAGGTCGAGAAAGCCAACATTACGGCTCGTTGGTGATGGTTGCGCGGTGCAGAGGGGTGGTTGCACAAGTCAGAATTCGTTTTGGTGGCGTTCTCGTACGAGAAGTGCGACGTCTTGGCGACACCTGAACAGTCATCCTCGGCAATTTCGCGTTGGGAGTCACATCCTATCACGTTCTTCTCAAAACCAGACGTCTTGAAAGTATACGCTGCTTACGGTATCAACAGTGAATAAAACTGCCGCGACAGCCTCCAGGAGTATGAAGAATGTCACCTTTATGCTCACAGGTCTTCATGCCTCGATGCCCGGTCTCTCTTGTTGCCATCTCGAAAGCAACTCTGCTTTCACTAACGAGTTGTCCAAGTTACAACGCACATCTAGTATGTTTCCGCCTTCTACAGCTACTCTGCCGCTGTAAGTCTCGCAACGTCCATTCGCTAGAGTACACCTTCGGTGCTGGGCCGTGTTTGCATGCACGGCGCAACTTCCGCTTCGTCGAAGTGCACGTAAAGATCGTTCCCCAGACTTTGGCCATGCCCGTTGGTGTAACAAGTGCCATAGCTGTGTGAGGTCGCCGGGGATGTAGAGACCACCTGATCACTAGTAACTCCATGACCAATTTCTTGACTGTGCTTTTGCGACTGTTCATGAAAGCGTTGGAATGGCCCTGGTGATGGCATACTTCGTCTTCGACTGTGACTCACACTGGGTATAAAGTGTATGGCTGCGAATATACTTATTTCCGCTCGTTCTTTAGAAGGCCTTGCTGGGAATTTGCATCTCTTACCACTTATACCAACTCGTACTGTTTTCCAATGTGGCAGTGCCTCTGCACTATCTTTGCTGGGAGTGGAAGAACCGAGACAAGTTTTCACAAATGGAAATCCATCGATGCTTTGGGTCCTGAGTATGAGCGCACGAAGCAAGACATCATCGGTAACTACGCCCGTTACTGCCGTTACCTGAACTCTACTAACTCAAGCCTGTGTCACAACGTAGATGTCTGGGACCCAAATTTGTCGGGGAACTCCCTCAATGCCTTCAAGGTGCTCGTCGAACGGGAATACGTGCACCGCTTTAGGGGAACCCAGAGATATCAAGCGCGTGTTGTATCTTCAGCTGGTGGGGAGCCACTTAGTGCTGCAGCAGTGGGCGATACAATTCCAGAAGCATTGAACAAGCTGTTGTTGGGGGTTCGGCAACTTCGAGGTCCACCACCGGGGTATCATTGCCCAGGTGATCTTTTAGTAAGATCGAGGGTTCAGTCTTGAATGTCTGTATCATCAGAGGGGTGATCGAACGGGGCTACTGCGCATCAATCAAGGTTTGCAAATAGCACGAGGATGCACTGCAGTGCCAGTTGGCGGAATTCTCCAGGTCACATTGGACGCGCGGATAGTCTCCATCGTTCATCGCGTTTGCGAAGCATTTGACATGTCTATATCCAAAATAACAACGGCAACCACCTCATACCCTTGCGTGAATGTTGTGCTTGTTATGGAAGTTCTACCCTGCTGGTGTGCAAAGTACCACTGTTCAATGAGAGGGGCCCGTTCGGGTTCGATGCGCCTTTAAAAGTGTCAAAGTCTTGAACGAACGATTTTGGCCGTCCGAGGCTAAATTTCGGTCTTGTTCGTAGTTTTGATTGAGGCGAGGAATTGATGTTGGTCTTGTGCGACATCGTGTTGGTGGCAGGACGGGGTAGTAACAACACGATGTCACGCGCCCCACCCAGGCCCCGCCGTGTCACCCAGGTAGCTCCGCGCCGCTTCATTGACCACCAACTCCAACACCAACACCAACACCAACAGTAGCTCGGAAGCTTGATGACAATCGGTTCGAAGCAGTCATGGGGTCAAAGTCTCCAGAAGATCATCGCCAAGGCCCAGACGGTGAGCGCGATCGAAGCGATTCTGAGAAGACATATGCTGACAGCTGACAGGGTCGTCGGCGGACGCTGCAATCGCTATCATCAACCCTCCCAAGCCAGCAGCCGCTAGCGGACTGCTTCCAGGCGTACTCGAAGGGCAGGATGAAGACGGAGACGACGACGATGATATCGCGAAGCTTGGAGCTGACGTGAAGAACAACGATGGTGAGCTGGGATCACGTGACTTCAATCTAACGCTGACAATCGGAAGGCGCGAAGAAGAAAAGAAAGCGCAACAAGAAAAAGAGTAAGAAAGTGTCACCGACACAGCAGACAGCGCCTCCAAGGATATCACTAGCCGATCTGTACCAGGGCCGAAAATACCCACAAGGCCAGACTGTCGAGTATGCCATCAAGAACGAGAACCTGCAGCGTACCACGGCTGGAGAGCTTCGCCATCTGGCCGCTCTGGATAATATGGACGACGACTTCCTAGAAGACTATCGCAAGGCTGCCGAGGTTCACCGTCAGGTGCGCCAGTACATACAGACCATCGCAAAGCCTGGCGTGTCCCTCACCCACATTGCCGAAGAGATTGATGATAGTGTTCGTGCACTCGTTGGTCACCAGGGTCTTGAAACCGGAGATGGTCTCAAAGCTGGTCTCGCCTTCCCAACGGGGTTGTGCTTGAACAACATCGGCGCACATTGGACACCCAATGCTGGAGCGAAGGAAGTCTTCCTTCAACACGACGACGTCCTCAAAGTCGATTTTGGTGTGCATGTCAACGGCAGGATCGTGGATAGTGCTTTTACTGTCGCTGACAATCCGATCTATGACAACTTGTTGGCATCTGTGAAGGCAGCCACCAACACGGGCTTGAAGGAAGCAGGCATCGATGCGAGAATTGACCACATTAGTGAGATGATTCAAGAGGTCATGGAGAGTTATGAAGTGGAGCTCAATGGGAAGACTATACCCGTGAAGGCGGTACGCAACATCACCGGCCATAACATTCTACGTTATCGCATCCATGGCGACAAGCAAGTTCCTTTCGTCAAGACGAAGACTTCCCAGCGTATGGAAGAAGGCGATATCTTCGCGATCGAAACCTTCGGTAGCACTGGCAAAGCATACCTTCATGACGATGTTGGCGTATACGGCTACGGACGCAACGAGGGCGTCAGCGCTGCCGGCCTCCATCATTCATCTGCGAACTCACTATTGAAGACCATCGATGAGAACTTCGGGACTCTGGTCTTTGCCCGCCGTCAGCTTGAACGCTTGCCGGGTGTGGAGAAATATCACCTCGGTATGCGAACGCTGGTGAACAGTGGTATTGTTCAAGCATATGCGCCGCTGGTGGATGTTCCCGGTTCATTCATCGCGCAGTTTGAGCATGTAAGTAATTACCCGTGGAAATCTGTAGACCATGACTGACTCGATACCTCACAGACTATTTTGCTCAGGCCCAACTGCAAAGAAGTTATCTCTCGGGGTGACGACTACTAAATAACAACGCTTCACTGAGTTGTACTAGACTTCAACAGTCAGTATAAGAGTTCTCGGATAAGACGTTTCAACACGTCTCGGGTTCTGTTCCCCAACATGATCAGCGACACATACCTCACTCCTTTGATACCTAGAAACTCACAGTATGCTTCCGCTCACAATGTTTGTTCCAGCGCAAACTAAGTAGCACGCCCTCGTTATCACGAGATCCTTAGGAAGACTACACATTCATCTTTCACTCATACTTACCCTTCAGTTGCTTCCTCACTTGACGTTCTATGCATCTGATCAAACCCCCGCGTAGTATTGTGACCACAATTGATCACCTTCGCATGAGGTTGACAGAGTGGGCATGTAGGTTATGAACATTTCATCTGGGGACCAACGAGTTGTTGTGTGGCACTCACTTCCCGCGCATGAGTCAATACAGTGACTACTCGTTGAGTCACTACCGATACAAAAGAGGAATCTGTTCAATCACACACTTGTACACCATCATGTCCTTTCTGAAACCTTCCTCCAGACAACAAGCTGCCGCTGCTGATTACATTTCTCGCACAATGCCCAGAAGAGACCAAGAGCCAATCCCACAAACACCAGACTCCTCTGATGACGAGAATGAGCGACAAGCGGCAGAACCCACATTCGTTTTTGAATATCGCCTTACCAATATCGAGCGTGTTCTGAAGTCACGAACCGGACTCTTCAGAACTTTCCGAGGCTGCTTGATCGCCTTTTGGTACCGCAAACAAGTCAAGGCACTTGTGGCTTTGTTGGATGGATTGGGTAAGTTGATGACACAATTTGATAAGCTGTTCAGCCCATAGTCATTAATGTAATAGCTATAGAGAGTCGAAACAACTGGGCGGGTATCAAAAGATACATTCGTTTGAGATTCACGGTGACAGAGAAAACGCAGGGCGGCACAGTCTTTCTGATTCGAGAAGTGAACGGCAAAGACGAGGACGTTAAGAAGCATGACACTCCGTGCTATGTAAACAAGCAGTTTTTGGAGCGCCTTCGGCCTATGGTAGTCGTATAGAGTTACTTCTACATGCCATTGTTCTTATTGGCTTTGCAAGTCATACTTCCAAGTGCGCAGGCCACCAAGAGTGACTCTTACAATTTGTTCTTGTGTATCTACGTGTATTTGGTCTGACTCTGCTTTCTAGCTCTCGATGACTGTGAGTAGGTAAAGTCACGGGTGACGCAAGAGACGATGTCTCTTTCGATGAAGATATTCGAGTCCTCTTAAACACTGCCACGATAAAAGGAATCCATAGTTTTCCCTCGAACGAAGCACCAAATCATGAAATGCTACCCCGCCATTACACGCTTCCGGCAGAAGGATAACAAGACACCCAAAGCGAATGAACCCATTCGCTTCGAAGTCAAACTCTCAGTGCTTCAACATTCCGTAGACTCGCACACTTCCAAAGAGGGCGTTTCTCCAAATTTGTCTGCAGCGCATATGGATGAACTGAGAGAACGCTTGAAATACTTGAGTAAGCATCTGGTCGCAAAGAAGGCCTAGGAACTATGGACACTAAGACTAACGCTGCTAGCGAACAACACTACTGAGATCGAATGGTTCGGGAAGAACCGACTCATCGTCCGGTTCGAAAAGATTAGAGAGAACGAATATCCCACGCTGGGCATCGTCCGGCCAGACTTTTGACTGTCCAGGAGGATGCAGCTACGACAAGGAGGCTTCCCTTGCAAACTCAGCATGGAAGTCGTCAAAGAAATCGAAAGAGAGATTCAGAATTGGAAGAGCTCCAATAAATTGTAGTAGGAACGAGCAGCTACTCAATCAGCGTCCTCTAACGTCTGACTAGGTACATGCAAACTGACGTGGGTGGACTGTACTTGGGAAGGTGGTCGAGGAATTGGATGAGACTACATTCTGATCGTTAAATAGGTATCAGAAGCAAATAAGACATGGTGTTCATAAGACGGCAGTCCTTCGTGATAGAATCATTCATAAATGGGAACGTGTATATCACTGTTTATACCAAGGCGTGCCCTATATTATGTGTCACCCTATTCGAAAGACTATGTGCATCTGTAAAGGGATCATACATTCCGAAGTTGACTCACGTGTGACTTGACCGACAAGATGTTGACTGGCAATGAAGACTCACAGTTGGGTATAAATTCAATCACTTCCTCATCAGAATAACTCCACAAACACCACCAACACTACCTACTATCGCTGTCTACGACTTCTTATCCATACTTATCATTCAAACTATCGAACGTCCACCATGCCGGGTAGAACCTCAAATTACACTCCTGCAGAGGGCGATGAGCGCCAAGTAGCGGAACGGCAGGAAACCCCTGGAGAATATACAGAAGAAGAGCTGATCACCAAGGAGAGCCTCATAGGCAAGTACCCAAAGATCCAGTCGTGATGTCAGGGATTCGCGGACATTGGCACAAGCATGCTAATGCTTGATTAGAGAAGGTCCTCATGATCTTCGCAGCTGAAGGCGTCGAATGCGGGGAAGAGGACCTCAAATTCACGCTTGGGCCCAACTCGAGAGGACCTGGATACAACGCTTACATCGGTCTAGCGGAAGACAATACGATGAACTTTATCGGGAGAGGGCGATACGAGAGCGATGCACTTGAGGCTTTGGATGATGTACTCAACCAAAGGTTGGACGAGGCCAGACGACGTTTGGAATAGAGAATTGAGGGAGAATTGAGGGAGTGAAGTCTGACTAAGCCAAAATGTCGATGGAGCTGAGTCGTCATATGATGTGGACAGCTCAGCAGTCTTGACTGAGAGGTAGAGAGACGTGTTGCGCCTCAACCAAACAATACATCCCTGTCTCTTCATGATAAAACAGAACACCTCGCATGAGCAAAGACCACAAGAGTTTGACGAGGATGTGTGAATCATTACGAACTACCATGAACAGAACTATGCTGACTATAAAAACGCTGGGCACATGAAAGCGGGACAGTGACTCCGCGCGATGGAATGAGATGTAATACAGACTGCTGTGAGATGTCGTTTAACCAAAGACCAACGCCCTAACCTCAATACTTTCCCTACCAACCGCACCCTCTGGTGTCCTTGGGTCCACGAAGGCCGTGTGCGGTACACGTCCCCACTGACCTACATTCTCATCGCTATCGAAGCACTTCAACAGCAAACGATCCTCATTCGTCATGCCAGACCAATAGTACCACTTCTGCCCCGGGTTATACGCCACAGCCGCCGTCTGCCCGTTGCGGTCAGGGTAGCGATGTTCAATAGGTATCAAATCGCCGTCGCGCACTGTCTGGCTATCGGCAACCGCCAGTGGGCTGCCCATAACGGGTCCATTGAGCGGCCGCCATACATTGATGATGCGGTACCGTCCTTGTAGCAGTTGTTCGGCTTCGTCAGGAAGGTGGAATTTGACTCGTTCGGCGGCGGAGAAAGGTGTTTGATCGATGTGTACGCGCTGGACGGGGTTGCGGTTGCCGGTCGGTCGGCGGATCGTGTGGTCGAAGAGGAGGACTCTTTGCGCGCCTTGTACGTTCTTCATGAGCAGTTGCTCTACTTCTGGGTAGTATACGCGTTTTACCGCGTCGTCGTCTGCGAAGCCATCTCTGTCCAGCCCGCTCTTGATGTTCTGGTATGTGTCGAAGGCGTTGTTGTCTAGAGTGAATTTCTGCTCCTGACCTCGTAGATCCTTGAGTTCGACTTTGGTCCAGTCGTCGCCCCAATTCCGTTGTGGCACGCCTGGGAGCGGCTCGACGTAGTTGTGTGGTGGTGAGCCGTCCTCGGGGGCTTTGTAGAAGGACAGCGAAGCTGTTACGGGGCCGCGAGGGATGGGCAGGCCTTGGTAGTTGACGTCGGAAGAGGTTGTATCGCTGGTGGTGGGCGTAGGGTCGGAGAGTTGGTGGGCGGGTGTCGGAAGAGAGGCGGTGGTCGTCATCTTGGTGACTGTTATGCTAGATTTGTTCGCAATCGAAATGAGAAGGGTATGGTCTAAGGTTTGCGAAGACTAGATCGAGGGTGGTGATGGTGGCTGCTGGATCAGTGGCTGTACGGTAAGTTGTTTGGATATCGGATATGATCAAGGACAGCTTCGATGCTATTATATACGCCTATGCGATTAGAAATGCTTCCTACCATTGCGACGTCAAGTCGCCCTTCATCCGCCGGGGCTTCCCCTCATTCGGCATCTCTGTGGCGATGATGCCATAGCTCTATTCCCGAGGCCAAGCTGTGTTACTAATGCCCATCGTCCAATGACTGTGTGCGTGCTGACAAAGTACGCGAATTGTGTGCTAGAGGTAGCTATTCGACAATGCGCGCTCGTTTGCCAGTGGTTGGCGTGGTGGTTTGTAACAATTGCGTGGTTTCTAAGCCAGCGTTCATTAAGGGATGAGCAACTGTCCGGAGATGGTGCGGAGATAATTCGGAGGGTCAATTGCGTCATACCTCGTGCATATCCGTAGCGGAACGCTGCTCAACACCATCACCTTTCTACTTCAGCTCTTCATGGTACTCACGATGCCAGTATCACCTTGGTATATGTTCGTTATTAGTTGTACAAACATGGCCATACGCCAAAGAACTTGCATGGCTTCGTCCGCGGACCCATCCCAAGCGACGAACCGAAGCGTTCGCGACCACTGGCGATGCGACTGAAACAGCGCTGAAGCACTGAGCTTATGTAGACAGGCCAACACTACAATAGAGGCATCTACGATACATCTATGCGCATCTAGGCCATTGTCTAGCTGTAGCATGTCTAGCGGCATCGGTCTTCAACTCGCTTCTAGCCGTGATTGCCGTCTTCACCAGCATCAATTGAAGCCAAGGCATGCTACTTGTTGGTGGCGTGCGCTTCTACGATGGATAATGCAGAATTCGATGAATGCAAGCGCTCATCGCACGCATCGACGCGTCGCGCCAGTGCCTAATGCATTGGACCCCCTCTACAAGCACTCATGCGTCGTCTCAACGTCATCATGTTCGCATTGGACTGTGACATCGTTCCTCCACCTTTAAACCACATAAAGGTCGCAACCACTATAAACATATCTCAACATGCTCCGACTCTTCTCAAGAAACCTTCCCACAGCTTCCAAATCTATCACATCCACATTACGAACAAATCAATTCATCCCCAAAACTACATATCAAATCGTCAGAAACATGAGTGGCGGCAAGGCTAGCACTGATGAGCTGAAGGGCTCAAAGCTCTTTGATGTTTCTCATGTTACCGCTCTCGTTACTGGTGGAGGAACTGGTATCGGTTTGATGATCACACAAGCGCTAGTCGCAAACGGCGCGAAGGTCTACATCACATCAAGACGTGACGAGGTGCTGAAGAAGACGGAGGAGCTGTACAGCGGTGGTGGTCCAGGCCAAATCATTCCCATTCAGGCAGATGTCAGGTAAGCAAACTCTTCGTCGATACCATCATGAGTATCGATACTAACACTACCCAGCGAGAAGGACGATGTAAAGCGCCTCTACGAAGAGATGTGCCAAAAAGAGCCCAAAGGTATCCAAATCCTCGTGAATAACGCCGGTATCGCCCGCGACGACAACACCAAGTTCTCCGCAAACGGCCAGCCAAACATGGAAGACGCCCAAGCTATCTCCGACCATTTCCTCAAGTCGCAGCCCGAGAACTGGGCCGACACCATGAAGACCAACGTCGGAAGCATCTTCTGGATGTCGATGTACTTCCTGCCTCTATTGGCTAAGGGCGGCAAGGTCACTCCTGGATACAGCTCGCAAGTCATCAACGTTAGCAGTATCTCAGGATACATGAAGGGAAGCAGCAGCGGCCAATTCTCATACGCGTCGAGCAAGGCGGCTGCTACACACTTGAGCCGTATGTTGGCTACGACGTTTGCGGGTACCAAGGTCCGTGTCAACACCATCGCGCCTGGTGTATTCCCAAGTGAGGTATGTAACCCTGAGATTTGAAAAGCGCTTCGGTAAATGTTGAGCTAACACGATGTAGATGACCACTGGCACTTCCGACGAGGACAACAAGAGCCGTATCGAGTCTGGCATGAGCAACCCCGCTGGTCGTCCTGGTGCTGACACTGACATGGCTGCGACTGTACTCCTGCTGGCTGGTCCAGGTGGTGTCTTCTTCAACGAGCAGGTCTTGTACCCTGACGGCGGAAGCACACTCACACAGCCCGCAGCGAGGGCTTAGACGTTGATCTGTGAGGAGCCTCATGGGTAAAAATCGATAGACTAGATGCGATATATCGAATGTAAAAACAACGATCATGCATATCCTTGTTCTGTGTCGCGTCACCTTCGTGTTCCTGTTCAAACTGAACGCGTCTTTTCGCGAGTTGGGAAGTTTGCCGTGCCCCACCCCGCCGAAGCCTTCCGAAACCCCACCACAAGCGCAAACTCTTTCACGCTACACTGCGACCACCCACCCCAGCAAGTAAGTGAATATGTGCGGGTGTTGACTGACAGAGCGGTGACAAGACCAGTTAATAGATAAGTTGCAATTTCAGAGCTCTCCATCAATCAGTACAACTGGCCTAATGGCCCAATGGCAAGGCGCTTGACTACGATTCAGTTCGATATCAAGAGATTCCAGGTTGTAAGTATTCACTCCACCCGGCTCGCAGGAGTCGCCCATTCGAAATACCAGCGCTGACGCACAAAAAAGCGACCCCTGGTTAGGTCACAACACATCTTTTTTGCTCTTTTCTTGGTCGTCGTTGCGGCAGAAATCGAGGTTTGGGCATTTTGGTGGATTTGAACTTTTTTTTTGCTTTTGCTAATGACTGACTTAGCTTTTCGATAAGTAGTAAGAGACGCTGGATTAGATGAAGGGTAGTTCGAGTAGGCTATGCTTGTTTAATTGGACCAATCTCTTCCTTTTGGTGAAGTGGTTGAGGTTGCGCGAACCACCCGTTCTACTCATCACACTAACAGACATACAACACGAACCACCTTTACCTCTTTGATCCGACACGAGAATTCAATCATTGTTTTCGTCTACTGCAACATCACTTAAAGTCATATTCTTTTGGCAGAGATCTAGACCATGGCATCCCGATAGTTATATGACTTCTGACATCGTTCATATCCAGCGATACTGGGGTTGCAAAAAGGCGTGCGAGAAGTCTGGTAGTGCGATTGAGAGTAACATGAGTGAATTGCTCGTTACGTCGCAATGATTGCAACGATTTTAATGCATCTTGCCGATTCATTCTTGCTCGCCAAAAAGAGGTGCATCTTCACTGGTGGAAGCCGTGAAAGCTGTGACATGAAGGTATGTTCACTGTACATTCATCGAAGAGTTTTGTCGTACTTCACACAATGCTCCTACTTAACTGTACCACTACATCCCATTGCTCCCGAAAGTCTTGGTACTAAACTCGCTCTTACCACAAGATCCACTCGAATTCCACTGAATCATCACTCGACGGTCCTACGATCCATAATGACGACATCTAACCCAACCCCAATCACACGCGGCGGCATGCAACCCACCCCACTACCCTGGCTAACAGCCCTGCTCAGACCGCGTGTCAAAGACTTCATAGACGTTAACACGCATATCCTGCGGCCTATGTCTATGGCCGCACAGGACGCTACGTATACTCGACTCACCGACACCGGCGAACTTGACCTTCAAGCCCGCGCCGACGCAAAGCAATCGTTTATCCATGATGTACACTACGGCACTTCTCCTCGCGGAATAAGACGCCAGCTACTTGAAATTCCGTTTGACGACTTCTTCGATCTGTGCGTACGCGAACTGGCCAAGGTGGAAGATGGTCCTGTAGATAAAAAGAAGCATCGAAACGACCGCCTCTGGTATCTTTTGAGCTGTGCAACGCATCCCGAGGCGGACACCGATGGGACGTTGGGGCCTGAGCTGTGGAAGTACTACGAGTGGACGACTTGGTGGCCTAACTATGAGCTATCAGCAGTCCATCGTAGCTCCGCGTTTGAATTGCAGCAGAAGGCAATCGAAGAAGAAGACTCCATCATGTGGCCCGGTCTGTCATGGTTTCTCGAGGACGAAATACGCATCCAAGATGGGTACGCCGCGGAAGATATCGAGCATATCATCAAGCACTTTCTATGGCTCTTACTGAACACCATCAATGTTCACCTCGTCAATCATCGACTGGGTCTTAGTGATCGATATCCCGAAGAAGAGGTCGCGGATGTGCTGCGTGAAGGTTACGAGGTGCTAAATCGGTCCTCGAAGCTAGTGCTGCGAAATCCCTTTTCAGACATCCCCAAGCCTGTGCGTGAGGCCTTGGCAACCGTCAATTCCAGGGGTAACATCGAGTACGTCGGGCAATGCCCTCTACACGCCCTCTACCATGCTGTCCCACCGGAGCTCTTACATGCAACCGCGTGCATTGCCTTCCTCCATTGGGCCTTGGCCGAGGTCGATCATTTGAAAGCAGATCCAGATGGCACCATACGTGCAAATCTGCTGAAGCTGCACATGGTGGGTGCACCGGAGGGGACTAGAAGCGGTGATACACAGTCTTGGACACGCCCTGCAGGTATGGGCGACGTGGTTACCGCAGAGCTCGAAGCTCAGGTTAATCGCCATCTCGACAACGGCCCTGCTGCGGACGTTCCACTAAAGCCGACCGGACCGTGGATTGATCTTGACGAGTTGTGCGATGCGATGAGCGCGCCAATAGCGACCGAGCGCTGCCCAATTTGCCTTGAAGACTACACGGACGTTGACAACGTGTGCGTGCAGCTAAAGGCCTGTGCGCATGCATTTCATTGCGGGTGCTTGGATGAGGTGGTGAACGGGGTGTATCCCGGTGTTCCTGAGATCAGATGTCCGGCATGTCGCACAGGTATATGTAAAGCCCGCGACTATACTGCAGTGCTGGACAATGAGGTTCTGGAATAAGTTTCGTTGTTGAGAAAAGGTGGAGATTGTTGAATCCCCTGAGTAGGACGTCGGATGTAGACGCTGGTGTTTACAAGTATTTTGTACATCACATACTATTGCAAGCTAGAGAATTGAGGTGTTCAGTAATCAGAGTAATGAAGCGACTTCGTGATGTAAAGGCCCAGGCAGTCGAAGTGTTGAGTGGCACAGCGGGGTTGGCTTCCGCGTCATGTGACTGAGTGCTACAGTATTTTTGCGGGTTAGCGTCCTGACACGGCAGCAAGGGCATGATCGCCACAGGGCAGCAACGCCGAAACCCACAGCGGCGTGAACTGATAGTGACGCGACCGTCAAACTCTCGACGAGCACACACCAAACGAATGCTCAAAATGAAGAAGCTCGTCAACAACTCTAAATCACGATGACGCCATGTTGAAGATCTCGGCGAGGGCGTGCAGCCGCCAGCTAGCGGACCGAGACGCTTCAGTCATCATAGCTAGAGACGCAGCGGCCAGACCAATAGCTGCACTAGCTCACCAGATAGCAACGGAAGGCAAAAGTAATCCTCTTTTGCGCAGAGCACTGCTCCAGCGTCTGTTCAATGCGGCGGTCGTGTGTTTTGTCGACTTCCGCTACTCGTCTTTGCGCCGGATGAAATGGCCTCGAACGGGCAACTACTCGCGCATCGCAACTACTACGGGACCACCGGCTATGGCTCACCACCACCATTCGATACCTCACGGCCCAAGCTGAAGCCAGCAGAGCGAGAGCTGGCCGAATTCACGCTTCTCGAAGCCCTCGACCGCGACGACCGCCCTACCTTCGCCGTCGAAACACGCTCGTCCCTAGGCCACGATGAAGCCTACACCATCGAACTCGTGTATGCGAACACGGCGCTTCACATGGTTGGCGGGCTGCTGGCCAAGATAACAGGCGACGATTCGACCAGCTTGTTCGCAGAGAGCTCGGGACCGCAACTTGCCTTCCGGAATTGGATTCGTGGGCAAGGCATTGAGGAGGACCTACAACAACACGGCAATGCATACACATTCGAAGGGCACGTATGGAATGCGACAACGGTGGGGCGATATAAGATTGTCAGCGGAGTGCCAACGCGACTGCTGTGGGTCGACGCCGCCCCAGGAGGAAAGAGCCACCGCACCCTCCGACGCGAGCGGAAGTCGCCTCGGAGCAAGCATCGCGCGGATGCGCTACCTATCAAGCCCCAGCTGTCGCTTGCCCAGATACCACAAAATCCTGAGCCCGGCGCCAGCCCTTCTGCAGACCAGAGCGCAGCCACGCACACGTCCTTCGACTGTACTTCTGATGTACTCACCTCAACCAGCCCGCACATCGAGTACTTCCGCAGTATAGATTGGGCAAAGACACCCCTGGGTCCAATGAGTTCATGGCCTAGTGATCTACGTTGCGTAGCGAACACAGTGCTCAGTAACAATGTGCCAGCCGTCATGTTCTGGGGCGACGATGTCATTATGTTGTACAACGAGTCATATGTCCAACTCCTTGGCAGCCTCCATCCTTGCATGGGCGAAAGTGTCCGCGTCAAAGCACCGGATCATTGGGTCTCGTTTCAACCTCTGGTAGACTACATCAAATCAACAGGCGAATCAATAGCCGAACCGGACATGCTCCTCTTCATTGAGAGGGACAAGATCCTTGAAGAGACACACTGGTCTTTCCAATTCGTCCCGATATTGAACACCGACGGCCAAGTGGCAGCCTACTACCAGTCCTTCTACGAAGTTTCCAACCACCGTATCCTCGAGCGCCGCGTCTCTAGTCTGGTCGCAATGGGAACCCAGAGTGCGAATGCCAGAGATTTCCCATCATTTTGGGAGACTACATTGCGATCACTCAGCTTGAACGATAAAGATGTGCCATTTGCTTTGTTATATGCTGCCGAGCGGCATGTAAGCGCTCAAATACCCTCGGTATCATCCCCTGGTAGCATTCCTCCGTTGGAAGGTTGCGTTCTCAAGGGTACCATTGGCGTCTCCGGCGACCATCCCATCGCCCCTGCGAGTATCAACATCAATGAAGGCTCTTATATTCTCCAGCCGTTCCTAAGTCGTGCCGCCAAGTCCGGGAAAGCGACCGTTGTTCACGTCGAGGACCTTCCCGATCCAACAAGGGCCTTGCAAGGCATCGACTGGAAAGGATATGGTGACCCTTGTCGCACCCTAGTCATCTGTCCAATAATACCCACCACTGGAAACCAGGTAGAAGGTTTCCTGATAATCGGCATTAATCCGCGCCGCCCCTTCGACGAAGAGTACCAGCAATATCTGCATGTCATGGTGCGGTTGCTGGCTACGTCTCTTGCTTCCATCGTTCTTTTCGAAGACGAAGTCCGACAAAGAGAAAACGCCATTATCCAAGCTGCTCAGATCCAAGAACATCTGATGGCAGAAATACAACTCAAAGAAAGCAAGTTTCAGCGCTTCGCGGAACGATCCGACGTAGGCATCTTTATCATTGATCCGATAGGAACTTATACTTACCGTAATCAACGATGGCATGATATATTTGAGGTCGCATCCTCTGATGACAATGCCACCGAGGCATGGTATAAGATCGCGTTCGAAGAGGACATCCCTTACTGCCAATCCATGTTCGCAAAACTCATTATGAATCACGAATCTGTTATATTTGAGCTGCGTACGCGGATGCCCTGGACGCCGCCGTCAGAGTCAGATGAGCCGCAGACTGAAGATACCCAGCACTTTAAGTGGATTTTGTGTTCAGCCTTCCCCGAGTTGGGACCGAATGGCGATCTTGTTGAGGTCGTTGGGAATGTTACAGATATATCCAGTAAGCACCTTTGGGGACGATGACCCATGGTACATGCGCTGACCTCCCGCGCCTAATTTAGAACAGAAGTGGGCTGAAGGCATTCAAAAGATACGCATGGACAGCGCACTGCAAGGCAAGCAACACCTAGAACACTTTCTGGACACGACGAGTCATGAGATGCGAAACCCTCTCAGCGCCATCATGCAATGCGCGGATTCTATCACGTCTTCTTATCCCCAAGAAGATTACCAAGAGCGCCAAAACACCACACCAAACGAGTGGACGGCTTTTATAGAGTCTACCCTGGACGCTGCCCAGACAATAGGAGTTTGCGCGTCGCACATGAAGCACATAGTCGACGATATCCTCACCATCTCCAAACTCGATTCGGGTCTTTTGGATATGACACCGGTCATTGCGCAACCCGAGAGTGTAAGACCTCTAATCTGATGACACGTATGTTACACAGACTAACTTCATAACCTAATAGGTGGTTATGCATGCAGTGAAAATGTTCGACGCAGAAGCAAGAGCAGCAGGTATCAACCTCGTGTTGAATGTGGACCAATCCTATCGCAACATGGAGATCGACTGGGCATCTCTGGATCCAACAAGGGTGTTGCAGATTCTCATCAACCTCCTCACCAATGCCATTAAGTTCACCCGCTTGGAGTCCACCAAGCGTGTGACAGTGACTCTCGCCGCCAGTAGCACTGAACCCGCCTCGACGCTACATGGAATACAGTACAACGAAGAGAGGCTAGTAGGACAAGATCGCCACTTAGAAGACGACTGGAAAAATGCCCAAGAGCTATGCTTCCTGCAGTTCGCCGTTACTGATACCGGCCGTGGGCTTTCCGACGAAGAAAAATGCAATCTCTTCACCCGCTTTTCGCAAGCCTCGCCTCGGACGCACATACACTACGGTGGCTCTGGCCTTGGATTATTCATATCTAGACGCCTCACTGAGTTACAAGGCGGATCAATCGGCGTCGCAAGTGAGTCTGGAAGAGGCAGCACATTTGCCTTCTACATCAAATCCCGACGGGCGAGACCTATTGTGTCCCGAAAAGGCAGTCTTCCGCATGTTTTCCCGGAAGAGATCAAGCACAGACGCCCGATACCGCTCGTAAGCCTAACGCGTCCGTCTCCCCCCGTGCGCATATCCACAGGCGAGCAAGGTCAAAGATCAGACTCTGCCAGTCCAAAAGCACGCCGCCCGTCAGTGCAATCAAAATCCTCGCAGACCGAACATTCTCACGTTCGGCCGGAAGCGCTGGGACTACCGGAGGGCCCCGATCTGCAAGAATTGAAGCGCACGAAAAGTATACCAGATACGCTGCATGTCCTCGTGGTGGAAGATAATCTCATCAACCAGCGCGTTCTCGCCAAACAGCTTCGCAATTTGGGATGTGTTGTCAGCGTCGCCAACCACGGTCAAGAAGCCCTTGACTTCCTACCAAAGACCAGTTTGTGGAAACATGGTCAAGCTACTGGCGACGCGATCGCGCGAGAGGCCCTCCATAATGGCGAATTACCCATCGAACTCAGCCTCATCCTCATGGACTGGGAGATGCCCATCATGAACGGGCTCACGGCCGTTGCCGAGATACGCAAGCTCGAGCAACAGGGCTTGTTGAAGGAGCGAGTGCCAATCATCGGGGTCACGGCCAACGTGCGCCAACAGCAGATCGAACAAGCTATGGCTGCAGGGATGGATGACGTTGTTGGTAAGCCTTTCAGGGTTGCAGAGTTGCTCGTGCGGATGAGGGGGATAGTCGCTGGTATGGATCTGGAGGGCCCGAATGGTGGTGCGACTTTGACTGAGGGGTATGCGAGCTTTGGATGATGGAAAAGTCATTGGATCACGATTTACAAGAATTAATACCATTTGACGAGTGCAAGCTCAGCATCCGAACAACTGAGAGACCTCGCAACATCTTCCCTTGTTCAGTGTCGATCGCCGGCCAAGTGCTATAAATTAAGCGTTCAAGGCTGATCTGAGCAACATCTCCTAAGCTCTGACCACTCGTTCTTCAAAGACCCTATACGTTCAAGGTGTACTGCATTAGCGAACTAATCGCTTATGACCGATCGCATATTGACTTGCAGACCTGGGAACGATTACGCGAACGGCCAGCTGTGTAACTACCCCTCATGATGCTGACACTGCACCAACGAGTCTATAAGCTCATTGCATTCTGCATTCTTCCCACCAAGACCATCGTCCTCAACTATGGCGCTATTCCAAAATATTGACCTTTGGAACTTCCTCGTCGTCTTCTTCGTTTATATCCCCATTCTTTACTGCATAGGCTGGCTCACATATGCGCGAACCCTTCACCCGCTTGCGAAAGTACCAGGTCCTATGTGGCCCGCGATATCGCGCACATGGCTCATGTATCGCATGTATCAGGGTGATTTGGAGATGCACATGCGCGCAATGCATAAAAGGTTCAGACGCCCTGTTTTCGATCGATGGTTAAGAGCTGACATGTTATAGTTAGTGTTCCCATCGTTACGAGTAGATAGATGCTTTGCAAAGAGACACTGGTATCGGAACAACATCAAGTTCTAGGCACTTGAGACAACATGCTAACAGTTTCTGACGTGCTAGAATACGGCCCAATAGTGCGCACAGCACCGGACGAAGTGCACGTCAGCGACCCAAGTGCAATTCCTATCCTATATCCTACGCAGCAGCCACTTGAAAAGACCGATTGGTACCTCACATATAGAGCGGTGAACCTTGGGCCCAGCCCCGACTTATTCACGGATGACAATGAGAAACACCATGCAGCTCACCGACGGACCGTCGGCTCAGTGTACACACTGAGCAGCATATTGAAGAACGAGCGGGCCTTGGACGAATTGATGACATTGTTCGGGAAAAGGCTCGGTGGATTTGCAGATCGTGAAGAAGACGTTGACTTTGGCTTATGGCTGGAAATGTGAGTGCGCCAGGTCACATGTCCTCCTCGATTGCAACAACATACTGACCCACACGTACAGGTTCTCCTTCGACAGCGTAGGCGCCGTATTCTTCGGCCAGCCCTTCGGCTTCCTGGAAACGAGCTCAGACTATGGGAATTACATCGCCGCCGTACATACCGCCATGCCGATGAGCTCCGTCATCGCGATGGCGCCTCTGTGGTGCCGCGGGTACCTCCTCCAGATGGGCGTCATGATCCCCAAAGTCTTCAAAGCTATCATGG
>Ga0265780_10004260_pt1 | contig 18494 bp, 17 predicted proteins | sample P1T30metagenome_FD_192432 | JGI IMG/M metagenome (GOLD analysis project Ga0265780, IMG submission 192432) | Plant litter microbial communities from East Loma Ridge, Irvine, California - P1 T30 | ecosystem: Environmental > Terrestrial > Plant litter > Unclassified | place: USA: California...
TATATTACACTCCTTACAAGAGGTGTATCCGTTGCCTGAAATGGCGTTGAAGGGCATCTTTGGCAGGAAGGCCTCGCCGGCCGAAACTACTAGTCAAAGCAGCAACGAAAAGGCTGCATTCGGCAAAGAAAAGGGAGAGGGTTATGATGCTGAGGCAGCCGGAGGTCTTACGGCACCTATCAACGACACCGATTCGGATGCGAGCATTACCATCGGCAGGCAAATCGAACTTGAAGCCAACAATGCCATCAAGTACCGCACTTGCAGCTGGCAGAAGACTGCAGCCCTGCTGTTTTCAGAGTACATTTGCTTGGCCATCATGTCTTTTCCATGGTCCTACTCTGTCCTTGGTCTTGTTCCGGGGTTGATCTTGACATTCGTCATCGCCGGTCTGGTCCTCTACACGTCCTTGACGACATGGTGAGCATTTTATTATAAAATAATTACTAGAAGATTTCGACTCACATGTCTCCAGGGAGTTCTGCATGCGCCACCCCCAGATTCGTGACGTCTGCGACATTGGTCAGATGCTGTTCTGGAATAAGAAATGGGCCTTTTATGCCACAGCCATCATGTTTGTCCTAAACAGTAAGTTATTGCCTACCCATACTGCAACATGCCTTGATGCTTTGTGTTGATGCTAATTTCACTTTCAGACGTCTTCATCATGGGCCTGCACTGCCTCGTAGGAGCCAAGTGGTGGAACACAATCACCAGCCATGGCGCATGCACCATTGTCTTCGCCGCTGTTACTGCCATCGTTTCGTTTGCAGCCTCTCTACCGCGAACGTTCAATACCCTTGCCACGCTAGCAAGCGCCTCTGCTGGATTTACATTTGTTTCCGTCATCCTCGCAGCTGCCTTCTCAGGGGTTGACGGCAAGCCTGCCGGCTATCCAGACAAAGGTCCACTTGAGGTTTACGCCGTCACTCCATCGAGTACAACCTTTGTACTGGGCATGAGTGCATTCATGAACATCAGCTACACCTTCATCGGCCAGATCACCCTGCCCAGCTTCATTGCCGAGATGAAGGAACCAAAGGATTTTCCAAAGGCGCTCTGGGCTGTCACAATCTGTGAAGTCATCATTTTCAGTCTAGTTGGAGGTGTTGTATACGGCTACACTGGCAGCAACTATATGACAAGCCCGGCTTTTGGTTCCATATCCAATGAGGTCTACAAGAAGGTGGCTTTTACCTTCATGGTGCCGACTATCATCTTCCTCGGTGTTTTGTACGCCTCGGTCACCGCACGCTTCGTATTGTTCCGGATTTACGGTTCAACCTCGCGACACAGGACCGGCCACACTGTTGTTGGATGGGCAACATGGACTGGGATCCTCGCTGTACTCTGGGTCTTTGCCTTCATCATCGCCGAGGTCATTCCATTCTTTTCTGACTTGCTCTCGCTCATGAGTTCGCTGTTCGATTCGTTCTTCGGATTCATCTTCTGGGGCGCGGCATACTTCCAACTTCGCTCAGAAAGGTTTGGGCCGAATTACTGGAGGACACGTGGGCTTAGAGGGTATGTTGGATTCTTCTTCAACATCCTGCTCTGCTTCATTGGCCTGCTGTTCTTGACTGCAGGAACATACGCGACTGTACAGTCCATTATTGATGGTTACGAAGCTGATGGGTTTGGTGGACCATTCACGTGCGCCGACAACGGCTTGTAAGTGGTTCGGTACATGTGTTCAGGGTGAGGGATACGGTTTGTTGGAAAATTTACGACTTGCTTGGAGCCCGTGTTAGACAGGGTGTTTGATTAGTATTTTATCACTGGGAAACTTGGTATACCCCGCAGTAGTCTGCACACGCGCATATCTTGAAGTGGGAGAGCACGCAAGAAATGACAACGATCAAAACCAGCTACCTTGGGTATCCGCCGCAAACACGTGATGGACCCTGCAGACCTCGGGAAGACGGGATTCCAAGCATGTCGTCGGTTGTTGTTGTGCTTGTACGGAGTTATGACGTCCTCGCTAACGGCACAACTGCCGACGAACACATGCTACCAAGTTGCCAACATCCCCAACGCCCTTTGTATTGCACACCCTGCATTCTTCCACCATTGACCGCAACGCGGATTTCTCTTCACTCGAGGTTTCTTTGTCCACTCTCGTAATTATGGCTTCATACATCGACTTCAGCAAGCCCAGTCTATGGGGTAAGTACAAAGCTTCAAAGCTTCCACCAAGCTCCCCCGCAGCTAGTGGATGCGACGACTAACGAGGCAACAGTATCTGCGGCCAGCATAGCGTTCAACCCTACGTTTTGGAAGTGAGTGATGAAGTTCGTCTGTTCGTGTGTTAGGTTTGCTAATACTAGGTTTAGCATCGCTGCGCAGTCAGGTACGTGCCATTGTCAATCTCAACCCGATTCCGAGCTACGGAGAAGGAAGAGAGAACACCGGATTGACAAATGCCAGAGTACCACAACAAGGTCATAACGAAGTTGTTTGGTGGTAACGCGCGACTCGGATGCTACGCACTCGCCGTAACCATATTCTCTCTGGGTATCTTCAGAGACTACCTGTACGTACCCCATTGTCCTAACATGTAACCTCTCTTCTTGGAACACTACTCATTGACAACCAACGCATAGGTACAATGAAGCTCTCGCTCAACAACCCACGCACCCGACGCTTCTCTCGCCCGCCATAAAGTACTCTGCGATCCCGCTGTTTCTTACGGGAAACACGCTCGTCCTCACATCCATGTGGGCACTCGGTGTTACGGGAACTTACCTCGGCGATTACTTTGGCATCCTCATGGACGAGCCGGTAACCACATTCCCCTTCAACGTCTCCAGTTCGCCCATGTACCACGGCTCTACCATGTCCTTTTTGGCCACAGCCATCTGGTATGGAAAGCCGGCCGGTATCCTTCTGACCGGATTGGTCGCAGTGGCCTACTCGATTGCGTGCAAGTGGGAGGACCCTTTTACGTCTATGATCTATCAGAAGCGCGAAGAGGAACGTGCCAAGGGAAAGAAGGGCTTGTAGAGAGTTCGCGTATGTATTGTTCAGCGCAATACGAAATGACTTTGCGGGGTACGTGTCGTGGTAGCCACGCAAAGGCTGGAAAGCACGAGAGAGCGAGGCAGAGCACCACGTCTTTTCAACATGACAGCGGCAGTCAGGTTTGTCGGGGCGGGGTATTCAACTGCCGGCTGTGAAGAAGAGTCCATAGCAGCATCAAAAGTACACTTGATTTGACATGACATGATAGCCCAAAGCGACAACAGCCCAAGCGACTTCTTCCTGACTTTTATCTTGGTAGGTACATGACTGATGCATCGGTAAAGCAACTCTAGCCATCAAACTGTATACATTTTAGCATCTCCTGCATTCTATTGCCTTGCCTTGTATATTATACTGGAGAAGAGAACCGAAGTCATTTGATTTATGTCAATGTATTTGACATTTGAGATTTTTCTTTCTTTCTCTGGCTACTTCATGTCCACAGGTCTCAAAGCGTCACACGCTATACTCCCTTTGGTATACCCAATCCTGTCAACACCGTCTATGCATACATTATAACAGTAGATCAACGACAGAAGAAGAAAAAACATGCCACGATTGAGACTAACCATGTCTCGTGTACGAGCTCAGGCAGTTCCTGCATGCGGCGCCCCATTTCTGTTCAAGACGCCCAATTCGCTATCATCCACGCTATGTCCGTTTGCATGTCCGTCCTCTCTCCTCGGTGCCGTCTCACTGGCACCCGTCTTACTCCATCCCTCGGTGCCGACATACGAGCCTCGGCCAACGCCGATCCCCCACGCCCTATCATAACTTCTCGGTCCCCAGGCCCACCCTGCGCCCCGTGTGATGGGTAGATGGTACCATCTGAATGAGAACCACGCACATGTAATGCCGATGAGGGTGCCGAACAACATGTCGAATCCAAAGTGTCGGAAATCTGTGAAGCGCGTACTGGTAATGTAGATGGCAGCGCATACTGGGACTAGAACAAAGACTAGGGTGTAGACGGGCGGCGCGGCGTTTTGGTAGCGGATGGGCACTACGGTGTCGTCGGTGTTTGCTGAGAGGACGGATTCCTGTTTGTGGAGGGGGAGGATGGATTGTTTCTTGAGGTTGGAGGGCGAGACGGCCGAGGTGTGGGCTGGGTTTGTGGAGTAAGGGCGGGGCGAGAGGTGTGGGACTGTGACGGAGAACTTGGAAGCGAGGAACAGGGTGAGGTAAAGGAGGCCTGCCCATGAGACTATGTAGTATTAGCAGGGTTTAAATTGAGAGATGATGAGGAGTGCTCACAGCTGGAATGTCCGCTGGGAAAGGACTTGAAACCATCCTTTAGGAGGGCGTTGTCCGTCTGGGTGCAGATGCCGGAGGTGACAAGTACCCACGATGGGTCAAAGACTTGCCCAACACTGTTGACGGCATATTCCTGAATGCGGTCGAGGTCTGGTTTACATCTCGACAAGAGGTCGGGTCGCGGCTTTCCAAACAAGTTCTTCATGCCCTGTGTAATCAAAAAAGCCGTTGCTAGCGCGAGCGCGAGTCCCATCCAGCCTGTATGCCACTCCCACAACTTCCTCCTCCAGACGAGCGACTTGGGGGTTCCGCGCGAGGCCGTGGGTCCAGGGACAAAGACTAGGCACACGATCATGATGATTCCGGCAGGTGCAATGAGTGAGCATACAACGAGGAGCCATGTCGGAATCATCTCGTTCTCCTGGTATGGGTACGATATGGTGAGGTCGACGGGGGAAAAGGGTCGTCGGAAGGGCTCGACGTACTCCCAACCCCCGGCGATGGCTGCGATGCCAATGATAACGATCCAGTCGAAAATGTAGGATAGAACCAGGCGCATTGACGGCACGCCTACTCCCTTGATGGACCTCATGTTTGGGAAAATGGGTGTGCAGTGACGGTGAAAAGGAAGAGTGTATTCAAGTCGAAATGCTAGCGCTCAACAAGTCCAAGCACTTTGATGAGACCAGCGCATAGGAGGCAGCTAGGAATGGCTGGGCGTAGCGCGAAAGGAAGCGATGTGCGACGTGACGTCAAAGCGGTGGTTGTGTCGAGGTATTACCAAGATGTGCGTCGTGTTGAAGTGTGTATACATTAACAATGCCTGAGATTAAGGCAGAGCTAGAGTCTGGGGAAGGGGCCAGATCAAGTATAAGACATGACAACAGCAGGCGTCAAGGGGGCACGCGACATGGCCAAGACCCTATCTTAGGTTTGAGGCTGTGAAGGAAAGCTGGGCATAGCTTCCAACGGGGCGCATCGGGGTGCATCGTCTCAGCTGGCGCTCGAGATTGGTAGAGCGGCAGTTGGGCCTAGGGCTTCCTGACAAGACCGACACATGGCTGCAAGCAGTAGCCATGATCGTATGCAGGAGGCTGGACAACTGGTGGTTTAAAGACGGGAAGGCTTAGGTGGGTGACGACGAAGACCAAGATGAGGATGATCCGGGTTCGGGCGCACGAGGAGCCGAGAGGCGGCCCAAGCCTGGATGATGGGTAATGAATGGGGGATGGGGGATGGGTGATGGGCGCCGTACATACGCCATGGCCATGGCCATGGCAAATGGTCTCCGCTGCCTCCGACCTGTTGTCCGCACACGTCATTTCATTTTTTTCTTCTTTCCCATTTGGCTCGGCTTGCGCGTACTCGGATGCGCAGCAGAACAAGAGTCCGATAACCCCGCACAACCGCGCACACGCACACACTGCCTTGCCCTCTGCCTACCGAAAGCTTCCGGGTGCGACCAACGAACCAGAAGCAGAGGGAAATCCACCATGGCGCTTCCGGCTCCAACCATCGATCTGCTCCTCAACCTCATCGATACGCGCCCGCTGTCCATCCTCACTTCACTGTCTCAGCACCCGCACCTCGCCTCGGCCCGTGACACGCACGGCTACTCGCTAGTCCACGCCGCTGCCTCGTACAACCAACTTGCCGTGCTGCGCGAACTGGTCCAAAAATACAATGCCGACGTAAACATCCTCGACGAGGACGGTGAAACACCCCTCTTTGCGGCGGAAAACGTGCATGTGGCAAAGTGTCTTGTGGAAGACTTGGGCGCAGACACGAGTATACGAAATCAAGACGGCCAGACGGCTGAAGAGAAGATTGGCGAGGAAGAGGGCGAGGCGCATCAAGTATATCAGTACTTGAGAAGCCTACGCACCGGGGCAGAGCCAGTCGCTGCGGGCATCATAGAGACCGAGGGCGTACATCCACCACCGCCACTGCCTGAGGGTGTCAAGGTCAATGTAGGCACCATGGAAGAGGACGCTGCTGGGGCACCAGATCCAGAAATACGGCGGCGCATTGAGGAACTGGCTGCGCGCGAGGATTACAACTCCGAGGAGGTGCAGCAGCAGTTGAGGGAGCTAGTGCAAGACGTTGTCACGGGCATCAGTGCCGACGATGGTGGAAGGAGTGTTAGAAGGAGGATTGATTGAGGACAAGGCAAGGAGATAATCATCTGACAAAATACGAGCGAGCGCACTTGAGCTCATCGCAGCAAACCGAGGTCGCATACGAGAATGGACAAACATGTCACATCCTCTCCAATCTTGGAGCCGTTGAGAACAACTGTAGACACCCTTGGTTCAGTACCAAAACAAAAACATGGTGAACAGAAATGACTGCCCAGTGCCATTGGCGCGGTCACGGGCCGCAGCCTTGGCGGTAATCAATACCTAATTCATCAACTTTCTTATTCAAGCTTACACAGACTTAAGGGACGACCGAAACCCGTGATTGGCAACACAGTGAGGTAGGTTGACGATGCAGTGAGTGAAGAATTTCAAATGTTCAGGGCGGGTCATCTTTGACTTCATCATGTTCCTTGGCACGAAATATTTCATGACGCAAAATAGCAGAACACACAGTACATGTCCAAACTGTTTCCACTTTGTATTTGTCATCTTCCAACGTTTCGCTTCATACCCCGTTCAACTCGTCCAAGAAAAGAAAATGGAAAAAAAAGGGTTGGTATATTGAGTTGGTTCTGACACCGTCCTCGTCGCAGAACTCAGTCCCTGTGTCTCATTGCAAAGAGCACAGATGTGAGTTATTCTCCGATCTACAATCAATGCTTTTTCCTTCTCTTCAGCACATCTACCCAATCTAGGCAACGTGCCTGAGAGACATTCTAAGGTAAACGTGGGTAGAGCGTAGTTGTGGTGTAGTGGTGAAGCCAACATGCTCTATATACCAAAAGACCCCCCCCCCCCTATAGAAAACATCAAGTTCATTACCATTATAACCCACACCTACCTATATCACAAACACTTCCCCACTATCCCCAGCTCCTTCGCCCAGAAAAAACATCGTCTCCCCAACCCAAACCCCACATGATCAACTCTTGAGATTTTGACACGTCTAACCTACCACTGCTAGTGGGACACATACATTTGGCCTCACCCCATCGCCACTCACTTGCCCACCAGTCCACCGAGCACCGAGCACCGCCGAGAATAACAGCGTATTTGACCGACTAGAATCAACACTTTTCCTCCTCTGTTTCCCTTCTCGGTGTCTTTGGATCCCACAGACCTGGGTGCTTCCACAAAAAAAAATCCTTGTACCAGGGGGGCGCGGCGGACAAGTCACTTCAGTCGGTCGGTCGGTCGGTCGGTCAGTTCGCAGATGGGGGGTGGGTTGGTGGCGAAAAACAATCAGCCCCGTAGGATGGATTTTGGCCGAGGAAGGCAGACAGAAAAAGTAAAATAAGCTTGCCAAGCTCGTCTCTTGCTTTGGTTGGCTGCCTGGTTGGCTGGTAGGGTCGGAAAAGGCGCCGGGCACGGGAATAAGGCGGGCTGATTAACTAATCATTACGATTCCTAGGTGTGATATCTTTGTCATGACCGAGATTGGGGATGGGATGGGGGGGCGGGGGGCGCGCGGCGAGCGTGCCGTACGCCGACAAAGTCCGACTATCACCGAGCGTAATGGCTCCGTTGAAACAGTGATTTGCCCGAAGAAGAGCGACTGGAATCAACGGATTTTGCAAAATACGTGAACAAACTTCCTGTTGGGGTAATATAGGGGGGCAAATATGCTCCGTGGGTGGCGTAGTTCGGTCACGGAGAGTGAAAGGTTGTTGTGACATGTTTTTGCTCGAGGGCTTTGGATTGTGGTAGAAGTTGCGACTTGGGCATCGCTGACAAAAGACGCTATGAAATGACAGTTTGGCACAACACCTTCCACCCACCCCCGCCCTCACTGAATTCTTTGGAGTATATCCACTCTCTCATTCAAGAATCAATGGGTCCATGGTCAAATCTCAGGGTCCAGAAAAAGCCGCCGAACTCGCCGACTGTGATCAATACGTTCTGTGGATTTGCCCAATACAGTCACCATATGCACGTACCTTGGAACGCAACTGTGGAGGGGCAAAGGGGCTGAGGCCATTGGCTGCGGCTAATTCATCGTAAGGTCGATAAGGTGTGCATGATAAATCAGAATATGCCATGTTGCAGTCTTCATCTCACGTTGCTCGTATATCTTTGCCGTGTTTATGTACTCCAGATGTGTTGCTTTCAATCCCCGCAAGACCCCTCAGCACTGCACACCCAACTTTCGAAGCGTTTCTTTTCCTGTCGTAATCTTCATACCAATTCTGTGCTCGTGTTAGCATGCACAAGTGCAGAAGCAAGTCGTATACACATACCTTGCATCCAAATCAAACCCACCCCATTTAGTGACCTCCTCAAGCCAATTCTTGCATTGAACCAACATTTCAGGATGGTCCTCGGGATGACCGTCCACATCAGCTTCGCGCCAAACATTCGCAGCCATCTCATACCGCGCACAAGGCGCACTCCAGTTGTCCTTGAAATTTCCGGTAAGAAGTGCACGGTCAACGGGCAGGACTTCCTGTTCCAGAATGGCTTTAGCCTTGGCTGTCTGGTCCATGTTCCTTAGGGTAGCAGCGCGGAGTACATTGAGAATAGACTTCTCATCCGGACCTTCCTTCTCCCAATGTGGGTTGGCAGCTGATTCACTCCATGCCAAATTAGAAAGGGAGACCTGGAGATGGTCGTCACGCATCCGCTTGTACCCGTTCCAGAAATAGATCATTTCTTCGAGCGGAGAGACTCCGACCGCGTCTACGAGATCGCAGTCCCATGCTTTTGCTCGCGCCTCCCATTTCTGGATCTTCCGGACAACGAATACGTCAAACGGTAGCTGACGCGCCATAAACTTCTTCTTGCCAGTGTTTGGGATAACCATCTTCATGTACTCCTCTGCCTTTGCCCCGTACTTCTTTGCTTCTACAGGATTCGTCGTCTTATTCCGCCTGTACAGTTCCACATACGAGGCAGCAATAATGTGGTAGTACAGTCCATGGCTCCAGTTGTTGAGGGTGGCGCATTTTGCAAATGCCAAGGCGGCGGCTTCGTACTCGTGCATGTACATGTTGTTGAGACTGCGTTCGAACCAGGATAGTGCCTCGAGCTGTTTGAGCTTCGATTCGCCTGCCTCGGCGATGAACTCGACAGCCTTTTCTAGTTGCTTTTCTGAAGCGAACATTCGCGCCTCTTCAAGCAGCCAAAGATGACTCTTTGGATATCGTTCACGCATATAGCGAAGCAATGCTATGCATCGTTCCTTGGGATATGCACCCTGGCCTTGGGACGGGATTATATCGCAGAAGTTTGTGAACCCGTTCAAATAGCCCATCAGTACAACGCCCGCCATGGCGCCGTGAATGTTGTGAAACTTTGTGGCTTGCCACAACATTCGCATACCTCTTTCTCTGTCACCAGTGAAGCCGACTATCTTCAGCAAAGAAGCAAAAGACGGTGGTATAAATGAGAGGATGAGCAGTAACATCCCAAAGCAAAAGTTGGACCCGGAAAGAATGAATATGTCTACTGGCTTATCGCTGAATGTCGCAATATCGGCCCCCGGCGTGCCTTCATCATTCAAAGTGAGTCGTTCAAAGTATTCGATGGCGTTTGGTATGGAGTCAGACAGGTTTCCAGATGCGGTAGATAGTCCAGAGATTGGCTTGGGTCCCATGTCCTTCTGAGTGTTGTTTGGTTCAACAGAAGTATTCTTGTCCGCAGTGACGTGGAGATGACCCGTGTACTCTAATGGGGTTTGATCGCCAGCACGATCTTCTGCGGCGTCTACAAAGTCGAAGTCTTTGTCATCCTCATTTTCCCCAGCCTTCTTTGGCCCTGAGATAGCCTTGTTGATTTGTGGATCGGCTACCAGGGCGGCTTGCTTGAGTTTAGTAGCCGACGCTGCTGCTGATGTGCTTGTAGAAGTAGCAGGGCGAGATTTTATAGAGTTGACGCTACTTGTACTCTTCTCGTTGACAAACTTCTTTTCATTCTCCATTACACTTTCCAGTGCAAGGTATGCCTTCCTTAGCTTGTAAAAGCTCTTGATCGCTTCCGTCAAACTCTCATTGAGTACGCCGACAACGGCACTCATCAGTTGTGCCTCCGCCTGGCACACGGCGTATTCGGTGCCTGGAGGGTATATCGATGATTGATAGGCGCTTGATTCTTTCCCGGCCCTTCTTTGATATTCGTAGGCCGAATTTTCGGCTACGGATAAGGCGGTGGCGGCTAGAGTTTACTCGAGTCAACATCTGCGATAGTACAATGGGTAGGTGGACCGACCTTCGCGCACAATTTCCGGTTCAAAACCCAATGTTGCCCTCATGAAGACGCAAACTCCAGCTCCCAGCTATGCCACATAAGTCTAGAACGGAGTGTCGTCTGCCCACGGGCTGGAAGACGGGCGCCCACCTGGTGGAAAGGCGAACTGCCTTTGTTAAGATGTTCTTCTGCGCTCTCGATATCGTCGGCCATGATATAGGTAACGGCTGTGCTCGCGTGTCATTAGTCCTGCCTCAGACGTCGTTCAAGGCAGTTACTGAGAGTTCGTACCGCTCATGGCATCCTGTACTACGCTATGTCAGTGATTGTTTGAAGCTTTGAATGTCGAGAGACTCACGCTGTGCAAGTTCATTCAAAGAGTCTAGGCTCTTTGCATGTCCGGGCGTGTGGCCCTTGAGCCAACCGCCGACTTTAAACATGGTTGTAGAGGCTGGAGGCGGAGCAGGTTTCACGAGCAAAAGGTAGAAAAGAAAGACTGGAAGACTCAAAAGAAAAGATATAATGTATCTAGGCAACACGGACAAAGTTAACTCCTTAGCTAAGCCGCTCACCGAGTGTCTAGCAACCTACTAGGCCATGCATGCAGACAACAGCTTCGCCCCGGCAGCTCGGAACTAAACGAAATACGTCATGGTCATTCCCGCTTACAGTAGCCCATCCTTCAATCCGCAGATGTGTAGTGAGTTAAGTGCTCAAGGATTTGACGGATAGTCGTGTGAATTAGCCGGTTTTACGAGATGTAACTTTCTCGAAGCCAAGCTGTACCCGTCGAAGTCGATACCCCGCGAGCTGGCTTCCATGGGCGCCACGTGATGTCGCGCTAAGCTCTGCGGACAATCGCCGCCTCCGCCAGTAGAGCCGCATCAACAAGCACTGAGAGGCACAAAACACGACTCAGTCATCCATACAACCACCAAATATACTCCCCACGCCGACCGTATCTCCTAACCCGCCACAATGTCCGGATCAGCGCAAGGAAGCAACGACATGAAGAAAGCCGTGGTCAACGACTCCAAGAACGGCGAGCAACCACTGGCGCCTGAGAAGAAGCCCACCGCACAGCTAGAGGAAGACGACGAGTTCGAGGACTTTCCTGTAGAGAGTAGGGACATCCCAACACCACGCGCGTGCAAATTGAGCTAATGGCGTGCGTAGACTGGACAGAAGAGGAGACACAGATTCCCAACGGGAACACACATCTGTGGGAAGAGAGCTGGGACGATGACGACACAAACGACGACTTTGCCGTACAGCTGAGGTGAGAGATACCCAATATCAAATGACAGAGAACACACAGACTAACGATGCACAGGGAGGAGCTTAAGAAGCTAGGCAAATGAGCAATATCCCCGAGCAGTCGACACGAACAGGAAGCGATTACATTTCGGACGACGTCACGACAACAAAGCTAGGACAACTTGATTGCGCTCAGAAACGCAGCGTTGATGAGGTGGACTCACCAACGCTCTCCAAGCATCACATGCATTCGGCTACACAGTGGAAATGCGGTTTCTTTGTATTGAACCGGAAAGGGCTATAGCTACACAATCACAACTTTGAAGATATACCTTCCATCATCTTGAGCAGTCATTCACTTCGCCGAGCGAGTGATTTACTTACTTGACAGAGCAGACACACCGGGCAGGTCCTTACCCTCGAGCAGCTCAAGCGACGCACCGCCACCGGTAGAGACGTGGGACAGCTTGTCTTCTACACCATACTTTGCCGCAACAGTGGCTGTGTCACCACCACCAATGATGACAATCTTGCCGCTCTGTGCAGCTTCAACGGCAGCATCGAGTGTCTCCTTGGTGCCCTTTGCAAATTTCTCAAACTCGAACACACCGGCGGGACCGTTCCAGAGAATAGTCTGTGCCTCGCCAATGGCCTCCTTGTACAGTTTGATTGACTTATCGCCGCAGTCAAGGCCCATCCAGCCATCTGGAATGCCGTCCTTGTCTTCAGCATACCCAGTGTTGGCGTCCTTGTCGAACTTGTCGGCGGTAATGTAGTCGACGGGCAGAACAATCTTGACGTTGTTCTTCTTGGCCTTCTCAACAAGATCCTTAACAGTCTTGCTGCCAGCCTCGTCAAACAAGCTATTGCCGATCTTGACACCCTCCAGAGTCTTCTTGAAGGTGAAGGACATGCCACCGCAGATGATAAGGCTGTCGACCTTTCCTAGTAGGTTGTCGATCAACTGGATCTTGTCTGAGACCTTGGCACCACCGAGGATGGCAAGGAAGGGTCGCTTGGGCTCTTCGAGAGCCTTCGCGAAGTAATCAAGCTCCTTCTTGACGAGGAAGCCAGAGGCCTTTTGTGGAAGATCTACTCCGACCATGGAGCTATGTGCGCGGTGGGCGGTACCGAAAGCATCGTCTGTAATTGATCAGTATAGCGCATTATTGATCAACTTGCGAGGCCACTCACTGATGTAGACGTCACCTAGGGCCGTCAAGCCCTTCCTAAACTCCTCAACCTTGCTCTTGTCCACCTTCTGCTTCTTGCCCTCATCATCCTTGAAGCTACCCTCCTCTTCAGCATGAAAGCGTAGGTTCTCCAGTAGGATGACCTGGCCATTGCTAGCGCCATTGACGGTGTCCTCGACCGACTTGCCCACACAGTCATCTGTGAAGGTTACGCTCTTGCCAAGTAGCTTCTCTAGTTCAGGTACAACCGGCTTGAGACTGTATTTGGCGTTGGGCTTTCCGTCTGGGCGGCCAAGATGTGACATGAGGATGACGGTCTTGGCTCCATTCTCAATGGCGTGCTTGATTGTGGGAAGGGCGCCGACAATGCGCTGGTTGTTGGTGATCTTCTTGTCCGAGTCTAGAGGGACGTTGAAGTCGACCTGGTTATTTTATGTCAGACATGCAATCCACGTAAATCATATACATGGGAGCTTTACTCACGCGGATGAGGACGCGCTTGCCCTTGAGATCGACGTCGGCAATCGACAGCTTGTTGGAGAGAGACATGATGTAGCGTGTGATGGGTACTGTGGTGGTCGAGATCAGCGGAGCTATTCTTCAAGTGACGTATCAACTACACATGCGGAGTGAAGACTTACATTGAAGGGTTTGAGGTGAGAAGATGAAGTGCGGACGATGTTTTAGTGTTTGTTGTTGAGCTTCAGGGCAGGCTTGGTGGGGTGCAGCGGGGCAATCAGTCCACAGGTTCCTCTACATGCAAAGCTACTCAAACCTTACTCGGATACTGAACCACATAAAACCGCGCAGGCTAAGAGCTGATTAGCAGACACAGAATTCTTTTACTGTTCAGGTGCCTCTCCAGGTGCGCGGGCAAGCCCCCTGTCCCTCAAGTTCCCGCGGCCGGGAGTGAGACTTGGGATCAGAGTATGGGAGCTAGGGGACGGGGGCGTACCAAACATCCCGGCGAGTTTCTCTCTGGCAGCATTCCCTCACCGGATTGCAGATTGAGCACAGACGTCCATTACAGAACCTGGGACAGGAAGGAGGATTGACATGAATTATCAGTTTGATTTAACCAAATCGGATACTGTACATCCACAACAAGCCCGAATCTAAAGCCGACTGACCTGACGCCACGAAAATGCCAAACCCAGTATGCAAACACGCATGAAGCTCAAGGGGGAATCAACCGATGTTCTCACAGCCCAACTTATCGTACCCGGGACACTTGTGCAAGGGAATTCGTTTGCGTAGCTTGAGAAGCTTAGGCTTCATCGGACGAGTTCGTCAAGGACAGATAGGCTGTCCAAGCAATACCTACGGTCGACACGAAAGGCTGTTGCAGGGTTAACATCTTCAAGGAAACAAGAGTCACGAAACTTACGATCTGGTATTGAATGGGCATGATCCTGAAATTGATGATCTGGACCGCCGGCCATACCATGTAATTGGCCTTGAGCGCAGGCACATAGACGTCCTGGAACTTGCGTTGCACAGCACGCTTGCCACCTCCCTCAGCAACTGTCATGAAGGTGAAGAAGGCAGCCAAACCAGCTGGAGCAAACAGAAACTGGTCAAAAGCCACGCGCTTCAATGCTGGCAGCCATGTAGCAGTTTTTGTAACCGGGAAGGTCGACGAGAGAAATCGGAACCACCTGTGCTGAATCGGCGACATGAGGAAACCGTAGGACATGAACCTCGTGGTGCGCTCAAAATCGAAAGGCGGTGGGAGTTTCTTCGAGTCGGGAATCAGATCGTTCTCATTGAGGGGGTTTCGCCTGTCAAGCTCGTGGATCTCAATCGCCAGGAAGTCATCCTTTGCTGGACCACCCTTCTTGCGAACTGCGCGCTCCCGCACAGCCGTCAGTGTCTGGGCTACTGTATCTGCTATACCACCCAGCACCTATGACTAGTGTTAGCATCCCCTCTCACGTAGTGTTTGTGTGGATCTTCGGCATGGGCGCAACATGTATCGCGAGGTGTGATGCCGAGGCTGCGCGCGACACACGGTTGACAATGCGCGTGTAGGCTTCGTAGTAGAAAGGGGCAGGCACATACAGCGTTGGTAATCATCGTGGTCAGAACGGGTCGTGCCGCATAGTACTGGTTGTACTTGCGCGTGAGTAAACTCACAGCAGCCATTTGCAAGAGAAATACTATCGAATGCAAGAGCGGCTGATGGGTATTAGTCGACAATCGGGATGGCGTAGCTGAGGTTGCTCACGATCTTTCCGTAGATCCAGCGGCTGTTTAGCTGGTAAAGCAATCTGTGTCTGGTGCTGTTCATGTCGGCCAGGTATGGGTCCTGTGAAAAGCTCTGGGTGTAGCGTTGCTGGAGGCCCCGATGACGTTGCCGAAACGTAGGCGCGAGGTCCGTGTGCGGCTATAAGTGGTCCTATCTGTTATCTGTCGGCTATTAAGCGCATCAAGGCAAGCAAAGAGCCAGCTGTGTTAGTATCGTTGAAAGAGCAGTCTGTACAGTGCAGCAGTCGCAACTTGGGGTAGATGTGCGGAGTAGGTCTTGGTGCGAGTGGCGGAGAGTTTCACAGGCCGGACCCGATGACGAGTTTCGCACATCAACCTAGTTGCCAGCGCCTGTGGGCTCGTGCCATTTGACATCTCCGCGTCTTCGACACAAGCATCTCCGACCTTTGTGTGCGACATGCCTACATGTCACGAGCGAATTCTAGTGGATTCCAACAGAGGCTCTGATGCAAACACACGCTGCTAGTAAGAGAACAGGCCAATAGTATTACAGCCTATGGTGCTACGGCAACAATGCTGGGTAAATCACGAATGTCTACAGCCTCATTACTGACCAAGTCCACGACTCGTATGGACTCCACAGACAAGACGCCAGCAGTAAGCGGGAGGAACTTGAGATCAGCCGTGTAGCACGAGCCAGGTGAAAGTTGCCTGCATACGGTTAGCACCGCACTTCATAGTCAAGCAATCCCCACTTACCCCAGGCGAATATCAGTCGTCAAGCAGATCAGATCCGCCGTCTCCGTCCTTGCGTTCTTCTGCTTTGCATACACGACGTTCTCGTCAATCACAGCCGTCGCGAGTAGCTCTTTTTTACCTACCCTCGGACCGCCTGCAGACGACGTCGATGGATGTGATTTGTGCCGCTCCAAATCTCTTGGTCTTTTCACGACAACCAAGATTGCCAACCTTCGCATTTTGTCGGATCGGTTGACTATGAATACATCCCACGTGAAGATGTCGCCAACCCGAACAGTAGGCAGTCCAGATACTGTGAGGGTGATGTTGACCACGTCGTTGCTCGAACTGGCCTGCCCAGACTGATCTGGTGTCTCTTGAGCTGGAAGAGCATCTGGATTGGGTGCGTTTACGCTTTGAATTGTTGAGCTCCTCGGTCGATGAATAGCCTTGACCAAACTAGACGACTGTTCGTGTGCAAAGTCGACAGGTGTTTTCCATTCAATCGCAATGTCTGGCCGGCAATTGCTACTCATTGTAACATTAGCCTCGACGTTCAGCGTTAAATAGTGGCCCTTGCTCCCGAGTGCAGGCGTCCCGTCAGGACGAAGATCGGGGCTAATTTTGTACAGATATGTCAGTTGGTCACCGGGTTTGTGGCTTATCGTCGTGTCCTGGTCGTGGCTCAACTCTTTGACCTTGCCACCATGTAGACTCAAGCGAACTTTCTTAATCCTCACATCGTATGTAGCGTATTGAGCGACTTCCAAATCCAAAGATGTCATCAAAGAGAGATCACTTAATGATGTCTGGATTTTTGAATATCTCATTCTCCAGATCAACGGTGGCAGTACACGATACAGAGGCTTTTGCCCGTGCCGAATGGGGCGAACCATTTCTCTGGCGACAGGAGCGCTTGGCGTGACTTTGCTGATCCGCATTGCTGAAAGGCGTGGATGGATACCAATAAGGGCGGGATCATGCTCAAATGCTTGAAGTAGATTCAACGGCGTTGGGGTTCGGCTGGGGAGATACTCGTCTTCTATCGTCTCTTGTTTAGGCCTTTCCGCGGGCTTGAAGGATGCCGTAGGTTGGAAGTATACCGCAGGTTTGTGGAACCTGCCCTGAGGACGAGCTAATCCGAGTTAAGATACCGCTGATACTTTGAATATATGCACAACTCACCTATAAAGATATCTACCTTCCAGATGACATAAGTATGAGCAGCATCTCCTTCCCCGTGGTTGACAATAGTAGGCTCATCTGTATGCTTGATGGTACCAGAATAGAGAAGTTCTTTCAGAGGCCCTGCTTTGGGGTCATTTTCGGGAAGAGGAGTAGTGCTGAATGCAAAAGCTTCCACATTGACGACGAGTCTTGCGAGGTACGACTTCAGGGTGGCGTCCTCTAGGAGTGGTGTTCGGAAAACGATATATACAGCTAGTAGTTCATCTAAAGGCCTATGCATGAGTAAGAGACATGCAGGCACATGTGGCTTGCTGAACACATACCAAGCAGAAGTACATTTCGCTGTGACAGGAATGGCAATATGGAGCCACTCTCATCTGTTGCCCCAGCCCAAGATTCGATGTCGTTCTTGATGTCGACCTCCGAACTTGCAGGAACGACAGCTTCCAACACCGAGCTCTCAACAAATTCGGAGCTTCCGCGCGGCAGCGCTTCGGCAACCTCTGTAGTCATGACTGGCCCAAGGTAGGTCGACGTAGATGGCGGGAAGGGCACGTGAAACCGGTGCCTGAGCTAACATCCCATTTGGCGCTAGTCCTTAGCGTCGGTGCGTCGAATTCATTCTCACAAAGGTTCGCGCCCGACAAACACCTGCAATCATCGCGCAACTTTCGACAACCAGCGCAATGAATGGCTACCCGCCTCCAATGGTACCGCCACCAGGTCCCGTGTGGACGGCTGTAACAAACGCAGAAGGCAGAGAGTATTACTACAACACCATTACGAAAACGACCACGTGGGACAAGCCAGACGAGCTCAAGGACGATGTAGAGGTAAGCTATTTTCATTGCCCTTTTCTTCATTCAGCAACGCAAAGCTCACATGATATAGCGCGCACTTCCCGGCTCCGGCTGGACAGCTCACGTGGCAGATGGTAAACGGTACTTTGCACGGATTGGCACAAATGAGACGACGTGGACTATACCCGACGTTGTCCAGCAGAAAATCGACCAGGCTAGGCAGAACCAGCCACCACCGCGGCACCCTCCTGCCGGCCCGTCTGGGTGGGCAGCAGGGCCTCCTTCAAACACGGCTCCCTACGAGAACAGGCGTCCCGAACGCGACGAGTACCGCCCCGACCGACACGACCGCCGTGATGATCGTGAGCGCGATCGCGAAGCTGGTTTTGGTGGCGATCGGCCCAACATTAGCTTTACAGTAGGCACTGAGCTTCAGTTCTCCAGTCCGCAGGAGGCCGAGGCGGCCTTCATGAAAGTGCTCAAGCAGATGAAGGCGCAGCCTGACTGGACCT
>Ga0265780_10004261_pt1 | contig 18490 bp, 14 predicted proteins | sample P1T30metagenome_FD_192432 | JGI IMG/M metagenome (GOLD analysis project Ga0265780, IMG submission 192432) | Plant litter microbial communities from East Loma Ridge, Irvine, California - P1 T30 | ecosystem: Environmental > Terrestrial > Plant litter > Unclassified | place: USA: California...
GTGCGATGAGTTCGAGCGCGCGTGCGGCCAGTGCGGCGCTGTCGAGGAAGGGGGTCAGGAAACCGTTCTCGCCGTCGCCGATCACCTCGCGCACCGGCCCGGTGTCGGAGGCCAGCACCGGCGTGCCGACCGCCATCGCTTCCAGCATCGACCACGACAGCACGAAGGGATAGGTGAGATAGATGTGCAGGCTCGACACCTGCAAGGCGCTGCGGTAATGCGCGTAGGGCAGCTTGCCCATGAAGTGGACGCGCGACCAGTCGACCGCTTCGGCGCCGGCGTCGAGTTCGGCCCGCAGCGCGGCGCGGTAGCTGTCGAAGCCCGCCGGCGGGCGGCGGCCGTAGCTGACGCCGTCGCCGCCGATGACGACGACCTGCAGCGCCGGGTTCCCGGCCAGCAGGCGCGGCAGGCTGCGCATGAAGACGTGGAAGCCGCGATAGGGTTCGAGGTTGCGCGCGACGTAGGTCAGCACCGGCTGCGCACGCGTGAGCACGCGGCCGTCGGGCAGCGCCAGGCTGGCTTCGGGATCGGGCGCCAGGTGGGCGGTGTCGATGCCTTCGTGGATCTGGTGGATCTTGCCGCGCAGCTCGGGCGGATGGGCCTCGCGCTGCCAGCGGGTCGGTGCGACGCCGGCATCGGCCGCCAGCAGCGACTGCATCAGCACCGAATTCTTGATGCGCAGGCGCAGCCGGTCGTCGAAGCTGGCCGGGTATTCGGGATCGAAGCCGACGTCCAGGCCTTCGCTGGCCCACCAGAATTCGCAGAACGCGACCAGGCGCGCGCGCGGGAACACATCCTTGACGAACAGCGCCTCGCCCCAGCCCGGATGGCACAGCACCACGTCCGGCGCATAGCCCTGCTTCTGCAGCTCGACGCAAATGCGCGCGACCGACTGGCCGCGGCGGATGCAGGCCTCGAAGTGCTTCAGGTAGTGATGGGTGTCGGCGCCGGCACCCTCGGGCGCGGGATAGCCGATGACGCGCACGCGCGGGCCGAGCGATTCGCGCCGCACCGCGGTCTCTTCGCCGATCGCGGTCAGCGCGAATTCGGGCCGGGTCTGCAGATACCGGATCAGCCGGCGGAACTGGCCCGGCAGATTCTGGTGGATGAAGAGGACTCGGGTCATGGCGCGCTTCGATCGCATCGTATGGCGAATACGATAAGGTTGAATTCAGCGCATGATAGCCCCAGTATCACGCGCGTGGCGCGACGCACGCATAAAATCATGCGATTGCTTGCGCCACGACGTCCCGCCCCGTGCGAAAAGACCGCATTCGCGCGGCGCGCGTCGCGACGATGGCGCTGCCGCCGGCGAGGTCCGCGACTACGCCTCGGCCTTCGTCACCTGCGCGCATTCGGCCTCCCAATACGGCGGACTGCCGAACGCCTCCTTCAGCCACGCCGCCAGCGCGCGCAGTTTTGCCGAGGGATGCTGCCCGTCCGGATGCGCGATGTAAATGGTCTCCGCTTCGGCGTCGATGCCGACGTCGATGATGCGCAGGCTCCCCGCGGCGAGCGCGGCGCTGATGATGAATAGCGGCAGCAGCGCGATGCCCAGGCCGGCGATGGCGGCGTCGCGCATCATGTCGCCGTTGTTCAGCACCAGGCCGGGCTGGCCATGGACCACCTGCGCCTGTCCCTGCGCGGCGAAGCGCCAGTCGGCGCCGCCGCGGTGCATATAGAAGATGCCGCGGTGTCCTTCCAGTTCCGCCAGCGAGCGCGGCGTGCCGTGCCGGCGCAGGTAGGCGGGCGCGGCGACCAGCACGCGCCGGCTGCTGGCCAGCTGCCAGGCGACCAGGTAGGTGTCGGCCAGTGGGCCGTGGCGCACGACGGCGTCGAATCCGTCGGTGGCGGCGTCGACGCGGCGGTCGTCCAGCTCCAGCGTGAGGCGGATGCCGGGATGGCGCGCAAGGAAGGGATACAGCGCGGGGCCGAGATGCAGGCGGCCGAAGGTGACCGGCGCGGCGATGCGCAGCGGTCCGCTCAACTGCCCGCGCCGCTCGGCCAGGTCGGCCGCGGCGTCCTGCACCTCGCGCACGATGCGCCGCGCGCGCGCCAGGAAGGCGGCGCCGTCCTCGGTGAGGGCCAGCTTGCGGGTGGAGCGCTGCAGCAGGCTGGCGCCGAGCGCGCGCTCCAGCTCGGCCAGGCGTTCGCTGACGACGGAACGGGACAGGCGCAGGCGGCGCGCCGCCTCGCTCAGGGAACCGCTTTCGGCCACCGTGACGAAGGTGGCGATGCCTTCCAGCTTCATGATTGTTCGGCTTTTCCGAAAACCTGCTGCGCCATTTGCCGACTACTGCCGACGGTCATACTAGACCATACTCGTCTTCATCCCAAGGGCAATCAGCGATGGCCAACCGGCCTCCCCCGAAAGGATGAGGAGCCCATCGTGTTGAAATCCATCGCATCGATCGCCGTCGCCGTGGCGCTGGCCTTGCCCGCGGCCGCCGCCGTCACCCCCTTCCCGTCCGCGTTCAAGGCGCAGACCATCCAGGCCGACGGCGCGGCCCTGCACGTGGTCGTCGGCGGCAAGGGTCCGGCCGTGGTCCTGCTGCACGGCTTCGGCGACACCGGCGCCATGTGGTCGCCGCTGGCGGCGCGCCTGGCGGCGAAGCACACCGTGGTCGTGCCCGACCTGCGCGGCATGGGCCTGTCCTCGCATCCGGACGGCGGCTACGACAAATGGACCCAGGCCGGCGACATCCGCGCCATATTGGACAGGCTCGGCATCGACCGCGCCGTCGTGGTCGGCCACGACATCGGCACCATGGTGGCCTTCGCCTACGCCGCGCGCTACCGCGACCGGACCGAGCGCCTGGTCGTCATGGACGCACCGGTGCCCGGCATTCCCCCTTGGGAACAAATCGTCCGCAATCCGCTGCTATGGCATTTCTCCTTCGGCGGCCCGGACGCCGAGCGCCTGGTGGCCGGACGCGAGCGGATCTACCTGGACCGCTTCTGGAACGAGTTCGCCGGCGACCCGAAGAAGGTCGACGAGGCGACCCGCGCATACTATGCGAAGCTGTATGCGCGGCCCGGCGCGATGCGCTCGGCGTTTGCCCAGTTCCTGAGTATTCCGAAGGATGCGGAGATGAACCAGCAGGTGGTGAGCAACAAGCTGAGCATGCCGGTGCTGGCGGTCGGCGGCGCCAAGTCGTTCGGGGCCAACGAGGCGGTGGTGATGCGCAATGCGGCCACGAACGTCACCGAGGTGGTGATTCCGGATGCCGGGCACTGGCTGATGGAAGAGGCGCCGGAGGCGACCATGAAGGCGGTTCAGCAGTTCATCGATTGAATGGGATACGCACAAAACGACGTCGCCCCTGCGCAGGCAGGGGCCCAATTTACCGGCGTCGACGAAACGCAAGCAACTTGGCCCCCTGCCTGCGCAGGGGCGACGGTTTCTGGGCTAGCGGTAGACCGCTTGCCTGTCAGTCCCAGCTCAGCGCGCCGCCGGTCTGGTACTCGGTCACGCGCGTCTCGAAGAAGTTACGTTCCTTCTTCAGGTCGATCATCTCGCTCATCCACGGGAAGGGGTTTTCCTCGTTCGGGAACAGCGGGTCCAGGCCGATCTGCACGGCGCGGCGGTTGGCGATGAAGCGCAGGTAGCCCTTGAACATGGCTGCGTTCAGGCCCAGCACGCCGCGCGGCATGGTGTCTTCGGCGTAGGCGTATTCCAGTTCCACGGCGCGGCTGAACAGGGCGCGGATCTCTTCGCGGAATTCCGCGGTCCACAGCTGCGGGTTTTCCAGCTTGATCGTGTTGATCAGGTCGATGCCGAAGTTGCAGTGCATCGATTCGTCGCGCAGGATGTACTGGTACTGCTCGGCGGCGCCGGTCATCTTGTTCTGGCGGCCCAGCGCCAGGATCTGGGTGAAGCCGACGTAGAAGAACAGGCCTTCCATCAGGCAGGCGAACACGATGATCGACTTCAGCAGCTTCTGGTCGTTTTCCAGCGTGCCGGTCTTGAATTCCGGATCGTTGATGACCTCGATGAACGGGATCAGGAACTGGTCCTTGTCGCGGATCGACGGGATCTCGTTGTAGGCGTTGAAGATTTCCTTCTCGTCCAGGCCCAGCGATTCCACGATGTACTGGTAGGCGTGGGTGTGGATCGCTTCCTCGAAGGCCTGGCGCAGCAGGTACTGGCGGCATTCCGGCGCCGTGATGTGGCGGTAGGTGCCCAGCACGATGTTGTTGGCGGCCAGCGAGTCGGCGGTCACGAAGAAGCCCAGGTTGCGCTTGACGATGCGGCGCTCGTCTTCGGTCAGGCCGTTCGGGTTCTTCCACAGCTCGATGTCGCGCTGCATGTTCACTTCCTGCGGCATCCAGTGGTTGGCGCAGCCGGCCAGGTACTTGTCCCAGGCCCATTTGTACTTGAACGGGACCAGCTGGTTGACGTCGGTCTGGCCGTTGATGATGCGCTTGTCGTCGGCATTGACGCGCTTGGCGACGTCGGCGGCGGCGGCTTCGGGGGTGGCGGCAGCGGCGGGAGCCGGTGCGGCCTCATCGTCCCAGGAGAGAGCCATGATGAATTCCTTCTTGATAGTGTTTGCTACAGAACGTCGTTCCCGCGCAGGCGGGAACCCGGGTTGCGTGCGTGCCGACAGCGCCGGCACAAGCTGGACCCCTGCCTTCGCAGGGGCGACGCGCTAGATTACTGGCAGGCTTCGCACTCGTCGAAACCGGCGTCGCCAGGACGCAGGTAGCAGGCGGCGCCGTCGACGATGTCGGGGGTGGCTGCCGGCGCCGCGGCCGGAGCCGGTGCCGCCGCTGCCGGCGCTGCCGACAGTCCGCCGTCGACACCCACGGCGTTCAGGGCGCCGGTGCGGGTGGTCGACTTCTCCATGTGCGTCGCCGCGATGGTGCGCAGGTAGTAGGTGGTCTTCAGGCCGCGCAGCCAGGCCAGCTTGTAGGTCTCGTCCAGCTTCTTGCCCGAGGCGCCGGCCATGTACAGGTTCAGCGACTGGGCCTGGTCGATCCACTTCTGGCGGCGCGAGGCGGCTTCCACCAGCCACTTCGGCTCGACTTCGAAGGCGGTCGCGTAGATGTCGCGCAGGTCCTGCGGCACGCGGTCGATGCGCGACAGCGAGCCGTCGAAGTATTTCAGGTCGTTGATCATGACCTCGTCCCACAGGTTGCGCGCCTTCAGGTCGCGCACCAGGTAGGCGTTGATGTCGGTAAATTCGCCCGACAGGTTCGACTTCACGTACAGGTTCTGGAAGGTCGGTTCGATGCAGGCCGACACGCCGATGATGTTCGAGATGGTCGCGGTCGGGGCGATCGCCACGCAGTTCGAGTTACGCATGCCGAATTGCTTGATGCGGTTGCGCACCAGCGACCAGTCCATGCTTTCCGAGGTGTCCTGCTCGAGGTAGCCGCCGCGCTCTTCCGCCAGCAGCTTGATCGAGTCCTGCGGCAGGATGCCGCGGTCCCACAGCGAACCCGCATACGATTCGTAGCGGCCGCGTTCCTCGGCCAGCTCGGTCGAGGCCAGGTAGGCGTAGTAGCAGACGGCTTCCATCGAACGGTCGGCGAATTCCACCGCCTTGTCCGAGGCGAACGGCACGCGCATCATGTGCAGGCAGTCCTGGTAACCCATGATGCCCATGCCGACCGGACGGTGGCGCAGGTTCGAGTTGCGCGCCTTGTCGACGGCGTAGTAGTTGATGTCGATGACGTTGTCGAGCATGCGCATCGCGGTGCGGATGGTCTTTTGCAGCTTGACCGCGTCCAGCCCGTCGCCCTTCATGTGCGCCGGCAGGTTGACCGAGCCCAGGTTGCAGACGGCGATCTCGTCTTCGTTGGTGTTCAGCGTGATCTCGGTGCACAGGTTCGACGAGTGCACCACGCCCACGTGCTGCTGCGGCGAGCGGATGTTGCACGGATCCTTGAAGGTGATCCACGGGTGGCCGGTCTCGAACAGCATCGACAGCATCTTGCGCCACAGGTCGAGCGCTTCGATTTTCTTGTAGACCGACATTTCGCCGCGGGCCGCCTTGGCTTCGTAGCCCAGGTAGGCCTGCTCGAAGGCCTGGCCGACCTTGTCGTGCAGGTCCGGCACTTCGGACGGCGAGAACAGGCTCCAGGAGCCCTTTTCCATCACGCGCTTCATGAACAGGTCGGGAATCCAGTTCGCGGTGTTCATGTCGTGGGTGCGGCGGCGGTCGTCGCCGGTGTTCTTGCGCAGGTCGAGGAATTCCTCGATGTCCAGGTGCCAGGTTTCCAGGTAGCCGCAGACCGCGCCCTTGCGCTTGCCGCCCTGGTTCACCGCCACGGCGGTGTCGTTGGCCACTTTCAGGAACGGGACCACGCCCTGCGACTTGCCGTTGGTGCCCTTGATGCGCGAACCCATCGCACGCACCGGGGTCCAGTCGTTGCCCAGGCCGCCGGCGAATTTCGACAGCAGCGCGTTTTCCTTGATGCCGTCGTAGATGCCTTCCAGGTCGTCGCCGATGGTGGTCAGGTAGCACGAGGACAGCTGCGAACGGCGGGTGCCCGAGTTGAACAGGGTCGGGGTCGAGCTCATGAAGTCGAAGCTCGACAGCAGGTGGTAGAACTCGATCGCGCGCGCTTCGCGGTTCGCTTCGCGCAGGGACAGGCCCATCGCGACGCGCATGTAGAAGGCCTGCGGCATCTCGATGCGGGTTTCGCGGATGTGCAGGAAGTAGCGGTCGTACAGGGTCTGCAGGCCGATGTAGCCGAACTGCAGGTCGCGGTCGGCGACGATCGCCTTGGCCAGCTTCTGCAGGTCGAACTTGCCCAGCTCTTCGTCGAGCAGCTCGGCGTCGATGCCCTTGGCGATGTACTGCGGGAAATAGGTGATGTACTCGGCGGCGGCGCCGGCTTGCGGCACTTCGTGGCCGAACACTTCCTTGCGGATCGTGTGCAGCAGGATGCGCGCGGTGACCTGGCCGTAGGCCGGATCCTTTTCCATCAGCGCGCGCGCAGCCAGGATGGCCGACTTGTACAGTTCCTCGACCGGCACGCCGTCGTACAGGTTCTTGACGGTTTCGGCCAGGATGGCGTCGGCATCGACGTGCTTTTCCAGGCCGGTGCAGGCAGCGCCGATCAGGGAGACGACTTCGTTCATGTCCAGCGGACGGCGCACGCCGGCGTCGACCACGTGGATCTGCGGCGCCTGCACCTGGATGGCGCCCGAGGCTTCCTTGGCGGCGCGACGCTCTTCCATGCGCTTGGCGCGGTACAGCACGTATTCGCGCGCGACGTCATGCTCGCCCGAGCGCATCAGCGACAGTTCCACCTGGTCCTGCACATCCTCGATGTGGAAGGTGCCGCCGTTCGGCTGGCGCCGCACCAGCGCAGCGACCACGTTGTTGGTCAGCTGGCCGACCAGTTCGCGGATGCGCGCCGATTCGCGGCCGCTCTCGCCGTTCACGGCGAGGAAAGCCTTCGACATCGCGACCGCGATCTTGTCCGGAGCGAAGGGCACCACGGCGCCGTTGCGGCGGATGATGCGGTAGTCGCTGCCGGCGACCAGCTCGGCTGCGCTTGCGCCAGCCGCGTTTGCCGTTGCCGCGTGCGGATTGATGGAAATGTCCGAAGATGTTTGCATTGAGCCTCCCCAGGTCGACGCTTGTGCGCGCCACCGATGGGCCGCGATACGGCCCTGTCATTTGCGAAAGAATGCTGCCGACTCGTTAAAGTTGGCAACCTAGTAACTTTTTGAGAATAATAAAGAGAGGCTCCATGTCGATGAACTGCCGGGCACGGGCCCCTCGCTTCACTATTCAAGCCGCTTGAAGGACCACTACATCTAGTGTCCAACGGGCTAACAAAACTAATTGTAGTCGATATTCGGGAATATCAAAGGACTTGAACCCAGCTTTTTTTTTGCGAGCTCAGCCTTGACTTTTGCTAAAGCGAGCGCGTGGCTGACTTCGGGCGATAGTGAGCACTAACGTGGCGTTTCATGGGCACAAGCATGGTGCGCTCCCAGCCCCGCAGGCGCGCACGCCGGCGATTTGCTGCGATGGCGAAAACACAACGGCGCGCGCGTCCGCATCAGGCTTCGGGCGCCTGGATATCCAGTTTCTGCATCTGGTAGCGCAGCTGGCGCACGCTGATGCCGAGCAGGCTGGCGGCCTGGGTGCGGTTGAACTGGGTCTGGTTCAGCGCGCGCAGGATGATATCGCGTTCGACCTGGCTCAGGTAGTCCGGCAGGTTGCTGGGCAGCGCATCGAAGGGCGTTGGCGCGAACGCCGCCAGCCCGCCCGTCGGCGCCGGTGTCCGCTCCGGCGCCGGTTCGGGCAAGCGCCCAGGCGGCGTCTCAGGCAGCGGCGCCGCCGCCGGTGGCATTCCCGCCGGCGCGGCCTCGCCCACGCGCGCGCTCTTGAGCAGCAGGCTGGCGGCCTCGATCACGCCGTCGTCGGCGAAGGCCAGCGCGCGTTCCAGCACGTTTTCCAGCTCGCGCACATTGCCGGGGAAGGAATAGGCGCGCAAGGCGTCCAGCACGCCGGGCCCCAGGCGCGCGCCGCCGGGACCGGCCAGGCGTGCCAGGATGGCGTCGGCCAGCAGGCCCAGGTCGTCGAGGCGCTGGCGCAGCGGCGGCAGGGTCAGCTCGATCACGTTCAGGCGATAAAACAGGTCCTGGCGGAACTGGCCGTTCTCGACGCAGCGGGCCAGGTCCTTGTGGGTGGCGCTGACGATGCGCACGTCGACCGCTTCCTCGGCGGTGGCGCCGATCTTGCGCACGCGCCGCTCCTGGATCGCGCGCAGCAGCTTGACCTGCATCGCCAGCGGCAGGTCGGCCACCTCGTCCAGCATCAGGGTGCCGCCGTTGGCGGCCTGGAAGAAGCCGTCGCGGTCCTCGCCGGCGCCGGTGAACGCGCCCTTGCGGTAGCCGAAGAACTCGGCTTCCATCAGCGCCTCGGGAATCGCCCCGCAGTTCACCGCGACGAAGGGCTTGCCGGCGCGCGCGCTCTGGGCGTGGATCTCGCGCGCCGCCAGTTCCTTGCCGCTGCCCGATTCGCCGTTGATGGCGATCGGCGCCTGCGAGCGCGCCAGCCGCGCGATCTGGGCGCGCAGCGCCTGCATCGCCTGCGAGGCGCCGATCAGGCGCGAACCGCCCTCCTGCGCCGGCGCCGGAACGGCGGCGCCGGCGCCGGGTTCGGACAGCTTGAGCGCCGAGCGCACCATCGTGCGCAGCTCGTCCAGCACCACCGGCTTCGACACGTAATCGAAGGCGCCGGCCTTGAGCGCGACCACCGCGTTCTCGGCGCTGCCGTAGGCGGTGATCACGGCGACCGGGGTGCTGCGGTGCTCGGCGGCGATCTCGCGCACCAGTTCCAGTCCCAGGCCGTCGGGCAGGCGCATGTCGGTCAGCACCAGGGCATAGTCTTTCGCCGCCAGCAGCGCGCGCGCCTCGCGCACGGTGGCGGCGCTGTCCACGTCCAGGCCCATCTTGAGCAGGGTGATCTCGAGCAGCTCGCGCAGGTCGGCTTCGTCGTCGACCACCAGGATGCGGGGGGCACTCATGCTGTTTTCGTCAGCCTCTCTATATATAGTGTGGTGCGGCGCATCAGGCGGCCGCGAAGGTAATCACGAAGCGGCCGCTGGCCTCTTCGCCCTCGCCGCGGCCGCCGTCGATCCGGTACTCGTAGTCGAGCATGGCGCCGTTGTTCAGGCACAGCTCGCGCGCCAGGTACAGGCCCAGGCCGGTGCCCTTGCTCGACGTGGTGTAGAACGGTTCGAACAGGTGGGAGCGCACTTCCGGCGTGATCGCGGGGCCGTCGTCCTGCACGTGCAGCTCGACCCGGCCGGTGGCGTCGAGCACCGGGAACACGCGGATGCTGGCCGGCTCGCCGCTGGCGTAGCGCACCGCGTTGCCGAGCAAATTGACCAGCACTTCGCGCAGGTGCAGGCTGTCGAAGCGCACGCTCAATCCCTCCGCCGCGCCGACCCATACTATATCACCGCGCAGGCCCTGGATTTCCGTGAACTCGGCCTGCAGCTCGCCCAGGAACACCTCCAGCAACACCGGCGCAGCGTTCGGCTGCACCTTGCGCGACAATTTCAATATGTCTTCGACCATGCGGTTCACGCGCGCCACGTTGTCGTTCACGATGCGCAGCAGGCGCTGCTCGGCCGGGCCGTGCAGGTCTTCGGCCAGCAGCGCGGTGGCGTGGCCGATGGCGGACAGGGGATTCCTCACCTCGTGCGCGATGCTGGCCGTGAGGCGCCCCATCGACGCCAGCTTGAGCTGCTGCGCCTGGTTCTCGATGGCGCTCACGTCCTGCAGGAAGATCACGCTGCGCTCGACTTCCCCGTGCGGGGTGTCGACGCGCGCGAAGCGCAGCTTGAGGTGCGCCGGCTGGTCGAGCCGGCCGCGCGCCGCGCCCTCTTCCTCGTGCCAGCGCTTGACCGTCACGTAGTCGGCCGGCGGCGCCGGCAGCGCCTTCATGCAACAGCCGATCCAGGTCGCGAAGCTGTGCGCCACCGGCTCGAAGGCGGCGACATCGCCCAGCCGGAAGCCGCCGATGTCGCCCGCTTCCGCCTCCAGCCCGAGCATGCGCCGCGCCGCCCGGTTGCCGCCGAAGATATGGCCGTCGCGCCCCAGCACCAGGATGCCGTCGCCGACATCCTCGACCACGATGCCGTACACCGCCTGCTGGATGCGCAGGTCGGCGCCGCGCCGCGCCGCCAGTTCTTCCTGGCCGATCAGGCGCGCCGCCAGCCGGTTCACCACCAGCACCAGGGCGAAGAAGGCGGCGCCGGTCAGGCCGGCCTGCATCAGCGGCGGCTCCTCGAAGCGCACGAAGATCTGCCAGGTGCTCTCGGCCAGCACGAACAGGGTCGCCAGCGCGGCCGAGAACAGCGCCAGCAGCAGCGGCGCCAGCATGGCCGCGCCGGCCAGCGGGAACAGGTAGAGCAGCGCCAGGCCGCTGCGCAGGCCGCCGGCGGACAGGTAGAGCAGCGAGATCAGGGCGATGTCGGCCAGTACCTGGCAGCCGAGCTGCAGCAGGAAGCGGCGGCGCCAGCGGTAGGTGACGGCGGCGAAGGCCAGCGCCAGCGCCAGGTAGGCGACACCGGCCTGGGCAAAGGCGGCCGGCGGCAGGTGGTCGCGGCCCGCATCGATGCTCAGGTAGGCCAGCAGCACCAGCGCGATCACGATGCGGCTGACCGTGAAGGTCTGCAGCGAACGCCAGAAGGTTTCCCGCGAGGCCACGGTAAGGGACTGCCAGGGCGCCATGCGGGAAGACGCGCCGCTTATTGCTGCGCCAGCCGGGCGTGCGCCGGGCTGCAGTACTCGCGCCCGCCCGCCTGCACCGCTTCCGAGGCCGGGAAATAGATGCCGCATTGGGCGCAGTTACACATGCGCTCGGAATGATCCTCGACCCGCTGCCAGGCCCCGGCCGATGCGCCGGCTTGTTGTCCGGCCTGCTGGCCGGCCTGTTGTGCGGCTGCGGCCCCGTTGGCCTGGGCGCGCGCCATCGCGGCGCGGATCTTGCTGCGTACGGCCCACACCACCAGGATGATGAGCGCAATCCAGAATAACAGTCGCGTCATACGAATCCCCGATGCAGAACGACTTCAAAGACAAAACGGCTGCCGACATAGGCCAGCGCCAGCGTGGCGAATCCGGCCAGCGTGAAGCGCAGCGCGGTCTTGCCGCGCCAGCCGCGCCAGCGGCGTCCGGCCAGCAGCGCGGCGAACAGCAGCCACGACAGCAGCGCGAACACATTCTTGTGGTCCCAGCGCAGCGCCTTACCGAACAATTGTTCAGAGAATACCAGGCCGGACAGCACGGTCAGGGTCAGCAGCACGAAGCCGATCCAGATCATACGGAACAACAGTTTTTCCATGGTCAGCAGCGCCGGCAGCTGGTCGATCGCGACGCCCAGCCAGCCCTTCCTGGCGCTGCGCGTATGCAGGCGCGCCTCTTGCAGCGCCATGAGTACGGCGTGGAAGGCGGCGATGGTGAGCGTGCTGTAGGCCATGACCGCGACCGCGACGTGCCAGCCGAAGGCCGGCGACTGCGCCTGCACCGGCATCAGGTTGCCCGGGAACAGGGGCGGCAGGATGGCGGCGACGGCTGCGAAGGGCATCACCATGCGGCGCATGCCGTCCAGCGCGAAGTTGCGGTTCTCGATCCAGTAGGCGGCCACCGAGATCCACAATGCGGCCGACAGCATGAAGGCGAAGCCGACCCGCAGCGTGCCGTTGGCGAGCATGTCCGGCCACAGCGCGCCGCCGTGCAGCAGCCAGGCCGCGGCCGTGACGCCCGAAATGAGCGCGCCCCGCGGCGACGGCAGCAGGGCGCATACCGCGTACAGGATGGCCGCGGCGACGAAAAAGATGGTTTGCATACGCGCGAGTCTACACCATCCTTGTCGGCGGCGGACAGCTTGCCAATAGGTAAAGACGGTGGCGCCGAGCGCTGTCCCGGCCCGGCGCCGGGCTAATCCACCGCCGCCGCGCGCAGCTCGGCATCGTGGTGGCGCTGCTGCTCTTCCATCACCAGCTGGCCCAGCTCGCGCTTGAGCGTATTGAATTCCGGCGCGGCCGGATCGCGCAGGCGCGGCAGGTCCACCAGCATGTCGCGCTTGACGGTGCCGGGCCGGTAGGTCATCACGACGATGCGGTCGGCCAGGTAGATCGCTTCCTCGATGCTGTGGGTGACGAAGATGACGGTCTTCTTCAGTTCCGCCCACAGGCGCAGCAGCTCGTCCTGCAGGTTGCGCCGCGTGAGCGCATCGAGCGCGCCGAAGGGTTCGTCCATCAGCAGGATCGGCGAATCCAGCGCCAGCACGCGCGCGATCGCCACGCGCTGGCGCATGCCGCCCGACAGGTCCTTCGGAAAGCGCCGCGCGAAGTCTTCCAGCGACAAGAGCTTGAGCAGCTCGCCCACGCGCGCCGCCACCTGCGCGCGCGGCTGCCCCTTGATCTCGAGGCCGAAGCCGACGTTCTGCTCCACCGTCATCCAGGGGAACAGCGCGTATTCCTGGAACACCATGCCGCGCTCCGGTCCCGGCGCCGTCACCGGCACGCCGTCGGCCAGGATGCTGCCGGCGCTCGGCGGCGCGAAGCCGGCGACGGCGTTCAGCAGCGTCGACTTGCCGCAGCCGGAAGGACCGAGCAGGCAGACGAACTGGCCGCGCGGGATGCTCAGGCTGATGTTCTCGAGCGCCACCACGCTGCGGCCGTCGGCGTCGAATTCCTTGCTGACCCTGTCGATGACGATGTGCGCGTCCATCTTACTGCTCCAGGCCGCGATGCCAGCGCAGCAGATAATTGTTCAGGCGGTTCATGCCGATGTCGATCGCCAGGCCGAGCAGGCCGATGGTGATCATGCCGGCGATGATCTTGTCGGACCAGAAGTACTCGCGCGCTTCCAGGATGCGGAAACCCAGGCCGTTGTTCACCGCGATCATCTCGGACACGATGACGACGATGAAGGCGGTGCCGATGCCGATGCGCACCCCGGCCAGAATGTAGGGCACGGCGGCCGGCAGCATCACGCGCAGGAACATGGTGCTGCCGCTGGCGCCGAGGTTGCGCGCGGCGCGCAGGTAGATGCCGTCGACCTGGCGCACGCCGGCGATGGTGTTCATCAGCACCGGGAAGAAGGCGCCCAGCGCGATCAGGAACACCGCCGGCGGATTGCCCAGGCCGAACCACAGGATCGACAGCGGGATGTAGGCGATCGGCGGGATCGGGCGCAGCAGCTGCACCAGCGGATTCATCCAGGCATACACGACGCTGCTCGCGCCCATCGCCAGGCCGAGCGGCAGCGCCAGGCCGGCGCCGACCACGAAGCCGACCACCACCCGGTACAGGCTGCCGAGCGAATCGTGGATCAGCTCTCCCGAGACCATCCAGGCCAGCCGGCCGCCGCCGCCGTTTTCCTGGAACATCGCGTAGCTTTGCAGCGGCAGCAGGTACTCGACCCACTTGCGCCACACCTGCAGCGGCGAAGGCAGCACGTTGGGGTTGACCCACCCCATCTGCGCCACGAACTGCCAGACCAGGATCGCGGCGACCGGCACCACCATGCCGACCGCGATCTCCTTCGCTTTTACCTTGCGCTTCGCCATGCCGGCCTCCCGCCGCTGATTGGACGGCTTACTGGACGTTCAGGCTTTTCTTGGCCGCTTCCAGCAGGTCGGTCTTGACCCACTGGGTCGCCGCCGGCGGCTTGGCCATGCGGCCGACGCCGGTCTTGGCCATGATGTCGGTGGTGATCTGGATGTGTTCCGGCGTGATGTCGTAGGTATAGGGCGAATTGCTGATCGCGTCGTCGAAGTCGTCCTTGCTGATCTGGCCCTTGAACACCACTTCGCGCACGTACTTCTCGGCCAGCGCGCGGTCCTTGATGAAGGCGCTGGTGGCCTGCACGAAGCAGCGCATGAACTTCTCGGCGACCGGACGGCGCTTGTTATAGAAGTCTTCCGTCATCACCATGGTGCGCACCGGCTCGCCGATCGGGGTGTCGTAGGGCTTGATGACCTCGACGCCATAGCCCTTGTTGATGGCCTGCGAGGATTGCGGCTCCGACTGCATCATCGCGTCGATGTTCTTGCCCAGCAGCGCCTGGTTCAGGTCGGCGTAGGCCAGGAACACCAGCTGCACGTCCTTGCCGGGCCCCGGCGCCGACGACAGGCCCGCCTTCTGCAGTTCGGCCATCAAGAGCACTTCCTGGATGCCGCCGCGGGTGACGCCGACCTTCTTGCCCTTGAGGTCCTTGACCGCCTTGATATTGCTGCCCGCCCCCGCCACCAGGCGCGCGCCGCCCTTGGCGAAGCCGGCCACCACGAAGATCGGGGCGCCGCCGGCGCGGCCGGAGATCGCCGCCTCCGACGCGGTGGTGCCGACATCGAGTTCGCCGGCGATGATCGCCTGCATCACGTCCAGGCCCTTGGCGAAGACGCGTTCCTCGACCTTGATGCCGCACTTGGGGGCGATTTCCTTGATATACGAGACGGCGCCGTAGTGCGCGAACTTGAGGTTGCCGAGGCGGACCACGTCCTGGGCCTGGGCGCCGCCCGCGGCCAGCAGGGTGAGTGCGACGAGGGTCTTGCCGAACACGATTGCTTTCATTGCCTGTCTCTCCGTAATTGTTCTGCTTGAATGAACAACAAAAGCGGCGTGTCGTGCTGCGGTTACCGCCGCGGTCTGACCCAGGAAAGGTATAACGCAAAGCAATACGTTGTCAAACTGTCTGTACAGCCAGTTAAGGAGTGTCAAATCAAGGACTTGATTGAACGGCTTGCAAACCACCAAATCCCGGTCTTGTCCGCAGAAAACGCGCCCTGACATGGGGTAGAATGCTCGTTTGCTCCTGTGCGCTTAGCTTACATATATAGGTAGAACATGCTGGATAACCTGACCCAACGCCTTGCCAAGGTCGTCAAGACGATGCGCGGCGAGGCGCGCCTGACCGAATCGAATACCGCCGAGATGCTGCGCGAAGTGCGCCTGGCCCTGCTCGAGGCCGACGTGGCGCTGCCGGCCGTCCGCGAATTCATCGCCAACGTGAAGGAAAAAGCGCTGGGCGAGGAAGTCATCGGCTCGCTCTCCCCCGGCCAGGCCCTGGTGGGCGTGGTGCAGAAGGAAATGGCGGCCCTGATGGGCGCCGACCTCGGCCCTGACGCGACCCAGCTCTCGTTCGCGCAGCAGCCGCCGGCGATCATCCTGATGGCGGGCCTGCAGGGTGTGGGTAAAACCACCACCACCGGCAAGCTGGCCAAGTACCTCAAGGAACAGAAGAAGAAAAAAGTGCTGACCGTCTCGGCCGACGTGTATCGTCCCGCCGCGATCGCCCAGCTCGAATCGGTGACCAAGCAGGTCGGCGCCGACTTCTTCCCGTCCAGCGCCAGCGACAAGCCGGTCGACATCGCCCTGGCCGCGCTCGACTGGGCCAAGAAGCATTACCACGACGTCCTGATCATCGACACCGCGGGCCGCCTGGCCATCGACGACGCGATGATGCAGGAGATCGCCGCCGTGCACGCGGCCGTCAATCCGATCGAGACCCTGTTCGTGGTCGACGCCATGGTCGGCCAGGATGCGATCAACACCGCCAAGGCCTTCAACGACGCGCTGCCGCTGACCGGCGTGGTGCTGACCAAGCTCGATGGCGATTCGCGCGGCGGTGCGGCGCTGTCGGTGCGCCACGTGACCGGCAAGCCGATCAAGTTCGCCGGCGTCTCGGAAAAGCTGGACGGTCTCGAAGCCTTCGATCCGGCGCGCATGGCCAACCGCGTGCTGGGCATGGGCGACATCCTGGCGCTGGTCGAAGAAGCGCGCAAGGGCGTGGACATGCAGGCCGCGACCGACATGGCCAACAAGATCAAGTCGGGCGGCAAGTTCGACATGAACGACTTCAAGGCCCAGCTGACCCAGATGAAGAAGATGGGCGGCATGGCCGGCCTGATGGACAAGCTGCCGGCCCAGTTCCAGCAGGCCGCGGCCGGCGCCAATATGGACCAGGCCGAAAAACAGGTGCGCCGCATGTGCGGCATCATCGATTCGATGACGCCGCAGGAGCGCGCCAAGCCGGAACTCATCAAGGCCAACCGCAAGCGCCGCATCGCGGCCGGCGCCGGCGTGCAGGTGCAGGAAGTGAACCGCATGCTGACCCAGTACGACCAGATGAACACCATGATGAAGAAGCTCAAGGGCGGCGGCCTCATGAAGATGATGCGCGGGATGAAGGGCATGATGCCCGGCATGCGCTGATTCCTGCGTCCCCTGGAAAGCCGCCTCGCGCGGCTTTTTTTACGCCCGGACGGCGCCTGAAAAGGCCGGTTTTTCCCTCTGGCGAGGCCCGGCTAACACATTCTGCGATTTTCAGGCTTATCAGAGTGAAAAAGTTTCGAAAAAGACTTGCACGAACACTAAAACGCTACCAATATTAGCTGTGCGATTCATAGCGCAATTTTCCATGTGTTCCGTTTAGGAGGCTCGAATATGGCAACAGCCAAAAAAACCACCGCAGCGCCGGCAAAGAAAGCCGCTGCCAAGCCGGCCGCCGCGGCGAAGCCGGCAGCTAAGAAGGCAGCAGCAGCTCCTGCCAAAGCAGCAGCACCGAAAGCCACTGCAGCAGCAAAGAAACCGGTCGCCGCGCGCAAGCCGAACGCCGCTTTCATGAAAGAGATGACCCCGTCGGCGACGCTGGCCGAAGTAGTCGGCACCAAGCCGCTGCCGCGCACCGAAGTGACCAAGAAGGTGTGGGAATACATCAAGAAGCAGGACCTGCAGGACGCTGCAAACCGTCGCATGATCAATGCCGACGACAAGCTGAAAGCCGTCTTCGGCGGCAAGGCCCAGGTGTCGATGTTCGAGATGACCAAGCTGATTTCGGATCACCTCAAATAATAAGCAAGAACGACCGGCTGCCCCGCTGGTGAGAATACGAGAAAGCCCCGCTTTGACGGGGCTTTTCTATTGAGGGGTTGTATAGGGGTCAGAGCCCGGTGTTGCCTCTCAAGGGGCTCTGACCCCGGTGTTCACGGTTTGGTGGGCACCGCTGTGCCCACCAAACCGTTTGCGGACCGCATGCGCCGGATGATGGGCGCAGGCTCGATGTTCGACGGACCGGACGGCACGTATCACCGCATGGACGGCTACGCCCTTCGATCCCATGTCGATATCAACGGGCCGCCACCGTTCCCGCCATATTCTCCTGCCCCTTGAACTCCCAGTTCCTCCACGCCGTCAGCACCGCGTTCGGATACTGCGGCTTGCCGCGGCTGCCGTTGTAGCGGCCCAGGGCCAGGTAGAGGTTGCCGCCTTCCATGTCGATGTACATGCGCAGGATCGAGCAGCCGTAGCGCAGGTTGGTCTGCATGTCGAACAGGGCGCGGCGGTTGGCGTCGCCGATCACGCGGGTCCAGAACGGCATCACCTGCATGTAGCCGCGCGCGCCCGCGATCGAGACCGCGTACTTGCGGTACGCCGACTCGACCTGGATCAGGCCCAGCACCAGGCCCGGGTCGAGGCCGGCGCGGGTCGCTTCGTACCAGGCCGACTCGAGGAACTCGGTGCGGGTCTGCTCGTCCGGCAGGCGGCGCTTCAGGCGCGCCGACATCGTGTCGAACCATTGCTGGTAACGGGCGCGCGACTGGGCGTCGCGAAAACTCGGCTTGGGCGGGCGGCCGTCGCGGATCGCGTGCTCCAGCGCCATCCGGACCGAATCGGCCATGGCTTCTTCCTTCTGGCTGCCGGCATGCGCCGCCCCGCTGCCAGCCAGCAGCGCGGCGACGAACGTCAGGGCGCCAAGCCGGGCGCAGGCCCGGCCGATCGACAGCGTGAACATTATTTGCCCAGCTTGCCCTTGACGAAGGCGACCATGTCGGCGGCCGGCACCACGCTGGCCTCGGCATCGCGGCGGCCCTGGTATTCCAGCTTGCCTTCCTTGAGGCCGCGCTCGCCGATCACCACGCGGTGCGGCACGCCCACCAGTTCCCAGTCGGCGAACATGGCGCCCGGACGCAGGCCGCGGTCGTCGACGATGACGTCGACGCCA
>Ga0265780_10004262_pt1 | contig 18488 bp, 20 predicted proteins | sample P1T30metagenome_FD_192432 | JGI IMG/M metagenome (GOLD analysis project Ga0265780, IMG submission 192432) | Plant litter microbial communities from East Loma Ridge, Irvine, California - P1 T30 | ecosystem: Environmental > Terrestrial > Plant litter > Unclassified | place: USA: California...
CAGGACGACGATCACGAAGACGACGACGACCAGGATGAGGACGAGCAGAGCGATCGTCCCGGCTGAGATGGTCACGAGGTGGCCCTTTCTCCGAGGCGGACGACGGCCGTCGACCCCTCGATGGACTCGACGACCACGGGGGTCCCGAGCGGCGGTGTGCGGTCGGTGGATCCGGGGGCGAGGCGTGCGCTCCAGGTCTCCCCGTTCGCCAGGCGCACCTGTCCGGGAGCGGACGGGGTGAAGGCGACGGCGACGGTGCCGGGGAGCCCGATGAGACCCTCGATGTTGGTGCGGTGCGGGTCGGCGTTCCGGCCGAGCGCGGTGAGCAGGCGCGGTCGGACGACCGAGAGCAGCACGAGCGCGGCGGCGGCGGCGACGATCGCCGAGAGCCACCAGGGCGCCCCGACGAGCCCGGCGACGAGCCCCGCCGCGGCCCCTGCCGCGAGCATGAGGAAGATGAAGTCGAGCGTGAAGATCTCGACCACGCTCAGCACCAGTGTCAGTCCGATCCAGACGACCGCCTGGATCCAGTCGATGTTCACGCGATCTCCCTCCCTCGGTCGCGCGCTCCGGCGTGCAGCGTCGCGACGGCCGGTCCAACTCCGTTCAACATATCAGCAGCGTCCGACGCCCGCGCCCGCCGTTGGTAGGCTCGACGGCGGCCGACCCGCCGGAACGCAACCTGGAGACACGACTGTGACCAACCCCCTCGCCCCCGGATCCCTCGCCGACAAGCGCGCCCTCGTCACGGGCTCCTCCCGCGGCATCGGCGCGGACACCGTCGGGTACCTCGCCGAGGCCGGCGCGAAGGTCGTCGTGAACTACCGCAACAAGGCCAAGCGCGCCGAGCAGATCGCGGAGCGGATCACCGCGGCCGGGGGAGCCGCACTGGCCGTCGGGGCGGACCTCACCGACCACGACTCCGTGCAGGCGATGGTCGACACCGTCGTCGCCGAGTGGGGCGGCATCGACCTCCTCGTCCTCAACGCATCGGGCGGCATGGAGTCCGGCCTCGGCGAGGACTACGCGCTCCGTCTGAACCGCGACGCCCAGGTCGACATGCTGCAGACCGCCGTGCCGCACATGCCCGCCGGCTCCCGGGTCGTCTTCGTCACGAGCCACCAGGCGCACTTCGTCGAGACCGCCGAGACCATGGACGAGTACGTGCCGGTGGCGAAGAGCAAGCGCGCGGGCGAGCTCGCGCTCCGCGACCTCGTCCCGCAGCTCGACGCGGCCGGCATCGAGTTCGTGGTCGTCTCCGGCGACATGATCGAGGGAACCATCACGGCGACGCTGCTCAACCGCCTGAACCCCGGCGCCATCGAGGGGCGCCGGCAGGAGGTCGGGAAGCTCTACAGCGTCTCCGAGTTCGCGGCGGAGATCGCCCTGGCCGCGGTCGAGCCGATCCCGGCCGACCACACGAAGCTCGTCGGCGACGTCAGCGGCTTCACCCGGTAGCGTCACCGGGGTGACCGCCAGACCAGGCCTCCGGCTGACCTCCCGCATCCTCCTGCTCGACGCCGAGGGACGCGTGTTCCTCATGGACACGAGGGCGCCGTCGTCGGACGGCGCCCACCGGTGGATCACGCCGGGCGGCGGTGTCGACCCGGGCGAGGACCACCGGTCGGCAGCGGTCCGCGAGCTCCGCGAGGAGACCGGCATCGTCGTGGACGACCCGGGGGAGTCGGTCTGGTCCTGGGACTTCGACGTGGAGTGGGACGAGGCCGACCACGACCGCGGCCACGCCGAGTTCTACGTCGTGCGGACACCGGGCTTCGTGCTGTCGGACGCGGAGTGGACCGACGACGAGCGCGTCGACATCCTCGCGTCGCGGTGGTGGACGGCGGACGAGCTCGACGCGACGGACGAGCCGTACGAGCCCCGCGAGCTCCCGGAGCTCGTACGGCGTCACGGCGTCCGCTGAGCGGCTCCCGGCCCCGCCGCTCCCGTCGCCGCCGCCGCTCCGGTCGCCGCCTGCGACCCGTCGTCGACCAGGTCGCGGATCGGCGTGGAGTGCGCCCGTACCTGAACAGAACTCGCGTCGAGCGCATAGGTTCTTGTGTGGCGGCTGCGTGCAACCCGTGCGCGAGGCCTCCTGACACGAGGAGAACTGCATGTCCACCAACGGCTACCCGCCCGCATCGAACACGCCCGGAGCGGCTCCCGCCACCAGCGGCGGCAACGGTCTCGCGATCGGCTCGCTCGTCCTCGGCATCGTCGGTGTGGCGCTCGGATTCTTCATCGCCATCGTCGGCGTCGTCGCCGGTGTGGTCGGCCTGGTGCTCGGCATCCTGGCGCGCCGCCGTGGCCTCAACCGCGGCATGGTGCTGGCGGGCATCATCCTGTCGGCGGTCGCCATCGTGATCGGCATCATCGGCTACATCCTCACCGCGGCGATCCTCACGCAGAGCTGACGGTCAGGACGAAGGACTGGAGGCGCGTGGCGGCACCGCCACGCGCCTCCAGTGCGTCTCGGGACCCGACGCGGACCGTCGGGTGCCCACACAGGGTGCGCGGCGTAGCGTGCGCGGCATGACGTACAGCCAGCCTGACCCCGCCGAGGAGACCACGCAGAGCGAGGCCCCGGAGCAGCCCGACACCGACCGGTCCGACCTCGAGGAGCGTGGCGACGAGCAGGCCGCGCTCGAGGTGGACGCGGACGACGTCCCGACGGGGGACGAGGACCCGTCAGACTCCTGAGGCGACCCGCGCGGTCGACGCAGCGATGAGCTCGCCGACGAGTCCGGCGTAGGACAGTCCCGTGGCCGCGAACATCCGTGGCACCTGGGACTGCTCGGTGAAGCCGGGGGCGGTGTTCACCTCGTTGAGCACGACCTGATCGGCGGTCACGAAGAAGTCGAAACGGGCGACGCCCGCGCAGTGCAGCGCGTCGTACAGCGTCGTCGCGGCGTGCTCGAGCGCATCCCGTTCCGCGTCGCCTAGGCGTGCCGGGACGGTGAAGCGGGCGCTGCCGTCGTACTTTTGGTCGCGGTCGAAGAGCCCACCGTCGGCGACGCCGATCTCGAGCGACGCGCCGACCCGGAGTGCCCCGGCCATGTCGCGGAAGACCGCGATGTCGACCTCCCGCCCGCGCACGAACGCCTCGACGAGGACGTCGTCGCCAGCGGCACGTGCCGCGGTGATCGCCGCCTCGTACTCGCCCGCGTGCCGGACCACCGAGACGCCGTTGCTCGACCCGCCCGTCGTCGGCTTCACGACGAGCGGCGGGGCGAGGGGGAGTGACCCGAGCACGTCGCCGCGGCGGACGAGGACGCCGTCCGCGCTCGGGATGCCGAGCGCCGCTGCGATGGTCTTGGTCACCCACTTGTCCATGCCGAGAGCACCGGCGCGGACGGGGGAGCCGACCACGGGGACGCCGATCATGTCGAGGAAGCCCGCGACCGCGCCGTCCTCGCCGTGCACGCCGTGCAGCACCGGGAACGCGGCGTCGCACCCGCTGATCACCGCGACCGCCTCGGCTGGCGTGAGGGCGGCGCCGTCGGCGTGGTGCCAGGTGCCGTCGCGTGCGATGGTCAGCGGGACGGCCTGCATCCCCAGTTCGGTGACCGCTCGGGTCACCGCGGCCGCGGACGCCAGGGACACGGTGTGCTCGTCGTTCGCACCGCCGCCGATCACGGCGATGCGGTCGTGGTGGTGGCCGGGGTCAAGCACGGGCGGGCTCCTGTCGGTCCGTCGCGGTCGCCGTCGCGGTGTCGGTGTCGCCGTCCGAGTCGGTCTCCCTGGTGTCCGCGGCGGGGGCGTGGCCCGGCTCCGCGCCGCAGTGGGTCCGGGTGACCCGGGGTCCGATCCCGGTCACGATCTCGTGCTCGATCGTGCCCGCCCAGCGCGCCCAGTCGGCCACCGTCGGCTCGCCCTCGGCACCGCGGCCGAAGACCGTGACGGTCTCGCCGGGGTGGAGGCGGTCGTCACCGGTGTCGACGACGATCATGTCCATCGAGAACCGCCCCACGACCCGACGACGGCGACCGCGGACCTGCACCTCGGCGCGCTCGGACGCGGCACGGGGGAGCCCGTCGGCGTAACCGAGGGGGAGCAGGGCGAGGTTCGTCGCGCGGTCGACGACGTGGTCGTGGCCGTAGCCGATGCCGGCCCCCGCTCGGACCATCCGGGTGACCACCACCGGCGCCGTCAGCGACAGCGTCGGCACGAGCACGTCCGAGGTCGACGACGGGTCGATCCCGAACAGCCCGGCGCCGATGCGGTGCAGGTCGTGCCCGTCGCCGACGCCGGTGATCGTGGCCGCCGTCGCGGCGAGGTGCGTCGTGAACCCGCGGAGCCCACGCCGCCGCGCCGTGCGGACGGCGTTCGAGAACAGCAGGCGCTCCCGGGCGTTCTGCGGGTCGTCGGGACGGTCCGCGCACGACATGTGCCCCATCACGCCGACGACCCGGACGGTGCCGTGACGCTCGAGCAGCGTGGCTGCCGTGCAGAGCGCCGCCCACGAGTCCGGCGCGGCGCCGTCACGGGACATGCCGAGGTCGACGTGCAGGTGCACGCGTGCGGTGCGCCCGGCACGGGCGGCGGCCCGGCTGACCGCGTCGAGGATCTCGGTGCTCGGCACGGCGAGGTCGATCTCGGCGCGGACGGCGGTCTCGAAGTCGGCGTCCACCGGGTTGAGCCAGCTGAGCACCGGGACGTCCGGCGTGCTGGCCCGCACGGCGAGGGCCTCGGCCACCGACGTGACCCCGATCGACGTGGCTCCCGCCTCCACCACGGAGCGGGCGACGGCGCCGTGGCCGAAGGCGTCCGCCTTGAGGACGGCCATCAGGCGGCCACCGGTCCGTTCCGCGAACCACGCGGTGTTGGCCCGGAGGGCATCGTCGTGCACCCGGAGTTCCGCTCCCGACATCACATGGCTCCCGCTCGCTCGACCCGCGTCGACGGCTGCTCGTTCTGCATGAGACCGAGCCTGGCGGAGCCGGTCGGCGGAGCCATCGGTCCCGGGGATGAGGTCGCCCTGCCGCGAGGCGGACTTCGCGTTCTCCGCCGGGATGACAACGGCCGTGCGGACGTCTGTCACTGCCCAGATCGGCCTGCCTCCTCAGCACGTCGAGCGCGTACTCCGTCGGGGTGCGAACATGTGGTGGGAGTCATCCAGCAGGACGGGAAGGAGCCGCTGATGAGCGTTTCGAACGGCCTCCTGGCAGCAGGATTCGTCCTGACCGCCGCGGGCGGGTTCCTCAGCGCGTCCACGCCTGCTCGTGATGCGAACATGGGAGCGGGGATCCTCTTCCTGCTCGGGCTCGCGCTCGGCATCGCCGGCCTGGTCGTGTCCGCGATCGAAGTGTTCTCGAAGTCCCTCGGGAAGCCGACTCGCTGACCCAGGGACGGCTTCCGTGGTCACTCGTTCGGCGTTCTGGGAGACGCAGACTTGCTCACGGCGGGTCCTGCCGGCTGCGCCGATAATGCATATTATGTCAGGTCAGCCGGAACCCTCCCAGAGAACCGCCGTCCCCGACGGCCGGCGGAAGCCGATCAGAAGTGCTTCGCAGCGCGTGCGGCCTCGTCCAGGATGAACTCGGGGTCCCGCGCTCCGAGCGCCCGGAGCATGTCCAACCAGATCACCTGCAGGTTGCGGACCGTGTCGACGGCCTGGAAGCCGGAGTTCTCGAGCGCGTAGACCCCGAAGCTGGCACTGATCAACCGTCGACCCACCTCGGCCGGGTCGGTGCCGGCTGGCAGGACGCCGTCGGCGACCGCTCGTCCGATCTCCCCTTCCGCGAGCTCACTCCACGTGAAGGATCCGTTGAGCGGAAGCTCGGGCTTGATGTGCTCCCGCTCCATGACCAGACGGATCGTGGCGCGAGCACGAGCCTCGACGCGCACCTGCTGAGCCGCGACCGTCATGATCGTGAGCAGCCGGACCAGACCTGCCGGTGCGAATTCGGCATCGCGGACGATCCGGCCCCAGTCCTCCAGCTGCTCAGCGACGACGGCTGCTGCGATCTTGGCCTTGGTGGCGAACTGGTGGTGGCCCACCGCCGACTTGGGTCGACCCATCTCCGCGGCGATCGTCGAGAAGGTGGTGCCCTCGAAACCGTGGTCGGCGAAGGCCCGGGCGGCCGCGTCCAGGATGGCCTCCCGGGTCGCCGCCTTCTGTTGCTCGCGCAGCCCAGTCACCTGGAGAGATTACGACAGCTCCCCTGGCCCGGCGGAACGAATCGCGCCCGCGCGCGACCTCTGCTCCCCGATCGGGGGTAGAACGTGTCCCCTGTTCGTGGGCCTCGTTCCAACGACTCGGTTCGTAATACGTTCGTCTGGTGAAAACCTGTGGTTCCGGGGCGGACCCGGCGGACCCTGCTTCTCCGGATCACGCACCTCCGGGGGCGCGGACGCCCGAGCGGTGTCCTGAGGTCAAGGGGTACCACCGATGTGCGCTCTCGTCGACCACGCGACTCGTCGATCTCCTCATCGCCGAACAGGTGGCGCTGACCTGGCTGCTCCGGGCTCAGAAGGCCGCTCTGCTCGACGAGGTGGACGGGGCGATCCGTGACGGGTACCGGTGCGCGGTCGCAGCGTCGTCGGCGTACCGAGCGGCCCTCCTGAACCGACAGGTCGAAGTGCACGCGATCGCAGCGAGCCGGAGTGTCGAGCCGACGCCCGACCCCGTCGGGATCGACCGGCAGGCGGGCTGCCCGCGCTGCCTCCGCCTGGGTTCGATGCTGCTCTGCCTTGCTGCCATCGGAACGATCGTGCAGCGCCAGCGAGGCGAGCTGGTGCGCCGTCTGCCGGGGACGTGGTCCTCGTCGTACGTCGCGCACGTGCACCCCGAGACGTACACGACGTCGTCGTTCGCGACGGGGAGCGGCAGCCGGTGATGTCGGCGACCCCACGTGCTGCTCTCGGGGTGCCCGATCGGCGCGCCAGCACCGCCGATGCCGGACCCGCGGGCTCGACGACGAACCCGTGCCCACGATGTCGCAGACCACTGCGGCTGGCGAGCAACCCGTACTACGGAGTCGGGCTCGCCGTGCACCCGTGGTTGTTCCTCTGCGACCGGTGCGGGCACGCTCGCTTCGCCGCGGTCGACCCGGACAGCGAGGTCCCACCGGTGCCGGAGCTGACCCGCCACGACCGCCTCCTCGCCCTCGCCCGGTCCGTGCGAGCAACACGCCGTCGGCTCCGTCTCACCTCCCACCCGGTCGAGGACCACGCACCTCCTGGCGGATCGGGACACACTCCCCGAGGCGATGGCCACGGCCCGGCGTCGACGGACCCGGCGTCGGAGTGAGCTCGGACGCGGCGCCGTCCGAGCCGGTGTCGGCGTCGAGTGGACCGAGTCCGAGTCGGGACTCGTCCTCGACGGCACGGCGGTCAGCGGGCCGGAGCCCGCCGGACCGCCCGCGTCACTCCCCGAAGCCGGACCGGACCAGGGCGACGAGCGCGTCGACGGCGTCCTGCGCGTCCGGGCCGGTCGCGTCGATCGAGACGGTCGCACCCTTCGGCAGGGCGAGCGCCATGATCGCCAGCAGGCTCTTCGCGTCGACGCCGTTCACCCGGACGGTCGACTCGTGCTTCGCCGCCGCCTTGACGAACTCCGCGGCGGGACGCGCGTGGAGCCCGCTTTCGTTGACGAGTTCGACGGTCGCGGACGCGGCGCCGTCGTCGACGGGGCCGGTCTGGGCGTCCGGCACCGCGCCTCCAGACGGGTCGCCTGGACGGGAGGCGGTGCTCGCGTCGTCCGCGTCGGCTGCGGACCCCGCGGCGGACGCTGCGGCGGCGAGCACCGCGTCGACGTCGCCGCCGCTCTGCGCGGCGACCGCCGCGGCGACGGTGCCCTCGACGAGCGGCGCCTGCGAGACACGCACCCGGGCTCGGGCGTCGTCGTCGAGGAAGTCGAGTGCCGTGTCGGTCGTCAGGTAGGCCGATCCCAGGTCGCAGAGCACGACGACGGCGTCGGCCGACGCGAGCTCCTGGATCCCGTCGGTGATCGCCTCGAACGAGGTGCCGATGCCGCCGTCGTCGGTCCCGCCCGCGGCCACCATCGGGACGTCGGCGGCCATCTGCCCGGCGAGTTCGACCGTGCCGGTGGCGATCGCCGCGCTGTGCGAGACGACCAGGATGCCGACGCTCACGCTGCGTCCGCCGCCGCGCGCAGGAGGTACGCCGAGGACTGCGCACCCGGATCGCGGTGCCCGATCGCTCGGTCGCCGAGGTAGCTGGCGCGCCCCTTGCGCGCGACCAGCGGCTCGGTCGAGGCGGCCCCCTCGGCTGCGGCGTCCGCCGCCGCGGCGAGGACGCGCTCCGGGCCCTCCCCCGCGTCGGCGGCGGCCTGCGCGGCGTCGACGGCTGGCGTCCACGCGTCGACCATCGTCTTGTCGCCGACCTCGGCCTTGCCGCGGGACACGACCCCGTCGCGGGCGGCGACGAGCACCGCCACCAGGGTCTGGGCGTCCAGGTCGGTGGCGTCACCGGCGGCCTGGGCGGCCTTCAGGTACGCGGTGCCGTAGAGCGGACCGGCCGCGCCGCCGACGGTGGAGATGAGCTTCGTCGCGACGACCTTGAGGACCGCGCCCGGTGTCTCGAAGGACCCGCCGTCGACGGCCTCGAGCACGGCCCGGAACCCCCGGCCGAGGTTCTCGCCGTGGTCGCCGTCGCCGATCTCACGGTCGAGCGTGACGAGTTCCGCGCGGTGCTCCTCGATCGTCGCGGCCGTGCGTCGGACCCAGTCGATGGCCCATGCGGTGTCGAGCGCCAATTCGTGTCCCTTCGTCGATGGTGTGCGGTGGGTCAGCGACCCCAGCGCAGGGCCGGGGTCTCCACCGGGGCGTCCCAGAGGGCGGTGAGTTCGTCGTCGAGCACCGTGACGGTGAGCGAGAACCCCTGCATCTCGAGGGACGTGACGTAGTCGCCGACCAGGCTACGCGCGACGTCGTGGCCGCGGTCGGAGAGCACCTCGGCGGCGCTTCGGTAGGCGATGTAGAGCTCGGAGAGCGGCGTGCCACCCATCCCGTTGACGAGCAGGAGCAGCTTCGATCCGGCCGGGGCGTCCAGGTCGTCGAGGATCGGTTCGAGGACCCGGTCGACGAGCTGGTCGGCCGGCGCCATCGCGATCCGCTCGCGCCCGGGCTCGCCGTGGATCCCGATGCCGAGCTCGACCTCGTCGTCGGCCAGCGTGAACGAGGGCTCCCCCGCGTGCGGGACCGTGCCCGAGGACAGCGCGAGCCCCATCGACCGCGTCACCTCGTTCACGCGGCGGGCGATCGCCGCCACGGCGTCGAGGTCGTCGCCGCGCTCGGCGGCCGCCCCGGCGCACTTCTCGACGACGACCGTGCCGGCGACCCCGCGGCGGCCCGCCGTGTAGAGGGAGTCCTGCACGGCGACGTCGTCGTCGACCACGACGGACTCGACACGCACGTCGTCCATCTCCGCGAGCTCGGCGGCGGTCTCGAAGTTGAGCACGTCACCGGTGTAGTTCTTCACGATGTGCAGCACGCCGGCTCCCCCGTCGACGGCCTTCGTGGCTGCGACGATGGGGTCGGGCGTCGGGCTCGTGAAGACCGGACCGGGCACGGCGGCGTCGAGCATGCCGTGCCCGACGAAGCCGGCGTGCAGCGGCTCGTGCCCGCTGCCGCCGCCGCTGACGATCCCGACCTTGCCCTGCACCGGGGCGTCCGCCCGGTGCAGGTGGAACGGGTCCTCGACCAGGACGACGTGGTCGGCGTGTGCGCGGGCGAACCCGCGGACCGTCTCGTCGACGACGGCCTGCGGGTCGTTGATGAGCTTCTTCATGCGGGAGCCTCTCCTGTCGCCTCTGACCGGGCCGCGACCGCACACCGCGCGTCGTCGACCGGAGTGCGGCCAATCTACATCGACCACTCGTTCGCTTCTCATGCACGTTCGTGCAGGGGCGGGCGGGGTCCGACCGGTCCCGCGCCGTCCGGAGGGACATTCCCCCTGCACGTTCGTGCATGTTCCCGCACTTCGCTCGGGATCGCCCCACGCGCAGCGGAGCAGCGTCACTATGCTCGGGGCCAATCACTCAACGGGGAGTGCCGGCGCAGCGCCTCCGGACCCCCACCCTCACGCACTGGAGGTCACCGATGGACGGCATCGGCGTCAATTTCCTCTCCGAGCTCGTCGGTACGGCGATGCTCATCATCCTGGGTGGCGGCGTCGTCGCCGCCGTCTCGCTGACCAAGTCCAAGGGCTTCGGCGCGGGCTTCCTCATGGTCACGATCGGTTGGGGCTTCGCGGTCTTCGCCGGCGTCACGGTGTCCTACAAGTCCGGCGGCCAGCTCAACCCCGCGGTCAGCCTCGCGCAGGCGATCCTCGGCAACATCACCGTCGGCGAGATGCTCCTCTACTGGCTCGCCCAGATGATCGGCGCGATCATCGGTGCGGTCATCGTCTGGCTCGCCTACAAGCAGCACTTCGACGAGGAGCCCGACGCCGCCGCCAAGCTCGGCGTGTTCTCGACCGGCCCGGCGATCCGCAACTACGGCTGGAACCTCGTCACCGAGGTCATCGGCACGTTCGTCCTGGTGTTCGTCGTCATCGCCTTCACGAACGGCAAGACCCCCGCCGAGCTCGGGGCCATCCCGGTCGCATTCCTCGTCATCGCGATCGGCGTCAGCCTCGGTGGCCCGACCGGCTACGCCATCAACCCGGCCCGTGACCTCGGCCCGCGCATCGCGCACGCCTTCCTGCCGATCGCCGGCAAGGGCACCAGCGACTGGTCCTACGCCTGGGTGCCCGTCGTCGGCCCGCTGGTGGGCGGCGCCCTCGCGGCCGGTCTCTCGTACGCACTCCTCCCCCTCGCCTGACCCCTCACCGAACGAACCCGTAAGGAGCACCAATGGCCGACTACATCGTCGCCATCGACCAGGGCACGACCTCGACCCGAGCGATCGTCTTCGACCACTCCGGCTCGATCGTGTCCGTCGGACAGAAGGAGCACGAGCAGATCTTCCCGCGCGCCGGGTGGGTCGAGCACGACCCCGCCGAGATCTGGGACAACACCCGCGAGGTCATCGGCCAGGCCCTGTCCCGCGCCGACATCACCCGCCACGACGTCGCGGCCGTCGGCATCACGAACCAGCGCGAGACCGCCGTCGTCTGGGACAAGACGACCGGCAAGCCCGTCTACAACGCCATCGTCTGGCAGGACACCCGGACGCAGGCGCTCGTCGACAAGCTCGCGGACGGCGACACCGACCGGTACAAGGCCATCGTCGGCCTGCCGCTCGCGACGTACTTCGCCGGCACGAAGATCATGTGGATCCTCGAGAACGTCGAGGGTGCGCGCGAGAAGGCCGAGGCCGGCGACCTGCTGTTCGGCACGACCGACACCTGGGTCCTCTGGAACCTGACGGGCGGCACCGACGGCGGTGTGCACAAGACCGACGTGACGAACGCGTCCCGCACCCTCTTCATGGACCTCGAGACGCTCCAGTGGCGCGACGACATCCTCGCCGACTTCGGCGTCCCGAAGTCGATGCTGCCGGAGATCGTCAGCTCCTCCGAGGTGTACGGGCACGTCGAGTCGTCGAGCCTCCTCCGCGAGGTCCCGATCGCCGGCATCCTCGGCGACCAGCAGGCCGCCACGTTCGGTCAGGCCGCCTTCGACAAGGGCGAGTCGAAGAACACGTACGGCACCGGCAACTTCCTCATCTTCAACACGGGCACCGACATCGTCCGCTCGGAGAACGGGCTGCTCACCACCGTCGGGTACAAGCTCGGCGACCAGGAGACGCACTACGCCCTCGAGGGGTCCATCGCCGTCACCGGTTCGCTCATCCAGTGGCTGCGCGACAACCTCGGCCTGATCGGCAGCGCCCCGGAGGTCGAGGCCCTGGCCAAGACCGTCGAGGACAACGGCGGGGTCTACTTCGTGCCCGCGTTCTCGGGGCTGTTCGCGCCGTACTGGCGCCCGGACGCCCGCGGCGCCATCGTGGGCCTCACCCGGTACGTCAACAAGGGCCACATCGCCCGCGCCGCCCTCGAGGCGACGGCCCTGCAGACCCGCGAGGTCCTCGACGCCGTCAACGCCGATTCCGGCGTCGAGCTCAGCGAGCTCAAGGTGGACGGCGGCATGACCGCGAACAGCGAGCTCATGCAGTTCCAGGCCGACATCCTGAACGTGCCGGTCGTGCGTCCGGTCGTCGCGGAGACCACCGCGCTCGGTGCCGCGTACGCCGCCGGTCTCGCCGTCGGGTTCTGGGCGAACCTCGACGAGCTCCGCGCCAACTGGCAGGAGGACCAGCGCTGGGAGCCGGAGCTCGACGACGCCGAGCGCGAGCGCACCCTCCGCCTCTGGAAGAAGGCCGTCACGAAGACCTTCGACTGGGTCGACGAGGACGTGCGCTGATCCCGCAGGTGCCGAAGCACTGAGGCGACCGCCTGGAGGCGCGGTGCCGGTCCCCGGGACCGGAACCGCGCCTCCTGTGCGTGCGATGGCACGGATCGCTGGCACGGATCGGGCGTTCGCGGGCACGGATCGCAGGACGCAACGGCGGCGGTTGCTCGCAGCGGTATCCGTCTGCGAGGAACCGCCGCCGTTGCGTGTTGCGGAGGACGCGGTGCCGCGGGGCGGCGTCAGGCGGCGGGGGCCGCGCCGATCCAGTCCGCGAGCTTCCGCGCCGCCGCTCCGGAGTCGACGGCGTCCGCGGCGACGACGAGCTGCTCGCGGAACCGCTGCAGGATGGGGCGGTCGACCTCGGCCGGGTCCTCGGCGAGGCGGAAGGAGACGAGACCGGCGGCGGCGTTCAGCAGGACGATGTCCCGCACCGGTCCGGACTCCCCCGCGAGCACGCGGTGCACCACGGCGGCATTGTGCTCCGGGTCACCGCCGAGCAGGTCCTCGATGCCGGCCCTGGCGATGCCGAGGTCGCGCGGGTCGAGGTCGTGCTCCGTCACGCGACCGCCGGTGACCTCCCAGATGTGGCTGTGGCCCGTGGTGGTGAGCTCGTCGAGCCCGTCGTCGCCGCGGAAGACGAGCGCCGTCGCGCCGCGCGTCTGGAACACGCCCGTGATGATCGGCACCAGCTCGAGCTGGGCGACGCCGACCGCGTTGGCCTCGCACCGAGCCGGGTTGACGAGCGGCCCGAGGAAGTTGAAGACCGTGGGCACACCGATCTCGCGGCGGACCGGCGCGGCGTGCGCGAAGCCGGGGTGGAAGGCGCTCGCGAAGGCGAACGTCAGGCCGACACGCCGGAACGTGTCCGCCACGCGCGCCGCGTCCATCGACAGGTCGAGCCCGAGCGCGGCCAGGACGTCACTCGACCCGGACTTCGACGAGCTCGCTCGGTTGCCGTGCTTCACCACCGGCACGCCGGCGGCGGCGATGACGATCGCGGCCATCGTCGAGATGTTCACGGTGCCGACGACGTCGCCCCCGGTGCCCACGATGTCGAGTGCCATCGGGTCGACGTCCAGCGGAACCGCGGCCTCGAGCACGGCGTCGCGGAACCCGACGACCTCGTCGACCGTCTCGCCCTTCGCGCGCAGCGCCACGACGAACGCGGCCACCTGAGCGGCCGTGGCGCGCCCCTGGACGATCTCCTGCATGGCCCATGTGGACTGGCTGATCGAGAGGTCGTCGCGCGCCATTAGCGTGCTGATCACCGCGGGCCAGGTGAGGGAGTCGAGCATGGTCCGATCGTAGTGAATTCGAGAGACCCGCCAGTCTGCTGCGAAAACACTGTCGGTGACTTCCGCCATAATGGAGGCGTGACTAGCACCCCTCTCTCCAGATCCGCCAGCGGTCCGGTCCTGAACAGGCCGAACGCCGTTGCCGTGGGGACGATCGTGTGGCTGGGCAGCGAGGTCATGTTCTTCGCCGGCCTGTTCGCGATCTACTTCACGCTGCGCAGCACCTCGCCCGAGCTCTGGGCCACCGAGACCGCGAAGCTCGAGGTGCCCTTCGCCTCCGTGAACACGATCATCCTGGTGCTGTCCAGCTTCGCCTGCCAGTTCGCGGTGTTCGCCGCTGAGCGCTTCCAGGTGCACCGCACGAGCTGGAACCCGCGCGACTGGGGCATGACGGAGTGGTTCTTCGTCACGTACTGCATGGGCGCGATCTTCGTCTGCGGCCAGGTGTTCGAGTACGCCAACCTCTGGCACGAGGGCGTCACGCTCTCCTCGAGCGCCTACGGCTCGGCGTTCTACATGACCACCGGTTTCCACGGCCTGCACGTCACCGGCGGGCTCATCGCCTTCCTGCTGACGCTCGGTCGCGGCTTCGCCGCCAAGAACTTCGGTCACAAGGAAGCGACCACCGCGATCGTGGTGTCGTACTACTGGCACTTCGTCGACGTCGTCTGGATCGGCCTCTTCGCCGTCATCTACCTTCTCAAGTAGGAACTGGATAGCCCCCACCGCATGTTCAACAGAAGCAAGTCCAAGAAGGGCCGCCGCTCGCCGATGGCGACCGTGTCGCTCATCGTCGTGGGTCTCATGACCACCGGCGGTGCGTACGCGCTGTTCAGCTCGACGGCGACCGCCGACGACAGCACCACGGTGGCCGCGTCGAGCCAGTCACAGGTGAACGAGGGCCAGAAGCTCTTCGCCTCGAACTGCGCCACCTGCCACGGCCTGTCCGCACAGGGCACCAGCGAGGGTCCGTCCCTGATCGGTGTCGGCGCCGCGTCGGTCGACTTCCAGGTGGGCACCGGCCGCATGCCGATGGCCGCCCAGGGTCCGCAGGCCGAGGAGAAGCCGGCCCAGTTCACGGACGAGCAGGTCGACGCGCTCGCGCAGTACGTCGCGTCGCTCGGCCCCGGTCCGGCCGTCCCGTCCTCCGAGCTCACCAACGGTGACGAGGGCGACGCCGCAGAGGGCGCCGAGCTCTTCCGCATCAACTGCGCCATGTGCCACAACGTCGCGGGTGCCGGTGGCGCGCTGACCGAGGGCAAGTACGCGCCGAACCTGCAGACGGTCTCCGGCAAGCACATCTACGAGGCCATGCTCACCGGCCCGCAGAACATGCCCGTGTTCAACGACCTGAACCTCACCCCGGAGCAGAAGGCCGACATCATCACGTACCTCAAGTACGTGCAGGACAACAAGTCCCCGGGCGGCTTCGCCCTCGGCTCCCTCGGCCCGGTGGCAGAGGGTCTGTTCATCTGGATCTTCGGGCTCGGCGCGGTCGTCGCGATGACCGTGTGGCTCACCGCGAAGTCCAACTGATCGTCCGTGTCGTACGACACTGAAGGGAACACCATGGCAGAGCACGACGACGAGACACTGAGCTCGTCCTCGGCTGTCGAGAAGCACGGCACGACCAGCACGTCGGCCGGTACCGCGGTCGTGCCCGCGGATCCGTTCGAGAACCCGGGCGAGCCGCCACACCGCGCGCGCCGCACGGACGTCGACCCGAAGAAGCAGCGCCTGGCCGAGCGTCAGGTCGCCACGTTCTTCTACCTGTCCATCGTCGGCAGTGTCCTCGCGGTGGCCGCCTACGTGGCCTTCCCGATCGACCCCGAGGACTTCAGCACGGTCCGGACCGGCAACCTCTGGCTCGGCCTCGCGATCGCCCTGGCCCTGCTCGCGCTCGGTCTTGGTGCCGTCTACTGGGGGAAGTCCCTCGTCGTCGACCGCGAGATCTCCGAGCTCCGTCACAGCACCCGCGGCACGGACGCCACCCGCGCCAAGGCGGTCGAGGCCTTCCAGCTCGCCGACAAGGAGTCCGGCTTCAGCCGTCGCAAGCTGATCCGCAACTCGATGATCGGCGCTCTCGCGGCCTTCCCGCTGCCGGGCATCGTGCTGGTGCGCGACCTCGCCCCCGCCGAGGACCCGAACGAGCTCCTCCGCCACACGTTCTGGAAGTCGGGCATGCGCCTGACCAAGGACCCGACCGGTCTCCCGATCAAGGCCTCCGACGTCACGATCGGCTCGGTCTTCCACGTCATCCCCGACGGGATGCTCGACTCAGAGCACATGCTCGAGGAGAAGGCCAAGGCCTCCGTCCTCCTCATGCGCCTCGACCCGAAGGACCTCAACCCGGCCAAGGGACGCGAGAACTGGGGATACGACGGGATCGTCGCCTACTCCAAGATCTGCACCCACGTCGGGTGCCCGGTCGCGCTCTACGAGCAGCAGACGCACCACCTGCTGTGCCCGTGCCACCAGTCCACGTTCGACGTCTCGAACAACTGCGACGTGATCTTCGGACCGGCCGCACGTCCCCTCCCCCAACTTCCGATCGCGATCGACGACGACGGCTACCTGGTCGCCACGAGCGACTTCCACGAGCCGGTCGGGCCGTCCTTCTGGGAGCGTGAACGCTGATGAGCAGCACCACAACCACCGCACCGGCGTCGGCCACCAAGCCGGCCCCGGAGCGCGGGTCCCGAATGATCGGGGCCGCAGCCAACTACATCGACGAGCGCACCAGCATCTCGGGTCTCGTGAAGGAGGTCGGGCGCAAGATCTTCCCCGACCACTGGAGCTTCATGCTCGGCGAGGTGGCGCTGTACAGCTTCGTCGTCGTCCTGCTCTCGGGGACGTTCCTGACGTTCTTCTTCCAGGCGTCGATGACCGAGGTCGTCTACAACGGCTCCTACGTGCCGCTGAAGGGCGTCGAGATGTCGACGGCCCTCCAGTCCACGCTGAACATCTCGTTCGACATCCGCGGCGGGCTCTTCGTCCGGCAGATCCACCACTGGGCGGCCCTGCTCTTCGTGGCCTCGGTCATGCTGCACATGGCCCGCGTGTTCTTCACCGGCTCCTTCCGCAAGCCGCGTGAGCTGAACTGGGTCTTCGGCTTCCTGCTCTGGGTCCTGGCCATGGCCGAGGGCTTCACCGGCTACTCGCTCCCCGACGACCTGCTCTCCGGCAACGGTTTGCGCATCATCGTCGGCATGATCGAGGGTGTCCCGGTCATCGGCGTGTGGATCGCCTACCTGCTGTTCGGCGGCGAGTTCCCCGGCACCGACATCGTCGGCCGCCTGTACACGCTGCACATCCTGCTGCTGCCGGCGATCCTCGTCGCGGTGCTCGGCGTCCACCTCGTGCTGGTCGTCATTAACAAGCACACGCAGTTCGCGGGCCCGGGCAAGACGAACGAGAACGTGGTCGGCGTGCCGATCCTCCCCGCGTTCGCCGCGAAGGCCGGTGGGTTCTTCTTCATCGTCGCGGGCATCCTCGCCCTCATCGCGTCGCTGTTCACGATCAACCCGATCTGGAACTACGGCCCGTACGACCCGTCCCCGGTGTCGGCCGGTACCCAGCCCGACTGGTACATCGGCTTCGCCGACGGTGCGCTCCGTCTGGTGCCGCCGCACTGGGAGGTCGTCTGGTTCGGTTACACCGTGTCGTTCAACATCCTCGCCCCGATCGCGGTGCTGGTCGGCCTGATCCTCGCGATCATGCTGTACCCGTTCCTCGAGTCCTGGGTGACCGGCGACAAGCGTGAGCACCATCTGGCCGACCGGCCGCGCAACGCCCCGACCCGCACCGCCATCGGCGCCGCCGGCATCGTGCTGTACCTCAGCCTGATGTTCGCGGCCTCGTCGGACCTCATCGCCACGCACTTCATGGTGTCGATCGAGCACGTGATCCACGTCATCCAGGCCACGACGGTGCTCGGCCCGTTCGTCGCCTTCTGGATCACGAAGCGCGTCTGCCTGGCGCTGCAGAAGAAGGACCGCGAGATCGTCCTGCACGGGTACGAGTCCGGCCGCATCGTCCGACTCCCCCACGGCGAGTACATCGAGGTGCACGAGCAGCTCGACGAGTACGAGCGCTGGAAGCTCCTGCAGTTCAACGAGTACAAGCCGCTGATGATCCGCCCGAACGCCCAGGGCAAGATCACCGTCGTGCAGAAGATGCGCGCCAGCCTCTCCCGCTTCTTCTTCGAGGACCGCATCGCGCCGGTCACGAAGGCCGAGCTCGAGGCCGCGCACGCCGCGCACCACGGTCCGGAACTCGAGGGCAGCCACCAGGCGCCGCAGGTCGGCCCCGGCGACCACTGAGATCCCCGGCAAGAACGAACGAACCCCTCGTCCACCACGTGGACGGGGGGTTCGTCCGTTCGCCCGGATGACGAATCGCCGCTCCCGGTTCACCCGGAGTTCAGCGTGACGTGTTGGACTCGTCCAGGACGGTGTGGCACCGTGTTGCACCACGCACCCGCCAACGGAATGAGAACCCGATGGACAGCCGGACGGCCGAACACCCCAGGCCGAACCACTTCCTCCTGCACCTCAGCGACACCCACCTGGTCGCCGGCGACGGCGCGCTCTACGGCGACGTGGACTCCGCCGCGCGTCTGAGCGAGATCATCGCCGACATCGAGGCGTCAGGCACCCACCCCGAGGCGATCGTCGTCACCGGTGACGTCGCCGACAAGGGCGAGGCCGGCGCGTACGCCCGGATCCGCCGCATCGTCGAGCCCGCCGCCGAGCGGATCGGTGCGCAGGTGATCTGGGCGATGGGCAACCACGACGAGCGTGGCGCGTTCCGGCAGGAGCTCTTCGGACTCCAGCCCACCGACCGGCCGGTCGACTTCGTCTACGACGTCAACG
>Ga0265780_10004263_pt1 | contig 18486 bp, 21 predicted proteins | sample P1T30metagenome_FD_192432 | JGI IMG/M metagenome (GOLD analysis project Ga0265780, IMG submission 192432) | Plant litter microbial communities from East Loma Ridge, Irvine, California - P1 T30 | ecosystem: Environmental > Terrestrial > Plant litter > Unclassified | place: USA: California...
TGAGGTCTTGACCCGCCTCATAGTGGACAATCACGGTACCAGGTGGATCGTTTCCAGTCGCTGGTTCCTCTACCAGACTGACGTAATCTTGGCCATGACGTGTCTCCATGCCCATCTGTGAACTTTCGACTCTTAGTTGTGGCAGCAGGGACTCATCACCATGTACGCTCTGCACTGGAGTACTTCGGAAATCCTCTTGCGTGGTTGTCCCGAGGCTAATTGTCGATTGAATTCTTTCCCCGGATCGTTGCAGATCTGTACGCAGGCATCCTTCTCTACCAGCGGAATTCTCCGAAGTCGTCCCCGTCTGATGGCTCTCTTCAGAAGCCGAAGTACGCCGGCTATGTGTTGGATCTGTAGATGCAGAAAGGTGCGTCCCGTATTGTCTGGTTGAAAACTCGGGGACTTGGTACAATTCAGTTCCAGTAGAATCAGTCAAATCAAGTCCAGACGGAAGCTCGGCGTTCCCGGGATCTTTCACATTAGGGCCTATCTGAATAGAAGAGTCGTAGTCTGGCACTCTGGCTGCGTGTTCATCCAAATAAGCATTGTCGGACGTCACTTTCAATGAATCACAACCGTTGCTAGATACTGTAGAGTCCCCCGTGTGAAACACAGACATTGAAACGGCATTCGAGTCCCAATACCTTTCCGTTGGTTGGTTGTCTGTCAGGAAGTCCAAGTAGTACATCGCTTTCAGCTGTGCTTGCTGAAGGGGAGACATGGCGAGAACATCTCGTAGCCACTGGTCGATACGTATCGACTTCATCGCCCAGGCCAACTGCGTGTCAGTGCCGCCCGTCACATTGTTCCTCCGGATATCAAACGGCCCTATTTGGCTTTCTGTCATGCTTGGCGCAGCGATCTTTTCCTCGGAAGGTGAAGGCAAGGATCCAGTCAATGTAGGATTCGGGCGCGGAAAGAAGGACCGTTTACAAGACGATGTAGAAGAAAGCAGTTCTCCCGCCTGAGTCTCTAACAACACATCACTGAGCCCATGCTTTTTGTCCTCTGATGTTCTTAGCTTGGACGGATAAGTTTGTAGAACGGCCTCTTCAGACAAGTCCTGCTGAGGCCCGGCGAAACGAGTCAATTCAGCCATTTCCGCGAGCTCTTTGGTATTCCCAGATCTCTCCGCCAGGAAGTTGTCGCTTGGTAACAATCTTCCGACGAAACTGGACTCTTTGCGCGTATATTTCCATTCCATAGTGTTGTAGCGTTGCTCGGCTTCTTCGTAGCTGGCTTCTAACAGGCCAAGGCGATCTCGCAGCTTGGAAGCCTCTTCTAATGCCGCCTCAAACTCATGCATCAGGTCGTTCGGTCTATCGACAATGAGGCGACGCACCATGCTGAAAACATGTCCATCCCTTGCACCTGATTCATGTCGTAGGTCACCAAGCTCCTTTCGGCTGGCCTGCAGCCGAAAACGAGCTCCTAACAGTTCATCTCTAGCATCGCGTAAATCGTCTTGCTCCTGTTCAGCATCTCCCACAAGGTTAAGAGAGTCATCCACAGCCTTGCCGCCAGCGAAAGGAGGAGGTGGTGGTAGGAAGGTAGCCTGTTGAGGCGCAGGCGGCGTATTGAGATACCGAGGAGCTGGGGGTGAATGGGGAATGACCAGGGGCTGAATCTGCGGGTTTGCTGATGCGCTATCCAAGCCCGGCACGTACATTCTTGGTGCAACACTCAGATGTTGAGCTCTTTGCGATGTGTCTCGTTGTTCAAAATCATTTCGACCATTTACGACACGAGGCTGAGCTGAGTGAATGTCTCCGTAGTGCGATAATGATGCTATTGATGTGTCAGGAGTTTAACCGTAAAGCAGGGGGAATGTCAGCCCACTGATGAAAGGCAGGTTCTGGTCATGTTCGATGTCGACGCGATTCTGTGTGTGCTGGTCAGGCTTAAGAGCTTGTGGCTGTGGCTCATCTTTGAGGGGCGAGAAATGGAAAAGGAGGAAGTGCGCTATACAGATGTAATAAGCCTTTGCGACATGGCTCATGCCGGGCGCCAGGCAAACAGCTGCTTTGTTGCATGGGCGGAATGCGGCAGGAAACCGAGCGGGCCGTTCTGTGGAAGATTACAAGATTACGTGGATAAAGCAAAGGCACATGTGGCACCAGACGAGGCACTAAAGGGGCCTAGCGAGGGTCAGCTCGTTAGCGTGGTGAACTTGGCACCAGCACATACCTCCGGCGCTCGGGTAGCCTGTGACAACCCTGGCTTCACGCGCCAACACGTATCGCGATTCCACTTTATCCTCATCATGGAGGGTGGACATGATCAATCATCTAGACGAGCTCCTGCAGCTCTCGCACACCTCCCCAATGCATACTTAGGTATGCGGCTCTGCTGCATTGCCATGTCAGTCCCGTATCTGTATATAGTCTGCGCCGTTACGTGGTCGCTGTTGATTTGAGACGTGCTAATACGAGCGCAATCGTGACTATGAGTGATCCGAACTTTCATTCGTCCTACGACTGGGCCATGGGAAAGTGGAAACGCTTGCGATGGAACCCTAGTCAGTCCCCATGATGCCGGTGCTTGTGTTTGCGCTGACAAAGCCAGCAACCTCACAGTGGGACTTCAACGACTACTACGATGGGGCACCACCAACCGGGGAAAGACGCGATTCTCAGCAACCAGTGGGTATCGCTTACAGTACGACACCGACTACTGGATTCTCCCAGGCACATATACCATACGCTGGATCAAGCAACTACGCGCAACAGCAGCCACACTCCTATACTTCACCAACGTCCACGCATGCGCAGTCAGCTTATCCGCAAGCAGCATATGCACAGCCGGTAGGATCTAGAATCGAAGGCCGCCCTGTTCAAGGAAGTTACAATCCCCAAAACCCCGCAACAACCCTGCACTATGAAACTCTCGATAGCAGTGAGTTCTTCATCCCTTTCAATTTTGAAGCTACTGACAAAGTCCAGCTTACTTCGTTCGCAACAGGGGTTTCTTTCAAGAAGGACGGGTTTGTCTGTCAAATCATTAGCAAGTAGCGGGTGTTGACAAGTATTACAGCTTTTCGCAGTCCTTTTTACCGAGCCGGCAGGCGCAAATGCCACAAGAGGAAACGTTGTAACAGACTACAACAGTTCACTCTCACTCGTCATGTTGGGCGGATATGCCCATACGCAAGTGCGCCGATTCATTGTTGTGCGAGACAAAAAAGCGTTTTGCTATGCAGTGTAGGTGATCATGCGCTAATTACTGCTGCTCAAACTGACTTGCAATAGCCCCATATTCAGCTATCAAGGGCAAGGCACTAAGAAACCAGGGGTTTCTCCACAGGAACACGCGATTGCTTATTCGTACGGTACGACGCCGCAACCGCTCCCCGGGGAGCAGCCGCTGAGTAAAGCTCCAATCTGCATCGTCACGAACGAGGGCGATAGAGCTCTCTCACAAGCTTCAAGGATCTTCTTTGGTATTCATCATCCCATTCAGTATAATGTCAAGGTCAAGGATCTCGGCTATGTGCACCCCAACGAGATGCCCAGGTTTTTAGGTTACTGGACCATGGAGAACGGTACTCACCAACCATCCGAGGTAGCCGCTGACACTACACCAAATGGAGCAGATGCCGGGGATCCATATGCTGGAGGCGAATGAAGTTTGGGGCCGCTCTCATACGTTGTACTTCCTCGTTTCGTTTTGTAATGTTTCCTTAATTACGTTTTACGGCCGACCTCCGTCACCACGTTGATACGCGACATACGTCTTTTCATTCGTACACAGCCCTTAGTAAGAATATTATAACGATTTCCTTCAGACAATGTAGCATGCCAATTACATGTAGCAAATTGAACCATGACCATTCGCGAGAAAAGCTGTCAAAAAGGCTTTGCTTTGCAGACTTCTGTTGCGTGGTATATACCCTTTGAAGCATTTGGACACGTGCATTATGAAATCTTTGAAGACGACGCATCATGAGCATCCAAGTGACTATTTGTGGTGTTCATAGCGCTTCTTGACCTCCGCCCGGTGTCTCTTCCATCTAGATGCAGGTGAATTTGTGCAGTTGAGAGTTAACATGTGAGCGGTCTGCTCTGGATCACTTTTGCCGGCCACAGATCACGATATCCATGCATTCAATCACTTGAAAAGTGGCATATTAGACGACTATCGTTTGCTTTATACCGTCACAGCTGAGTTAGGCTTGCGCACGAAACGTATTTCAATTCCCTTCATCATTTGGCGTAGTTCTCCATTCATTCTGCAAAGCTCGCGCAGCCGTATTTCCTCTGTGAGATTGCCCTACCATATCGCGAGTATGCAAGTCAAAGATATCGGGTCCTTGGTTTCTCCGTGTCCTTGTTTACATTCACTTTTCAATGCGCAATTTGCAGCGCGATTGCTATTGGCGGGAGTGATGGGTTCGAATGTGAATAAAGGACTTCACTGGCCGTAAAATTGCCGCATAAGGGTGTCATTAACATGTTGCACTTTTGTGGTCAAGTCATTTAGTGATGGTTTGAAATATCATTAAAGTGCTCAAAGTGTATTGCCATGATCTTAACTCTCTGACTAGAATTGAAGATACACGCTGCTATTGGATTTGCTGCACACGAATGATGTGCAATCGCGTCCTCAAAGGTCAATGGAAAAACAAAGTGCCCCAAGAACATCTCGAGACGTGTGCACGTGGCCTATTCACGTTGATCGATGCCTATCGCGTCAAGATCTGATGCAAGATCTGACCACGAGTATGCCGATGACGACGATTGCGAACCCTGCGACGACTCTGACTGCCCATGGAAACCGTCGGGCTCACCATAAAGCAGCTCCAGCGCGACATCGTCCACCGTCCGACCGATCTGCACAGCGCGCTGCGTCTCCGGCAAACTCCAGACCCAAGCCCGATACTTCGCCCATTCCTCGCCCTTGCGAGCAGGAACAGGGTGGGATTCCAGGCCGGAGATATCTTGCCAAGCGATGCGACGGCCCTGCGCGTCCGACTCATAGTTCATGCGACTGACGTCAAACAGGATATAAGCACGCACGAGGTAATCGTCAAGCTCTGCGAAGAAAAAATCGAACCGAGCTTGAAGCGCCGCAACACCTGGCTTGAGAGCGCAGAAGACGTGGTGAATCAGCTGCTTGGAAGTCACCCTATCGGGACAGTGTCGAGTGCTCAGGTCGGCGGCCACGCGAACGATCTCGTCGAGCTCCTTGAAGATGGCCTTGTACTCTTCGACGCGGGAAGTCTCGAAGAGCTGCTGCAGACGGTCCAGATGCTTTTGAGCTATCTCAGGAGGTCGCCGGCTTGAGAGCTGGGAGGAGTGATAGTGGATGCCAGCGGTGCGGTACATGTCTTCTAGGAGTATAGTATTGTCTAGCATGCGCTGGAGACCGGCCTTGGACATGCCAATGTACAAGCGGCATCTCGCGATGATCAAGTCTTCGTGGCGAGGAGCGATGGTAGGGCAGTTGATACACATAATGATGTACGGTGTGGGAGATGGGCAGAAGACATGTATTTATTCCAGTCGATAGGAATTGAGTGACTTGGGGAGCATTATTCTAGGATCAATATCAATACGTGTTTTACATTGTGATGAAACATTGTTTCTGTTCCATTCTCAAACCTCAGTGAAGATTTCGAAGCGCTGCCTCACAGTGCCAAAGACAAGGCATCTCCGTCGCGCATGATGCACATCCAATTCCACACCCAATGCTACACTGTAGAGTCGATATCTCCTATAGCATAGTACCTTTGAGCAGCATAGTCCAGTACTCGTCTTTACTGACGCCCTCCTTCAGTAGAGTCTGTGCATACCACTCGATGTATGACGACTTCGACTTCACATAGTCGCTGTCAGCCTCTGGAAGCGTCGAGATCCATCGTCGGAAAAGCCCGCCTTCACGGCTGAAAGGCGCAGCCAATGCTTCAGCCCCGTCAAGTTCCGCGCGCTTGTGAACGTCTGCAACAGTCTCCTGCAACCACCTTAACGCGACCGATACCACCTGGTACGGCTTGCTCAGTTTGTCGAAGGCGGCTTCGAACTTGCGCTGGAGAGCGCGGAGGAAGTCGATATCATCGGGTAGAGGTTGGTGAGAATTCAGGTCGTCGAGGACCTCAGTGGCGGTATCGAAGATTGCAATCCACGGGGCGAAGTAAGACTGGTTTGAGCGCAACCTGTCCGTCTCAAAGATCTCCGACAGTCGCTTCAGCAACGCAGGGTTGATCTTGTGGCCGTCTTGAGTTGTCGGAGAATGGCGAAGATCGTACGGTATCTTATGGTATACGAGTGCTGCGGCGCGGAACAGTCGCTCCAGCTTATCCAGTCTACGCAGCCATGTCAACGCAGTGTGCTCTGCCCAGTGCAGCCAGTCTTTATACAACTGCGCGTCCATGGTAGGCGCCACCCATGCATCTGTCACTTCATCTGGCGGAGGCACATTATTTTGCCATTTGATGACGGTGATCATCTTCTGCGGTGCACAGTAACTCCCAAAGTCTGCGCCGTTTACAAGCGGTACTCCGCCTTGGCTCATGCGTGAGACTGCGCTTCTCAAAAGTCGGGGCATGCCGTGTGCGGTTTGGGTTTTGATCGTTGGTTGAGGCGAGGGTGCTGGTAGCGAGGCGAGCTCGAAGTGAGTAGAAATTGATCTTGGAGATTCCGGTAGATAAAGGGTCGCGCAGATCACCTAAGAGGCGCTTCCAATTAAGTCCGAGTGAATGTAAACGGAGTCACGCTAGTGTGATGGTTTCAAGGCAACACTGTTATGAAAAAGTCTCTCTGCGTACACAGTCAGTATCTCAATACCTCCATATATGTAGTAACTTACCAAACGACTAGCCCGTGTAAGCGCAGTGAATGAGAAATGTTCGATGCTCATCACTGTCGTCGCGCAGTGCTCTACCACACCCCAGGTAGCTCTCTTGTCATAATCCCATCCAGCTGAGTCCATTATCTCCTACCATTATCGTCTGAATCCTCGACTTTCATACTGACCGTATTAACATCGCCACATTAAGGACTATCCGCCCCCAAGCATCACTCAGCATGCCGCATCTTAGTAGTAGTTTCAAGAAAATGATTGGCAGGGGCCGGAAGGCGAAAGGTGACCGCGGCGGCTGTGAATCGGCCAACTCTGATACTGGAAGCTCTTTCATGTCGCGGACTAGCACTAACATCAGTGACGGTCAACCATCACTGGACAGCGCCAGCTCAGTTTACTCACATCAAACATCTTCAGCGCATGGGCCGTCTTCTTCAAAGGTCAATCTTATCTCCCCACCATCGAGAAACATCTTGCAGCTTGATGGCATCGTTAACAATCCATATGGATACACGACTGAAGTGGCTGGGCAAACAGCACGGACAGAGACAAATCAGGTGCAGCAAACAATCGCGACTACGGCTTCTTGCAACGCAAGCGCTCATAAGAAGGCGCTTCCTCCACCTCCAGGTAATGACCAAGACCGTGGGAACGATTTTGCAGGCTCACTTCGTAAGTCTCGGCCCCAATCAATCTGGTTTCGCCCCGAAGGTGGTTCAGAAGCAGGTGCTCGCGTAGATCCTATCGCCGACTTGCGCACCACAAATCCGATACAACTCACTACAAAGCTGGAGCGATTTGACGACGAAGACGAAGCTGTCGATCAAACTGAGCAAGAGATTCGCCGTATCAAGACCCAAGACGTCGGCGCCGCTCGTAACGCACTTCATATGGCTCGGCAAGCTTTTGAGGTTGGGATCGGAACGCTTAGCCAACTGCAACAGCAGGGTGACCGTCTCAAGAAGGCGGAGAAGAATCTCGACCAGGCCTCATCTGCCAACAAGGACGGAGCGCGCAAGTTGAAAGCTCTAAAGCAAGCAGACCGTATGATCAACGTCAAGAACCCTTTTACCGAAGCTAAGCGTGAGAAGCGATCTGACAATGAGATGCTTGCTGCACTGCGAAGCCATCGCAATGAGCAAGACCGGATACGCGCTGCAGGCTGGCAAGCATCCAAAGAGAACAACATTCACAAGTTCACAGACATACCTCGTCATCGTGGCGCCACTTCCAAGGACATTCTATCTCGTGCCAAGTTTCAATTCGAGCCTGACTCTGACGACGAAGAGCTTGAAGATGTCATCGAAGGCACTCTTGATGAGATCGCTGGAGTCGCCCAGCAGCTGAAAGGTCTCGCGCTGGCTCACGACGAAGAGCTACAGCAGCACAATGGTAGACTTGATCGGATGAGGCAGACATCAGACAAGGTCGATGATGGTCACGCGTCTAACCGTTTGAGACTTGATCGTTTTCACTAAGTCTTGCGTTTCGTCATCTGTTCCGTGTCTGTATTTGGCGTTGGGGAGTTATATAAATGAAATTCCTCGAATTAGCAAGCAATTTTTTTGTTTTTCGACACTCTGATCAAAGTGCCGGTCTGATGTGGTGATGTTTGCGAGTTTTAGATGAGTTGTCAGGAGGTACGAAGCGTCAAGATAAGGCTAGCCTCATTTGCCGAGGCATGACGTATACAGATCTCAAACCACAACAGACTCGCCCATTTGATGTGGACCTCTTCCTTCCAACAACAATCAAGTCAGCCCATTCCCTCGAAAACAAACGCACGATACAGCCCTCATGTTTGACATGTTTGAGCCACTCGGAGTCGGATATTCGCAGGCCCGACTGCATCAATGAGTGGAAGCCATGTGACTGCATGCAGGCACCTCGTGGCACCCGGACTGCTCACATTCGTTTCCCAGGCGCATTCGATCTCGCTCGGCAGTGTGTACCGAACCAGGAATGTTACATCGGTATGCCCTCCATGCATTCGAAAATGTGGAGAATCCCTATACCAGGTGTCGTACCTCTCGCTGTATGCATGTGGGTTGACTTTTCCCTGTTCATCGACCTGGCCTGGGGTCGAGCTCAAACATAACCACCAAGATCAGTCTTATCTTCTACAGATCCTGGGGTGAGACTGTCTAACCCTGGCCGTGGACGCGCAAATGATGATTCCATGATGCGGTCATTCCACACCTTTCCTTTTATCTTGTGCATCGCGCCCGTCGTTGCCTCGGCCAATACCATATGCGAGGCTGGCTTCCCCAGGTTTTCTTTACTACAAGTCTCAGAGCATCAACCACGAGCGCAGAATGCGTGGCATCGAAGGCCGGGGTGGATCCGAGATGATCGGTGCGTAGTGGGCATGAGCCATGGTGTGATTGGTTGGGGCCATGAAATGACCATGAGCCGCCATCGTGGACTTCAAATTGGCGCCGCGCGATCCTTACCCCGGCTCGAGCACAGTGCATGTGTGACATCAGAATAGGCCCTGCGTTCACCCATGGCTTCCAAGCCCGGCCGTGTGTTGGGAAGGCATATAAATGCTGTGGATATGTCCTAGGTAACACACTTACTGATTGTCGCTTTGCAACCCGATTGCATACCATCAAGAAATCCTCGCCATTGAATTTTCACCTGTACATATTTTCCAGAAACCTTCTTCCTTGTAAATACACCAATCCTCGGGCCGTAACCGCACATCCGCAGCCTCCCGCAACGCTGTTTCGCCATGAATTCATTCAAGAAATTTATGAACAAGCGTCGCCAGAGTTTCCAGAAGAAGTCCAAGGCGGAAAGCTCTTCGGCACCAGCTCCGGCACCGGCACCAGCAAATGGCAACACCAACACTGAAAAACGTGCGGAAGCTCCTGCACAACAAGTTCTCGCCGAAGCTGCGCCGGGCACGCTGCGACTCGCACTTCAGAACAAGTCCAACTCCGGCAACGTCTATGCATACATCACCGGCCTAGCTCTCGAGAGGAACAACACTCCACTATTCGTACAAGCCGATGGCCAAAGCATCTACTACCCTACTGCACCTAGCGACATCCAGCAACCTCTCCAGGCTGATGTTGCGATCCCACTCGGTGCACCAGGGAACACTGTCAGCGTCACGATCCCTAAGATTGCCGGTGGGCGTATCTGGTTCAGTATCGATGCCAAGTTGACCTTCCTCCTGAACCCAGGACCCGCTGTTGTTGAGCCCAGCGTGACGAATCCATCAGACCCAAACTACAATCTCAACTGGACATTCTGTGAATTTACCTACAACGATACGCAGCTCTTTGCAAACATCTCCTATGTCGACTTCGTCAGCATCCCGATTGCATTGTCACTCACCAACGCCCAAGGTAACACGCAAACAGTGCCAGGAATGGGTCCTGATGGCTTCAACACGCTTGTCAACGAGCTCCGCGCTCAATCTCAACGCGATGGTCGTCCATGGGACCAGCTCATCTACGAAACAAACGGACGCCCACTCCGCATCCTGAGCCCCAACAATCTTCTTGTGGGCAATGGCGCAGCCTGGGACGGCTATTGGGATGCATACATCAACGCCGTCTGGGACAAGTACCGCAACGAAGACATCACCATCAACACCCAAGCCGCTGCTGGCAACCTCACCGGCCGCGTCCAGGGCAACGAACTGCAACTCGGTGAAGCAGGTTCTTTCAATGCGCCTACTGCCCGCGATATTTTCACATGCTCCACCGGCCCGTTCGCTACCGGATCGAACCAGGCGCGCAATGCAGTTATTCCGCGTCTTGCTGCGGCGTTCAATCGTAGCATCTTGCTCAACACGCCTGGTAACCAGTTCCCCAACGGAAGCAATCCTAGCCAGTACTACAAGGATCTCGAGACGACGAACCATTATTCCAAGCTTGTGCATTCTGTGCAGAAAGACGGCAGGGGCTACGCGTTCCCGTACGATGATGTTGTGCCGGATGGTGGGCAGGATGTTGCGGGTACGCTGTTTGACGGCAATCCGACATTGTTCACAATTGCGGTTGGTGGGCAGTAGAGCTTTGCCAAATTTTGAGGGGGCGGGAGGAAGAGATTCTGGGTTTGTTCGTGTATAGAGATGGAAAGCTAGTTCTGGTATACCCCTGTCGCTACTTCTCATGGCGGTCTGAATTCTTTGCAAATATTTTGGTATTGATGGGAACTGGATGTACATACTCTGAATTAGGTATATATCATGTAAAGAGCCTTCATTGAAATTCTATCTGTCTACTCTAATTGCTCGTGGTACTTGTTGTATTGAAGCACTCCATTACCCTTGCACTTCTTAATCAGGTTCCCCGCGCACTTGAAAGTTGTAGCGAAGTTAGAACCTTCGCTTTTAATCTGAGTTTCGTTGGGACAAAACGAGCAGATTGCGTAGAAGGTATCGTAGCGCCGCGCAACATGTTCGCTTGAGTTCGTCAGCAGGAGTCCAGTATCATGAGTCGTGGGGTCATTTACAGGTATTTATGCAACCTCTCAAGCTCTTCTTGAGTCATGCGCCGGTCATTAGGTGTTCCACGGGCGCGATTATATTCCCTGATGAATTTGTTTCGTCGGTCTTCGGAGAGATCCACTTTCTCGGCGCTGTTGAAAAACTCTCGAAGCCCTGCATCGAACTGCATGGACGCAATATGGGCTGCTATAGATGTGGACATAGTGATGATATTGTAGTTGTGTTATGGTGGTGATGTGCCTTGAATAGCAGGTAATGAAATGGTAGTATAGTAGTGTTATGTATTCAACATCAATCATTCTAACTTTCTTTTATACATGCTACCAGTCAAAGAAGCAACTCCAGTCACGGTGCAAGCCTGACTGTATTCTTCATGAGTGAGTTTCTGTACTCCCTCAGTGGCTGACATGCGCTCTGACAACCAATGAGGCCGCCTCCAGAGCTACGATCATGTCAATCGACTCATACCGATCGATTGATCACAAGAGGCGATGTTGTGGAGCGGGTCTTCACACCCGCGCTCGTCATCAGAATCGCGGGGTCACTTCGACGCTGGACTGCTTTGGGCTCATGGTCCGCGATGGATAGATCAGTGGTGAGTGCGAGCTCAGGAAAATCATTCACGGCTGCTCACGATAGCTTTAGCTGCGATTCATGGGGACTTTATTGTGGTACGGACTTTTCAACACGTGCTCTTCCGCTCTTAAAGCAAGGCATTCTCGACTCTTCTAACTGTGGAATGGCCGTGAAATTCACCCAGGTCTGACCCAACATTGCCGGATCGAGATGATGAATCGCCGAGAAGTCTGACAGATCGTTCTAAGAACTTCTGATGACATTGAAGCTGTTGGATAAACGTACGACCGATGCGCGTCGTACTTCCGATGCGCTCACGATGTAGGTGACCCCCAAATCACCCGAGCTCCTGCATATGACGAGAATCTGCTGCTATCAATGGCTACCAAGTTTGTTTTGTAATGTTGGAAGAATGGTATCGAAACACGCAGCCAAGGGGCATGTGGGTTTGTGTTCCTATACTGCTGTATAATCAAGTATCGTCCTAGCCACCTCGCGCATACGTTGTAGTACAAATGACAGGGGATCTTCCGATTGTTCGGTAGTGTTGGGAGAAACCGTGTAATGGTAGACGGTGTAGATGGGAAAGTGTATGCGGAGCAGGTCGAACAGCGGCACGGAAGGAGATCTCTGCTTGTTTGCGTCCGGCGAGGGCGCAGCTAGGGGGAGGCTGATTTTGAACTTGAAGCAGTCACTCAAGCAACATGGAGGTGCTACAAGCAGCCCTCCCAGGTGCCATTGGCCCTTCAGTTTTGATTGAAGTTCTTTGGCGTGTTTGAAGGCTTCGAGCTCGAATTCGCAACATATTTGTTTGCTTGCGAGGATGATGGCTCGGTATTGGTCGGGAGTGTCACTAATCGGCCGCTGCAAGGTTATGGCGTAAAGGATGTGGCCGTAAATTTGTACGCGCACCTCTGCCGGAAGGCTCATGAACGGCATGTTGACAATTGATTTCCGAGGTTGTTTACTGCCCAGGTGTGGTGGCGATAGCACTGTGGATACATGCGGCGGGTACCACTTTGCCTTTGACGGAGACTTGAGTATTATTTGCACCTTATTGGTATGGAGTTAGGCTCCTGGAGCCGGGTGCTGTCCCTTAGCGTATCCCCGGGGCGATGCCAAGCCAGTCATGTGACATCATCTACTCACCTGGGCACCTGGGCAGTTGAGAGAATCAAAACGAAACATATGTTCATATGATAAAGCGCCTAGTTATCATACAGGCGTAGCGTTACCACATACTAAAAGGAAAAAATCTCGGCTATGTGACGGACTGCTTCATAACGGTATTGCTCGAAGCTCATACCTGGAAGTGAAGGTGATGGCGCGGTCTTGCCATTGGAGTCTACCTAGGTATTATTTGCGATTCGAAGTTCCGCGCGATTTTATATATCTTTCCTACCAGGATGGGGTTTTGTATTCTGGAGATGTACTGTGGCATCTTTGATGAAGCTGATGGAATAACCGAACTGGTGGTGTCACTGCCCAAGTGGGCTTTTGAGGCTAGCGCCCCGCGTCATCACGTGTCGCGTCGCACCCTCAACAACATTGAACCATCTCTTCTTTTTTTGCGAAACGGCTAAACCTCCTTGAAGGGTGTCGAGCTAGCGTTTCGCAAAAAACAAAACAAGCAAGAACAAAAGCCCGCTGCATGCTTATTACGAGGCTAAAATCAATCCAGGCCATGGTAAGATCACCTCATTGTTTGCAAAACACACAAGTTAATTGTAACAGGCCGTAGGACTCGGCTTTGACATTGTCTATCCCGTGGCCGACAAACCAGCATTACCAAAAGGACCTAGCAAGTACGAGTATGTGCTTCAGGCAACAGTACAAGCGCCAATATCGACTGACCATTGCAGAATTGTCGCAATTCCAGGTATTGGTACCGACGAGGAATGGTCGTGGAAGCTCAGCCGAGTAAATTGGCTACGCGACACCAACATGCTAGCTCAAAAGGTACCTGACGCCCGGATCAGCGTCTTCAACTACACACCAGATGGATTTGACAAAGGTCCTGTTAATCAACGTCTCGATCACATGGCCAAGAAGTTGTTGCTTGGTCTGGATCGCATGCGCACAAGTTTGCGTCATAATAAAAAGCTCGCACACGTTGCCTACTGATCTTTCGCAGATGGACACGAAGACGCCGATCATTTTTGTATGTCATAGCATGGGTGGTATCATCCTGGAAAAGACCCTATTGTTGGCGCGCGAGCATCAGGATGAACATCCCTCTGTCTATCCTTACGTAGCCTGGTGCATCTTCCTTGGGACACCATTTTAAGGGTTGACCGAGGCAAGAGCACAGATTCTTGCCGACATGGCGCAGAGCAGTGGTGTCGAAACTTCTGTTGAAGTGGCTGAATATCTTGCTAGAGACGCCGCCGTGCTTCGCGCTTTACTCGACGAGTTCGCCCTGCTGGCTCGGAACGCATAAATGCGCCTCTATTGCTTCCATGAACAACAAGAGAGCGAGCGCGTCAGGTACGCCATCAAAGGCGTCTCCAAAACGACTTTCAACCGATCAGACCGGATCGTGGACGAGCTATCCGCAAGGATCACATCAGCAGACAGACTAGGTCTGGCCGCGGACCACTTTCGACTCAACAAGTACAAAAACTCAAAGGATCCAAAATTTACCTATGTATCCGAGGAAATCCGCGTCATGGCCTCCAAAGCGAACAGCATTTTGAAGTCCCGGCAGAATGCGCAGATCCAATCTTCAGTAGATGAGCGCACGTACCGCAGCATGGCAAACTATTTAACGAAAGGATTTCCTAATCTTAATTTGGCCATTAGAGGCCAGTTCAGAGGCGCGCAGAAGAGTGGAGTTTTAGACCAAGCAACTTTCGTCGAATGGCAGCTTGAAGAGGACACAAACAAGCCGCTATAGGTTCACAGCAAAGCGGGTAACGGTCAAACCGCCGTTGTGTCTTCGTTCATTGATCACTTGAAGATGTCCCGGGAAGAGGGTTCGATCGTCGCTTCGTTCTTCTGCGACCAAAGTGAGAAGCAAAGACGGTCACTTCTCGGGCTGCTCCAGGTCATAATTTTCCAGATCATCGAAGCAAACCGCGATCTTGCTGTTCACCTACTGTCAGATTCGAGAAAGGCTACAGAGGCTGGAAAGCTGCAGTCTGATCCGGAAGCTACACTCAAAGTGCAGGTTCTTTGGGATGCGCTACAGGCGATGGCAAAGCAAATACCTGGAGGAAGCATCTTCATTATCATTTTCGGCTTGGAACAATTGTCAGAAGAGGCGCTAGACGACTTTTTCACATACATGGAAGAGCTTGCGGAAGCTCCGCTCATACAAGAGCGTACGAGACTTTGCCGTTAAAATAGATGCTTCTCGGCCGTACCGGGCGTCCAAATATCGTGAAGTTTCTCGAGCCCAGAGCCTTTGAGATCGACCTGGAGGACGAAAAGAACGTAGCACTAGTCAGCAACGACCTAAGACTTCAAATCTCGTCAGCATAGACTCCCTACGTTTGCCGTCCTCTTTGGCGTACTTTGCCAAACGCCATGTACACTCAAGAGCTGAGGACCACGAGATCTACATCAAACTCGTGATACAGATACTCAGGGACGCTTGGATTCTTGATGTAACGCAGCACGCCGAGATGCGCAAGCTGCTTGAATCGTTTCCGTATGGGCTGACGAACATGTTTGAGCATATTCGGAATCGCGTCCTTGATCCCCGCGCCGAAGGATTGGAATACACAAAAGAGATCTTGCGTTGCCAGATATGCGCCTATGTCTCACCGACATTACGCGACATGGCCATCATGGCGGGCTTGCCAAAACACGATCGCGAAGACTTAGGAAAACTCAAAACTTACATCGTCCGCTGTGGCGCTTTTCTCACACTGAGGGGCGATAATTGGGACATGGCAAACCAAACAGTCGAGTGGATTAACATATCTGCGCAAGAACATCCACAGCAATACACAAAGGAGGATCTCGGCTTGGAATTACTGGATATGCAGCATGGTATCATTGCTCTACGTTGCCTGGAGTACATCTACGAAGTTTTTGAGAACCAAATACCTAGCGACGAGCATAATGAAGACGAGGACGCAGAGGATCATGCTGCCACCAAAGACAACGACGAACATGATGATGATGGGGAGTCCGAATCTCAAGCTTCTGAAGCACACGACGCGGATGGCGAAGATATAGACAAACACAGCGACAGCAATTTTAGTACTAGAATCGATGCAAACGACGATACGGAAAATGCAGATATTAGAATCAATATCGAAGAATGCGCCAAATATCCTGTAAGGTATTGGGTCGAGCATGCGAAGCGGGCTCCTCGTGATGTGCTCGATGAGTTCAACCTCACACACCCGTTCTGGCAAGGCGATTCTGAAGTCCTAGAGAACGGCAGAGATGATGATGTCCATAAGGAAGATTCGATCGGATTCCAACCACTTCACTACGCGTGCAGAAATGATTACGGAGCCATAGTCGATGCACTACTTGGTGCAAGCGCAGACATCACTTATACGAGTAGTATTGACCACCCTGCTGCGTTGTTCGCCGCAGCTAAATTCGGACGCCCAAGTATCCTTTAAACGCTGCTCGATCGCGATGCTAATATCGATGCCATGGCACCAGACCATGGCACAGCTTTGTACGCCGCAATAGAGAACAACAACAACACAATGGCACAGCTCCTCTTGAGTCACGGCGCGAATGTGGACATTACCAACGGAAATGGCCGAAGAGCTCTCAATATTGGCGCCTTTGTCAGCAATCTTGACGGCGTTCGACTTTTAGTCGAAAAAGACGCTGCTATTGATCCCGACGAAGATTACTGGTATGGCAGTGCATTGGGCGCTGCGGCCCGAAACGGCCATTCGGAAATGGTCGAATATCTTCTGTCCAAGGGATGGAGCCCTCACCGTCCCATGAAGACTTACGGAAACTTTTTGACAGCAGCTGCTATGCACAATCATGTTGGAGTTGTCGACATAATCCTCAAAAAAGGAGAAAGGGTGCCTGTCCTTGAGATGGCCCTTCAAGCTGCCCCCCAAAGAGGTTATGTGGCTGTTGTCAAGGCGATTCTGACCAACTTCGCAAAGCGTTTGCGCAAGCCGCATATCACGGCAGAACCGAAGTGCTGAAGCTTTTGTTTGAACAAGACGTCAACCGTGAGATTCATGACGACTACAGCATCAAGGATCAAGGATGATGCACTCTACCAAGCCACAGACAACGAACAAGCAGAGACCGTTGAGCTGCTTCTTGCCCACGATGCAAACCTAAATTCAGAAGGGCCTACGTAAGTTTACAGTACGACCATGACGAAATGCGCTAATGGATTGTCAAGCTATGGATTTGCTTTGGCGGCGAGCGCGTGAGGTGTCATACTGATCGCTCGATGCGTGACTAATTATTATGGTAGATACGATGGCACGACCTAGATCCTGAAAATACTGATGGCTAATAACGCTGATGTCAAGATCTTGCATCATATCTACTTACTCTAATATAATTACAGGCGGCAGCATACTGTGGCAATGCAGACAATGTACAATTCAAAGATGTCAACAATCAAGCCAATCAAGCCTCCGGCTTGAAGCTTAATTAGCTCGTTTTTGGAGGTGTACGCAGCTTAATTAGCTTAATAATTTAGTCAAAATCAGAGGCTTAATTAAGGCTTAATTAGTTAGCTTAATAGTCTATCTCGTAATTATCCTTAGTATTAAGTTTCAGAGTCCTCGTCAGGCTAGTGTAGAGTATTGTTAAATAGGCTATCTATCGTGCATCACGATAGGCTAGCAGTTAGGTACGATCGTACAGTAACAAGGTAGGTAAGTAGTAGTATTCTGATGTTTCGTGCAAGAGCAGAACAGGTGTTCTCTATATACAGCAGAGATTTCTAGGCAGCCCGAATCACGTGACTACGCTAAGGCTATCTCTCGTGCGAAGGATACTCATATCAGTAGTTACAACCAACAGGTATCGTATATAGCGTCTAGCTCGCTGTTACTTATCCTGTATTTAGTGCTTACTGCGTTATTAGCTATATTAGCTCGTAACTAGCGCTGTACGCATTAAATTACTGCTAGAAATTAAGGTTATATACCTTGTTAGCAGGGCTCTAAAAGGTTACTTAGCTTACTAAAGACGCGCTTATACTTATAGCTTAAAGCTAGAATAGAGAGTATATTAATTATAAGTCTACTAAGGTTAGAGTAGCAATTACGCAGCTCTACTTAGTATTATATAAGGTTATTTGCCTATTTAGAGTTCTTCTCTGCGCGCAGCTCGCTTATCTATTACCTCTTATATTTATTATTAGCAGCAGCAGTCTTACTAGCTATAGAGTTAATAAGGCTGTCTATTACGTCGTTTATATCGTTTAAGACTATCTTTAAGTATCGCGTAACGCGTAGCTTAGGAGTCTTATATATAGCCTATAACGCGCAAAACTTTGCGTAACTAGTAGTAAGCTACTCTAGCATATTGCTCTAGAACGCCTTATCGTTTGTAGGTAGAAATAGAGTATTATTGCAGCGTAGTATATAAGAGAGAGATCTAGTTTCTTAAAGTAGTTATTAGCTTTTACCTATACTGCGCGTAAGTTAATAGTAAGATAGTCTTTAGGCGCCTTATTATATATATTATAG
>Ga0265780_10004266_pt1 | contig 18480 bp, 15 predicted proteins | sample P1T30metagenome_FD_192432 | JGI IMG/M metagenome (GOLD analysis project Ga0265780, IMG submission 192432) | Plant litter microbial communities from East Loma Ridge, Irvine, California - P1 T30 | ecosystem: Environmental > Terrestrial > Plant litter > Unclassified | place: USA: California...
AAGTCGGTCGCTTACCTTTTGGACTTTTTACGACACAGTTGTGTCTGTGTTGTTGTTGTATACATTCGCTTCAGCGCCCGGCCGCCACACTTTCCGCATTCTTATTACTTGAGCGGCTGGATGTCTGCATATAGGGGGTTTGATGATGTTGTGGCATGAATGGCATGGCAGAGGCATTTTGTTGAATGCAGCGTTCATGTCGGATTGATATGGGTGGTAATGACGGGCTCGATCGGAGCCTACCACCGCGGAAAGAAAGGGACTATTATTATCTAGTGTAATGCTTAATGGAATGGAAACGGTTAATGAACCAACTATACTCGCTATTCATTTGGTGCTCGTGTTCACATAGTGCTTGCTGATGTCTGGCTGGACATCGGTGATAGTCCTGGGGCAAGTTTTCCGTCCTTGTTCTACGGTGGGAATTGCGACCTTGTCGACACGTCTGGATATCATGTTTAATAAACAGGCCTGACGACTACGCAATCTGTTTCTGACAACTATCAGGCTTCTCCAGATCTATTGTAGTCATGGTACTCATACTACACCCGTAGGTAGGTCTCAGTTCTAAATTCCTAACCGCATCATTTCGCATGCCCGTTTCTTTCAAACACGGCAACTAGCATCCATCACGTAGTTGTGTAGTCTTTTTTCCTTTGTCGACAAAGGTGAGCTCGAAATCACCTGTTGGTAGGATTACCATAGATTTGGATTACAGAGACTGGGAGTGGCTCGTTGCTGCGCGTCATAACAGTACCATGGATCAAGTACTGAGTCAGGAGTAATTGTTGCACCTGCTTTTCAGTCGACCAGATTTGCGCTCTTTTTTAAGTGTCTAGATGTCATGTAGCTGATGGTCCAATTGGGTAAATTCCCCAAAGACTGCCCGCGCCTATATCCTGCAAGATCAAACACCGTCCATTCCCACATCTCACATCTCACAACAACTTCCAAATTTTCGAAAACACCAATAGTCCGCTATCAAACCATCAAATCATCAAAAATGAAATACCTCGAACTAGACGACGCCGCTACCCAGGCTTTCGAAGAGCTGGGCGGCGACTTCGATCTACCACATATCCCATCGAAACCTTTTGGATCTATGAATACCTCTACCGCCCCACCGCCGAAACGTCCCCGTCGCCGGGTTGAGGCCTCTTATCTCTTCCGGCTTGAGCATACTCTCTCTACACCTCACGATGTAGCCAACGCTCTCGGTCTTTCTCGCGTACCGCGACTTGAAAGTGGTGTTGGAGAAGACGGCGAAGCAGGGTTTTGTCGGCTGTCTCAATCATTAATGAACGCTCTTGATATTTGGATCGAGAAGCGCTATCCGACACAGAGGTTTACGAAAATCAGGATTGGTCTCGCGCACAAAGAAGACACTGAGGAACTACCATTGCTGGGTCGCGATCCGACACTTCCTCAATACCGGCCCACTCTCACAGCCAGGGCCAGCGAACGGCGTTTACCAGAATTTCCTGTTCACTACTTTTTCTACGGTACATTGGCGGATCCGGAGCGGCTTTCACGACTGTTTGGTGTGCCTGCTGATGAGCTGCCGGCTTTGCAACCTACTATCTTGCTAGGTGGACGTATTAGGATTTGGGCAGAGAGGTATAAAGCCTTGGTCAATGAGCCGGGCTCTGTGGTGGCTGGGTTCGCGTTCTCCTGCGGGTCGGTTGATCAGGAAGAGGCGCTGAGGTTTTATGAGGGCGATGCGTATGAGGTTGTTGCTGCGAGGTTGGTTGTGGATGGGAAGGAGGTGGTTGGGAGGACGTTTCGGTTTGCGGGGTTTGATGATGAGTTGACTGGTTGATGTGCTGATATTCTTGTAGTTGTGCGACTGTGCCCAGGTGGTGTTTGTTCGTCTCTGGCGAAGTCCTTAGAAGATTCCTTTAACATGCTGACTGGCAGTGGCTTCAGATACGGTATCTGGAAAGACAACTGAACCCCCACACTCGAGGGGATTTAACAAAGACTCTCGACGATGATGAGAATTCATTGTTGTCTCGGAGGCATCTCATCACGGGCTACTGCGGTATACTGGTTGTGGAAGGTCTCCAGTTCTGATCGTTCGAGTCGAATATCTTGTCCTCTCTGACATCCTGCATCCTGCTTATCCGATTATTTTAAGGAGCGTCGCTGGTTTATTATCGCTGTGTCGAGTTGATGCTGCTGAACTGTGCACAACGCGGTGTAGCAACGCTGTACACATAATCGCAACGCAGTCGTATACGCCAGACACTTGTATTTCCATTACGACGCTGCGCATACGCTCTTCTGAATGCTTCTAGTTAATTCGCTAACTCAGTGCGTGTGTGTTACTGTCTGTGAAAGAGCGTAGCTGACCAAAAAAGCGGTCAGATTGAACGGGGCCATCCTGGGTCTGAAAGTGCGACGGGGCTGAGACTTTGAGGTTTCATATGTATCAACAGGCTCTCAGTGCCGTGGATCTGATTCAATCTATGGAGATGCATGGCTGTGTCTGGCCGATGGTTTGTACCTTTATGGCTTCCCGCGTTCAATGCTGTACCGAAGTCTGGATTCGACAACAAGCAATTTGCCGTGATGCCTTAGGTGTCACTTGGCTCACCGTTCAATGTGGGGTCCCATCCATTCTTGTACCATGGTTGAGCTTCACAAGGGTCGTAGAAGATGCACCTCGCCGGTATCGAGAGTGCTAAGGAGGCGTGGTTGTCTGCGCAGTGATCAGCTAAATTCGACTGAGGCAGGGCGCCCTTTGACCGAGTAATGCGCAACGCAGCATAACAAGCAGGCCTCTTTTCGCTGGCTATTGAAGATGCTTCCATTGTGTACAGAAACAGCAAATGCGTCGACTTGCTCCTGTGATCAGAAGTCGTGACCGTCATAGCCATTAGGTGCACTCATTGTGTTCTTCGAACCTACTCGACAGGGCGCACCTGCCACCATGAGGTCAGCTGCTGCCTTCTTTTTGGCCATACATCATGTTCGTTGAACAAAAAGGCTGAACAAACGCTCCAAGCGCAAAAACGGTGTATATCCTGAGGTACAGCATCATGCAACGAGTCGTAATCTTGAAGCTTAACGATCGTGTCGCTGCTTGTATGTTTGCCACGTGGTGCCATCCTTCGTATGCATGGAGCTGTCCTCTTCTAGGGGCTCGTCTTTATCGTTCCGGCCTTGACAGCTCACTTTCACCATGTGAAGATCGCAGTCGCGATGCTACTAAGGCTGGCGCAGCGAATCATGCATGTGTTGTGATGAATTGGGCCCGAATTTGGCCCCTTGACCACAGGACGCATGGTGGCTTGGCTCCGGTAAGTTAGGCCCCCTTCTGATTGGCTCAAAAGCGCCTTCCCGCCTGAGGCAGGCTGTGCTGCTCTAGGTATATGACGGACCGTTTTCCAATGATTTTCACAGCCCCCTCGCAAATGTTCTCAATCTTCACGTTGCCACTGATACCTAGGTATCCACGCGACAGGCGCTTAGAGCTTGTCGACGGAACCGCAGATGTATGTTGTCCAACATGCAGCTCTCTGGGATACCTATACACGCGCGATCACGACGAAACTCATCGTCGTAGCCTTATTGTTGTGTCTAACCGCTCCTTTGATGACTTTCGCACATCGGCCTTGCAGGGGTGTTTCTTTTGTGATCTTGTTCTGCAGAGCTTTCTGCTCTTGCAATATGTAACTGCGGAGATGCGGGTTGAACTTCTACTTTACCCAGACTCGCCGGCTGAGCTACACTCTTCAGGTGAACAAGGCTTTGATGAGATTGTGGAGATCTATCCATGTTCGAGTAAGTGTCTGTCCTCTGGAAGAACTTCTATAAATGCTCGTCGCTAAGCAATCACTATGTAGCAAACACGATACCCAATTATCCAACAGTGGGCAACGATGTTCCAAGGGAATCGACTTTCGCAGCGTCAGTGAGCTTTCTAAAGGAAAATTACTACACCTGCGTGACTGAGCATGTGGAGCAGTGTGGTCGGGGACCAAGCTGGCTCCCAAAACGAATCGTCGATATTTCTAGGAGCCAATACCGTGTGATCGAGCCACCTGCAGGTACGGAGGGCACATATGCTACTTTATCGTATTCTTGGGGTAGTAGTGGATTTGCTATGACCACTTCAGGGAACTATCAAGAGATGAAACATGGATTCGACCGAGACAGGCTTCCTTTAGCTTTCCAAGATGCGGCAGACATGGCACAAAGTCTGAGCATTTGCTATCTCTGGATTGATACTCTATGCATAGTTCAAGATAGCCCTACAGATTGGGAAGAGCAAGCTGCAAGAATGGGCCAGATTTATGAAGGAGCTGCCATCACCATAGCAGCCTCTTTGTCGACGGACCCGCACCACTCTTTGTTCCAGAAACGGAACCCAATATACGAAGAAATCGAACTGTTCAGCGACCTCAAAGGAGGTCCAATCGACGTGGTATTCAAAGCAAGGAGAAAAATTGCTCGAGGTATACATGCCAAGACTGGACGGTCAAAAGACATCGATCCACTAGATACACGAGCATGGGGTCTGCAAGAGAAGATGCTCTCAACGCGACTTATAGCCTTTACTGGGGCAGAGTTACAGTGGACCTGTAGAACATCCAAAGAGTGCGAGTGCCACCATATCAAAATACCGGCGCAACCACTCTTCCCTGTACTCATTGGAACAACGACTACGGACAGGATTCTAAGCATCTCTAAGAGCTGGAGTCAAATAATCGAAGAGTACTCAACTCGGGAACTGAAAGTTTCTGAGGACAGGCTCCCAGCTCTGAGTGGCCTGGCCAACAAATTCGGAGCAGAAACCTGCTATACGTATATTGCGGGTGGATGGAAGGAGACATTGCTTTATGACCTAGTCTGGCAACGCGATGTTGATCCGACTTCAAGAACGTCAACATGGCTTGCTCCAAGTTGGTCGTGGGTCTCGTCACCTGGTGCTGTAAACTTTCGACTTGCGCGCCACTCATATCCCGGCTCTCGAATTGAGCACACGACGATGATCAAGTATCACTACAAGACTGCTAGTGACGGCCCATATAACAGAGCTTTGGCATGTTCATTGACTCTACAAGGCCATACTGTAGCAGCTCTTTTGCGGCGGTCTTCTCACGATTTCGAAACCTTTACAATCTGCATCGACGGTGCAATGTATTCGCCAAACACCGACAAACGGGCCACATGTGAATTCTCTATTGATGCATCCGTACCACCCTACAATGCAAACGAAACCCAAGGCACTTCAGATCAATCGCAAAGTAGAACGTATGACGACGCTCTCGACCAAGAACGGGAGGAGCCGATTACGCTTCTGAGCCTTTACTCCATCTACCACCGCAGATACCTATATCACAACTTCTTAATCCTTGCAAGATCGGGCCATGATTCCAACACCTACCGACGCATCGGTATAGGATCAGGTAAGATGTATCGTGGAAGCGGTTGCGAGCATGATTTCCCAAGCGAGGCGCAACATGTCAGACCATTTGAGTGGTTGTCCGTTGGTAGCAAAGATAGTGGTCGAAAGTTCGGAGATATCGTGGAACAAGTCGTGCGCATCCGATAGTTCTGCGGTATGCTACAGTACAGTCAGCAGTGTCGGCTTACTCATGCTTAGCAATATTCGTACATCGTTCTTTGAGTACTCCATACGTGAGGGCAGTCTACATGATGGCCTTGCTGTTTGTCCAGACACCCATGGCAGAAGTCTTCCCCCGTCGCTGCCCACTCGTTACAATTACTAGTGCTGCACCTCGCGGAAGGCATCGGCACCGACTACTTTCTCGGGTGAAGTGGCTTGGATTTTGCGATTTGCAGTTTCCTTCGAAATGAAAGCAAAGACGAGAAAATTAAAACGTTAGGTTGGTGGCGGATACGGGAGCTGACACCCCAGAGAGGAGAGAAGGAGGGGGTAGAATGTCATGTGGCAGCCATTTACACAGCCCGACTGACCCCGCATTAGCACCGCCTCATGTCTGACGATATTGGTGCCCTTGTATATTGTTAACCGCGGCAGCCTCTCGCTAATGAGAAGACACGCGATTATAAGAAGATCGTTTTAATGGGGTTCTTGTACATCGGATATATAGCTTGAGCCATTTCCCCGGAAGAAGACCATATATTCCGTGCGCTTGTACTATGTTCCCTGCAGCCCACCCCAGGCTCGGTACTTGAGGTTGCGACATACGTGTGCAGTATCATCAACGACTGCAACTTCGACCCTGGCACTTGAAGTGGATGAAGATCGTTGTATGCTGCCAGAAGTAGGCGCGATCGAGACATAATAGTATGCTAATACATGGTTTCATTCCAGCTGTGTTGTTGCTTCAGCATTAATAGGGTGCTAGGCTCTGATGTACTGCAATTGACGTGATGACCGCCCAGACACTTAAGTTCACAAGCGAGAAGGCACGACTACGGATCATACTAGCGTACAGATGCTAGCCTCTCCTCTCAGGCATCTTCCTGGTATGTAACCTGCTCCGACCCGTTCGTATAGCACGGTACCATCCGCGAGGGGTTTCACCTTTGGCCTGACCACGAGTATATAATGCCTCTTGTCTTTAATCTCCTTCGGCCCCTTCTCGATGCCTAGCACAAGTGCCATGTACTCCAAAACCTCCGAATCCAGTGTATTGTCGAACATAACACTATCCTCATTCACCCTTGCAGCCGTGATATCAAAGACTTGTGCTTTTCCATGGAAAGCGTTGGGAGCCCTGACAGGCGAAGGTGACCACGGAGGTTGTATTACTTGCCAATCATATTGACGCCATGTCAAGGCCAAGTAGTCAATTCCACCCGACACTGACATCCAGGACCAAGACGGCACACGTTCTCGATCGCTTGGAAATGCGATTGGTTTCAATTGTTTGAACTCCTCTCCACGATGCCATAGGAGACTACGGTGAAGGAGGCCGCTTTTGTTGGGGTCGTCCAAGATGCCGAATCCGCCACGCACACCCATCGTGCGGAGAAGACGCTGTTGCAAGCCGCCAATGGCTGCCGGCCGGTCGTAATCTGCCGAAAGATCTAACCGAGAATACTGTCGATACAGCTCCTGAAACCTGAGAATGCGCTCACCGTATTTCGCCGGGTCGAAAATTCTGGGGAAGTCTGGGTCCCCGAGCAAAGCAGCGGATTCACTAACGACACAATTAGCTTCTATCGGCCAACGGCTTACGCCAAATGAAATAGGAATCCATCACCCACTTTTTCATTTTTACCATAGTTTCGCATCGAACGCCATGACCACATTCCCAATAGGTTTGATGCTCGGTGAAGAACACCGTACGTCTGGCCAAGGCATGCTCTTGCAACACCCATCCACGCCTGTGCAAGGCGCCCTGTAGTACGTGACCACGGAAATCTTCAATCGTACTGCAAATGTAGATCGTCTCACTACTGCCATCTTTCTCGCAGTTCAGGGCGACATGCTCTCGTTTTGCTCGAGGCAGCAAGAACCCTGACCTCTGATCGGTGGCGCAGCTGGCGGCTAACACGCAGTAGGCACCACTATACACATCTTCCATCCGCTTTAACTCAGAACTAAAGTCACCGTCTTCGCCTTGTACAATGCAGATAGAGTCGATCCATAGGTATTCCTTTCCAAGAGCACGAGTTACCTTAATTGCATCTTGGAACGTGCAAGGTAACGTCGACAGCGCCATGCCCTTGATATGACGAGTGAGGTTTAGTCGAGTGGTAGAGAAGGGTGGGGAATCGCCCCAGCGATAAGAAAGCGCGATCCAGTCACCGATATTCCCAGTCTGCCCGTGCATCTCCTGGAGCTTGACGTCGTGATCATCATCGCTGCCAACGTGAATCAGACGAGTCGGCAGTCTGATACTTGTATCCATCGCCAGCTTTGTACCCCCGGGCGGCTTACAAACAGGCTCGAAGTGCTTTTCATCGCAATCATCAAGCCAACCCCGTATCAAGCGAAGATGCAAATTCGTACCTGCCCCTGAGAGCTCAGGAAGTCCGATTTGAATATCATGCGCGCGGCCGCCAACAGCTACATTGGAGACATCAGTGAGCAAAAGATAGTCGTTTCAAAGCTAGAGCGGTGACTTACCATCGCTCCGTAATACGGTAAGTACCGGATGCTTCAAGCCTCTTATTCGTATAGCAGAACCCGTCCTTTGTAAATGCACACTTTCGCATCCTCCATCCAATTTGTCGCGGCAATTTTGCCATAGCAAATAGCACAGATCACAGCTCTTGGCCTCCGAATTTATTCGGAGTATTTGCGTAGCATAGGAGATTGCAAACTCTGCGTCCAGTAGCCTTCCCTGAAAGTCTCTGCAAATGGTGCACAGCTTCGCTGACTGCGGAGTTTCATGCGGAGACATTCCCATGATACTTCTTAACCGAGACGATAGAGTCGCAGCAAAGTCGTTATCGAGTTCGAGCTCCCATTCCTCTGGATCTAATGATGGATGCGCATAATCGACCATGTCAATTGCAGGGGTGGTGAGAACATCAGAGTGCGCTCTGTGGCCAGTAGGTACCGGTAGATGAGGCATGCCAATGATGTCCCCTGGCGCTGATCTTGGCCCCTGGTTTCGATACCAGTAGTGTTCACCTCCTCCGAGTTGAACTATTCGGAGCAATTCCGTCTCAAGCTTATGGGCAGGAAATCTGGTCCGCGGGTTTGGTGACGAATCATGGATGATCTCATGAGTTGTAGAATCTGGCGTGGTGACGCTGATCAATGGGCTGTCATCATGCGGAAAGGAAGGCATCCCGTTATCAGCTGAACCGGCCGGACCACTATCTTCGGGAAGCTTAGTGACCAAAAGACCTGTACGAACAATTTGGAGGAGAATTCCGAGAGCCGTTTCACCTGAATGGCACCGTCCGTCCTTCGCCATGTGCTCCATCCAGTGTTCCACAACGCGATGGATTCGTACAACTCTCTCGTGACTGATCTCGTGACTAATCTCGTAAAACATGTCAGAAGGACCGAAGTATCCTTGATTACTGTTGTTGAATCTACTGAGCTCTTCATGGTCGTACAACAGCCAGATGATAAACTCGAGGATGATACAGCCCATACCCCAGAGGTCGTATAAGCGGGACCTTACATGCGGAGTCCCCTTCGGCAGAAGCGGATGCAGGCCAGTCTCTGGTGGTTCGTATCTTCTTGTGCCGTACTTCGCAGTTGTGTCCACGCGACCGTGGCGCAAGGCAGTAACTTGATTGTGAATCTTTGCCTCACCCCAGTCACCGATCTTGAGCGTGCCATATCCATCGCTGTCAGGGAACCAGAGGATGTTGCCAGGTTTCAAATCACCGTGGCGGTAACATGCCCCGTTTGGCATATAATGGGCTGCTCTGAGCGCTCTTGAAAGTCCACAAAGTTGCTCGATTACCCACTTGACTAACGAGGCCGTCCGCTTTGGTGTTTGTGGTTGATGCCAAAAGTCACTGAGGTTCCCGCCGTCCGCCCACTCGAACAAAACATAGTGTTCCAGATCCTCTTGTGTACCGCGCTGAAAGGACGTGATGAACCGGACAATATGTTTTTGTCCGAGTTGGTTCATTTTGGCCAACGCGTCGACTTCTCTTTTCACATCGCCAGCCACGTTCTTGCCGCCGGTCCGAAAGGCCTTGACAGCGACCACGGAAGGCTCGGTCTCGTACTGCGATCCGCCGTTAGCCCGCATAACCAAGTCAATCTTGGACTATGACATGAATTACCTGATGAAGTGAATTCTTGTAATGCGCAGGGTGGATAGTATACTTGTATACAATGCCATGTGCGCCGCTTCTTTGCTGTGCGTTCTTCGTAGTGAACGGTATTGGACAGCGGCTGTCAAAATTGCAGTTCTGATCATGAGCTGAGATGATTGGTATCAGAAACGTCCACTGGTTGTCCTGGAATTTGCTGATTGTATGGATATCCCATATGCGTTTTGGATTCTTTTTCCTGTCTTTTCTCCTACGGTCCCTTTGACGATTCTCCATTCGCTCGAATTCATGGCGCCTTGGTGTATCATCCAGTTCTCGTGCTGTACGTTCTTCGACTGGCAATTTTTCATCTTTGTACTGAGAAACCTTGAAAAGTTTCATAGCCGCATGGAGTTGCTCCAATTGTATGTAAACGGCTATGAGAAAAACCTTCTGTGCGCTGTCCAGAATGTATTCTGCGAGTGCTCTGTCGTCTTCGCTAGGCCTGCTCGATTCTATACCCATAACCTCAAGTATGAGCTTGCGTCTGCCACTCAGACCTCCTTCGGTACGTGATAATATCTGCTCGAAGGTGTCTCTGGGGAGAAACAATTTGGTCTCTGTTCTTTCGAACATGCTGGTGCTCATGGAAGCCCGTAGGCTGTTCCATAGCGACTGAAGAGGCGTCGACTCGGAATCGGAATCGGCTTCGGATTCTGACTGGTAACTGTCTTCAGACGTCATTTCCATCGCCTGATTGTCGTCGCTTTCCTTCGTCTGGTCGCTGTTTGCGGACATATTTTGCGGGGTGTCTTCAGTCGTGGATTTACCTGTCGATAGATTGTTGCAGATCCGGTAGTATCATCGACAAACCATAACGCCAGGGAGACGCGAGTTCTGACCCGCCAACGGTAGGCATTTAAGCTCCGTCAGACCTCGGGAACAACTGTTGCGGCTCTTCGGCCCCCCCGGGCGGTTGTTCGCTAAGAGCTGACATCGCCCCTACAGATGTGTAGAAAGCCAATGGCCCCAGCCGCCCGCTGTAATGATCCTGCTTGGGAGTAGAGCCATCGTCTTGCCGACATTGTCCAAGATGAGGCTCTGCTTAGCAAATCAGCGCGCAGAGATAAGGCTTTCGAATGATCCCGGACTGCTACATGCAGACATTCGTGATCAGGCGCACATGTTCGATATTGTGGCTGGACTTGGTGTGCAGCTGTAAGGTGTAAGTGGGTGTTGTGGGGATGTGAGAAGAAGGCAGCGGCAAGGCAAATTGCTTAGGCGGCCTGGAAGCGGGACGGGATGCCCGTGCGGTGACTGCGGGGTCGAGGCTGAAGGTCCTCCTACCATCCATGTGATATACTGAAGCCACTACAGCTGACATGCCTTACAACCGAGTAGCCATGATAAGTGGGCGGGACAACTTGATTTCGCGTCATCGTTTAGCCTGTCCAGTCGGTGATGCAGAAGACATGTCGATATCTGCACAACCTTGGAAGTATCGAACGAACGGATGCTTCGAAAAAGAGCTTGCCTAATTCATCTACGAGAAACGCTACGCTGCAGGGTGAACGAATCAAAGCGTGATTAGGTATACAAATCCTGAAGTCTCTCCATTAGACTACAGCTGATGACAGGTGACACAGCGCGATGCAGAGCGACGTGACGCAACCTGCAAGAGCAGCATCGGCAACCGACGTAGACAACGAGAGCACAACCCTGCCATATCGTCAGAGGCCTAGCACAAGTCGTTTGAGTTGGAGCGCTTTGATCCGAGGACCGGCTCAACAACGTCACAGAAAGGTTCTTTCTGAAAGTGGGTTGCTGGCCACGACCCCTAGAGAGCCAAGGGAAGAAGGGGCTCCACGGAGACCTCACTCAGCTGTCCTCCACTCGCCACCATACGTTGCAGAGAATGGAAGTACGACACGAAGAGAGAGAGAGGGAACTATGGAAAGAGTACCTCGTCAGAGAACAGAAGACTTGACTCTCGGCGGCCATGTTGTTGACGAGGATCGCCTGGGTGTTCAACTTCGAATAGCCTTGATCCGCGAGCCATCCACCGAGCGAAAATTCCTACCCAAAGGCAAATTAGACACGCTTGTTACTCCAACATCAGTCGAACGTGAACTATCGAGGGTAGTACATCTTCCGACGAAATACTTGCGGCGCAATCGGCGATTGGCTGTCGATATCATAATCGACTTGCCCGCAGATGATGAGGGGGCGCGACACGGCCAGGCGAGTCCGCCCAACCCTGCCGCCACGGCCCAACTCGACAGGCCTTCTTATCAACGGATTTTCGCAATCCTGCTGCTGATGCATCGACCACGCAAGATATGGTCTTTTGTGAGAGAACGAGTCTGCGATGCCGACTTGCCTCTTGTTCTTCAACAAGATGTCCTCAGACTGCGGCGCTTCGGTGAAGCGCAACCGGTACTGAAGTGCCTAAAGAGATCGTACGATGTGAGTCAATTCGTGCTATACCAGTGGTGGGTTCTTGCGCCTTTCTTCCGTAGGCCAAACGGTAGCATAGAATCGCACTGCAAAGTTTCTGAAAACCACATCTTACCATTCACAGAATGGGACAACATTGGTCGCAAAGGTGGGTCTGGGCAAGTACACAAAGCTAAAGTTCATCACGATCATCATGCATTTGACAACAAAGAAGTAAGTGACCATTTGCACCGTCTTTCTCGTTGGCTAATCGCATGTTTAGGTTCTTAATAATATCGTTGCAGTGAAAAAGATCTTCATCAGCAACCGGGGTCGTGACGCCTTTCATGAATTGAAAGTACTGCAGAATCTGGGCAAGCAAGAACATGCGCACCGCCATCTAGTGAAATTACTCGCGACTTACGAGCAACACAATCACCTTTGCCTCATTCTTCCTTGGGCTGAGATGGACCTCGCTGAGTATTGGGAAACAAAAGATCCACGAACGTGTCATGACAATGCAGCACTATCTACCTGGTTGAAGGAACAGTGTCATGGCCTAGCTGAGGCGGTCTCCTACATACATCGATACAAGACATTTTCGAGTACAACTATGCTTGGCAACATCACATTCGCAGTACCAGAGGCTGGAGCTGGGCGACATCGCTCACAATCGAATGGATCGATCAGGCAGCGGGACTTTATGTTGTCCGGCCGACACGGCGACATCAAGCCCAAGAACATCCTTTGGTTCCCTCGCGCATCTTCAGCGGAGTCGTCCAATACAGATCTGGGCATCTTGAAGCTGTCTGACTTTGGGAGCGCGCATTTCAGCGAAGAAGAAGCAATTTCGGCGCAAGATAAGCACACTGTTCCCTACACAGAGGCTTATCAATCACCCGAGTGCCAACTGCCGCACGGAAAACTCAGCCCTCAGTGTGATGTATGGGCACTTGGATGCGTGTTTTTGGAGTTCGTGTGCTGGTACTGTGGGGGACAGGATCTTCTAAAAGAGTTCCAACGCGAACGCGAACGCGATTCTGGTAATAGAAATTCTTGCTTCTTCGTCATCACGGAAGGTTTCGCACAGCTCAATCCTCCTGTAGTCAAGGTCAGCGCATATCCATTAACACTGTAAAGCGAGAGCTAACGACTGCTTGCTAGATGCTTCAGAGGCTACGAGACGAGAGCGCGTTCGAACACGAATTACTGCATGTTCTGGATGTCGTCGAGAAAGGCATGCTTTTGATCCTCGATGACACGCCCAATGTTAGGCGCAGCACTGGTAACACTGACATTGCTGCGTCATTAGGCTTGCTCAGAGTAACACAGCCAACTGGGCATGGGCGGCGAAGGAGTGTGGGTAACATCGCTCGCGACCTAGGCTCAACATCGCCCTCTTCGCAAGAATAGACATCTTTTCAGACCCGCTCAAAAAAGGTCGGGTCTGGAAGCAGGGACGAGGCATCCGCGCCTGTGTCCGCGACTCCCGAGAAGGGAAACTGGAAGGTTACTGCGGTGTGTCTGGGACTGGGATTTGTGACTATCGAGGAGTATCGTGTATGCTCTTCAGCGTTTTCTGTTTGAAGGGTTCCTGCGACCGTCCTCTCGATGTGCTGCAGGTTGGGAGTTTGATGGTATCGATGCGTGCCAGCGTTTGGCAGCTGGGAAAGGTGGCCGGCAGGTCCAAGCAACGCAACTGTGCCGCGTCTTTCCAAGGTTGACGGTGGTTGCTTTTACATAGCATTGTCGTGTGGCGTCTGGCATCCGCGGACCTAATGATTAATGCGCTTCAAACATAGATATCATGCAGGTTTCGTAAGAAGTACAGTAGTCCAGATGTCGCGTAGGTGATGGTTGGGGACTCGCGATGCAGGCGGCCAGGCGGGACACCTCCGGCCGGGGCTCCCCAAACATCGCGCTGCCGTGTCCCTAACGCGCCTGCCTGAACCTCCGGATGTATCTAGATTCCACCCAAGTCCAGACTGAAGAAGCACATGTATCTCCCACGAAGCGCACAATTCTAGTCCCCAAAAGCACCATCTAAATAGCATATACCTAGTCTTCTGCGTCTTCCACCTCGCATAACACACTTGCGCGGTCCACGGGTCGCTGCCCATCCCAAAACCACGGACCAAATCCCCCCCAAACACCCTTCCAACAAAAACAACATACCACATCCCATGTACATAATACACTTCTTATGCACCCTTAGACTACAAGCCCCTAGCTTCCGCGGTCTATTTTCAAACCCGCGGACCTAACCGAGCCACCAAGTCGACTTTATTGCAAAAACAACATTTGACATACCGCATACACTTCGCGTGCATCCCAAGACTACTCTAACACTATTATACACTATGCCTCGCTTCCGCGACATGCAAAAAGCATGTACATGATCACTAATCACGTGTCAGCGCCGACTACCCAGGTCTGCAACGTCACATCTACCTATGGGTAGGCACGGGGAAGTAGGAAGAGCAAAAAGGAAAGCTCTCCAGCGGGGAATTGAACCCCGGTCTCCCGCGAGTTGTCTTTTGCAAGATGACAAGCGGAAATACTGACCACTATACTACTGAAGACTGATCAACTTGATAGTTGAGTAGGTGGTTGATGGCAAACCTCAAAATCCATACGTATATAACCTCATCATTGGGCATGTGGTGACATCAGCGCGTGTGCTTCTTCAATGAGCTCAACGCATTCAAGTCGCTCCTCGATGACGTTGTTGCCGTGATTAAAATTTGTGTGGTGGGGGTCTTTGCGCGGCGGCGGCGTTTAGATCCGACTCGAGTCATCTGCGGAACCCAAGACACAGCACAATGTCAAGTGCAGCATTCCAGCAACAGTCCATTTAGCAATCATCTATCCCTCGAACAGAATCACGCTCATCACACACACACATTAACTTGTTATGCTAATAAAGTATTGTGGAATCATTTAGATTTTCATCTACATATCCCTCAAACCGTCCTATTCTTCTCACGCACATCTAAAACTGCATGCTGCCCATACCAAGCCCCCTCCTGTAAATCGTTCCAGTACCAGTGAAGTTACCAGTCTGCGTAACAAAGTTCTCAGTGCTGCTAAAGTCCTTGATATGACCAAGCAGAATCTCCAACATGCGGTACGCAACACCAGGAGTGTAGCCAGGCAGCTCGTGACCAGCAAGACGGGCAGTGTAGAACATCATGCCGCGCTCGGCGGTCCAGTAACCCTGGTAACCAGCACCCGCAAGCGCACCGCCGTTGTACTCAGGGTGGTAAGGAGCGTACAGAGGGGTGGTGGGGTACTCGGAGAGACCCTGGGCGCCGTTCCAGGTCATGTTCTGGATGGCGAAAAGGGTTCCGTTGGTGCTGAGGAGCATGTCGAGGTCACCGGAGCCGATGATGGTGTTGTTGGTGTACTCGATGACGCGCTGGAGGACGCCGTTGTTGGCGGGGCCGGGGGATTGGTCGGAACCTTCGTCGTCGCCGTTGCCGAAGACGTTGGTGTTGGTGCACTGGAGCCACTCGGTGCTGACGTTGGCGTGGAGTGCCATCTTGACGTCGGTGCGGTTGAAGTAGATCTCGGCGCCTGGGGGCGAGTAGTCGCCGGTGTTGACTATGCCGAGCTGGGAGTATGGGTGCGGGCATGTCTCGGTGATGTGGTAGATGTTGAAGCAGGGGTTCACCTCGAGGATAGCGGAGTAGAAGTTGTCGAACTGGTCGCACGTGTAGTTCTCCGAGCTGTACGGGTCGGGGAGGACGGGGAAAGCGCCCTGTGGTGGGGGGAAGGTGAAGTACTTGTCCATGTAGTCGGTGTAACCGCACTCCTTGTGGTGCTGGGTGATCTGCTCCATGAACGTGTCGTTCAGGAAGAGCAGGTTCTGCCAGAAGTTTACGAATGGGAGGAGGACAACCTGCTGCTGGATGGTCTCGTCACCAATGATGGGGTCGTTGATGGAGATACCGGCAAGGTTGAAGTACTTGTCATCGTCGGCAGTGATGAAGCTGTCGGCAATGTAGGGGACGTAGTAACCAGCGTATGACTCTCCGGTGATATAGGTCTTCCAGTTGTAGAGTCCGAAGAGATCAACGAAGCTCTTGTAGAAACCACGGAACTGATTGCCAAGCTCAACCTCGTCGGTGATGTTGGGAGTACCTTGCGAGTATCCAACACCTACGGGCTGCTCAACCCAGAGCATGTTGGTGAGGTTGGTCCATGAGTAAGGGTTCTGGACTGGGGCGAGGGTGCCAGATTCCCAGGTGAACGGGCCGTTCTCCGTAAGGAAACCGCTGAGCGAAGAGCATCCTGGGCCACCGTTGAGCCAGATGACAACTTCCTCGGGGGTCTGAGCCTGAGTGGAAGGGAAGAACCAGAAGAAGAGCTTTCGCGTCTCCTCCGGATCATCCGAGATGGGCAGCAGACCAGCGTAGCTCTCGCCAATGTCGAAAGGAACCTCTGGGATACCAGTACCGTTGACGGCGAAGGCTATTGGCTTATCAGTCTGATGTATCACAGTATGACAATGAATACTAACACTCAGTCTTGTTGGTCAAGAAGAAGCTCTCGGCACGCCTCTGGATCTCGGGATGCTTGAAAGCCTCTCCCGGCATACGCCTCTCGACAGCAGGCCTGACCTTCTCAAACACACCACGCTTGTGTGGCGAGCTTCCAGCAAGAGCTGTAGAAGCACACAGCAAAGAACCAACCACTGAAAGGAGCTTCATCTTGGAATTGACTGATGAAAGCGGCTGTGAGCTGGCACGGAAGAACCGGGCCCAAGGCGAGTATTTGAACGTTTGCTACGTGACGGCATTGCGGTATACAGACCCTTGCGCTTACCCCGGAAGAGCAGGAGGTTGGCGGAGGCATCAGCAAGGCTCGGTAATAAACCTCGCAAACGCCACTTTCCGGGTCGTGCAGGGCATGCTATCGCGTTGAGATTTGTAGCCGAAGGGCGAGCACCAACGAGGTATGCGAGATGACGCAGTGCAAACAGAAGCACAACCTTAGGCACCTTCCTGAAGCAGGACTACACGAAGATTAGACCGAGATTTTCGCATGATGTTTGGCGTTGATTCGCCGCGGCTCTGTTTAGTGCATTCGATGTGCCCAGACCAGCTCAGAGTGTAAGCCTCGGAAGCGGATGCTTGTCGAGGCTTGGTCAAGCTTGTGGAGCGACGGACGATAGCACGGTTACCGTAGGTACATTGACGACGACAAGCGGTATTTCTCCCGTATGTCTTCGTAAAGCGAATTACGAAAGATTCATGTTGCTATCGCATGGCGGTGACCGTGATAGTGACGGTGTTGGTACCGCGCCGCGTGGGCGCGTCATCAGGCCCAAGTTCAACCCGACAAGGCGGGCCGAAGCTTGTTAAACTTCAGGGTACTGTTGAGGCGGGGAAATGAGAAGTCAGCAACACGAGTTACGGAACTCAAGGTCAAACGTCATGGGCCGAATGCGAAGTCTAAGTGTTGCGCGTTTTTGAGGTTGTTAATATGAGAAGGGCCACGCGGGCGAACCGAACCGTTGCTGACGGTCGCGTGTGCGGTCGTGGCGGTGTTGCCCGGCAAGGCTATGCTATGGCCAGCCCTTCTTGTAGCTATCCCTTCATCGTCGGTACCCGAACGCCAACCCTAGCATGTCGAAGTTGGAACGATGCGCATCGCAATTGATGGCCAACAGAAGGTCTGTAGGCACCGGAACTGGCATGATGTCGTTGCCCAAGACATGTAGTGGCCTTTGACATGCGCACGCACCTCGTGAGGCGTTGGCCTTGAGCAACGCCATGCGCCACCACGCGCCGCCAACAGCCTTTCCCACCTGACTACATGCGTGTCGGATGGCGTGGTTTCTATCTGGCTTGTCTATGCTGACAGCTTGTTCTAATTGTCCACAGGCCGCAGGAAGTTCATATCATCGAGTAGTTCTCTGGCATCCTCTGCCTTGTCTTCTTCCTGCTTGTCTGCGCCCACGCCGATGCTCAGATCCACTAGTCCGTCTGCAGGCGGCGAGAACTGGCGCAGCTTGACGCCGCTCTCAGTAAAGATCTTGGCCGTCTGGTCGTCCACGAGGTAGCCTTGGTTATAGACCACCTCACTGATACCAACCTGTGTAATCTTGACGCTGCAGGTCAAGCAGGGACATGTATTGCAGTATAGGATGGCGTTCTCGCCGATGCGGTCACGGCCGGCTTCGAGCAGGGCGTTTTCTTCGGCGTGCAGGCAGAGGCAGGTGGAGAGACCAACGCCTCCCTGTGCGGCGTTGTTGCAGCGGGGGCCTGTATGTTGTTAGTCTGTGTCGTGGGGATTCCTGAGTGTGAACGTACATCCGCCCTCGTTGCAGTTGGTCATGCCACGTGGGGTACCGTTGTACCCGGTGCTAAT
>Ga0265780_10004268_pt1 | contig 18472 bp, 18 predicted proteins | sample P1T30metagenome_FD_192432 | JGI IMG/M metagenome (GOLD analysis project Ga0265780, IMG submission 192432) | Plant litter microbial communities from East Loma Ridge, Irvine, California - P1 T30 | ecosystem: Environmental > Terrestrial > Plant litter > Unclassified | place: USA: California...
AGGCCATAGCATACAAGTACTTGGGCGAGAAGACAGTCCAGATAAACAAGTGCGTGCGCAGAAGAGTGCAAGCAGCCATAACAGCGACCAGACTAGCGGCGGTGAAAGCAGTTGTTGCGGTAGTGTAGAGGGTCCAGCTATCGGGTGCGTGGGAACTGGCCATACCAGCTTTGGAGTCGGTAAGCTGAGCGATGTCGGCAGGAGGAGCGGCGGCGGCGAGTGCTTCGGCGTGGAGTTTTGCTCGCTCGAGTTCGACCCAGGCTCGGCTTTTGTTGGAGTTGGTGGTTGCTGTGATCGGGGTCTTTGCTGGTGCTTGGACTTCGGCCTGGGGTCTGGGCAGGAGTAATGTGATCGCTGCACTACACCACCAGACGGCGCCGGCCCAATTGCTGGCGAAGAGAAGAATACCGACAGCGACAATGTTGTAATCCGCGACACCGTTGTATGCGTTGCTGAGGTCTATGCTGGAGATGGAATTCGAACCGCCGAAAGCGAAGTAGGTTGTTTGCGAGAGGAGGAGGGAGGTGAAAGCAACCGCAAGAGTGAGAGGGTTGTTACGGGAAGTGGGCGCTGGGGCAGGGATCATGTGAGAGAGACACCAGCGTTGCACTTCCAAGAAAAGGAAGAGCGGAATATTCGGTGCTCGAGTCTGTGTGATGAGGAAGAGGGTAATAAGTACGTGCAATCGGTCGGCGAGAGTGATCGTAGAATCTGCGCCCATGTCAGCTTCCGCTACATTGAGGAACCCGAAACCCGAGTACTTACCATTTGCGTCACTCTTCCTGTCGTTCCATTTCCATCCGATACCAATGATGATCAAAGCCAAAGTCAACATCACAAATACCACTCTCGCTTGAGTGACAAGATCGATGTTGGCCGACACACCTCTCAGTTGCTCTCCCAAGCCGAGGACCAACTCCGGCGCGTCTGCCTGCGTGAAATTGAGCTTGAAGATGACAGCGGGCAAGATCATAACAAATGCCAAAGCCAAGTCACCCTCACCAATGATGCTGCCACTGAATGAAGTCCTCGCCAACTGTATACCCACCACAACGTAAGTCGCCAGCACGAGCAGCCACATTATAACATGGTGTGGAGGGAAGAAGGCGTGCACAATGTCTGCCTCGCCAGCGTGCTTTTGGCCAGTCTGATTCCAGCGAACCATGAGACGGTGGCAGGCAAGAAGGGGAACGACCAACAGTGCATTCGGAGGGTTCCAGCCGTTGGAAGAGGGCAGTCTGTGGCCCTGCTGTAGCGATCGAGCGGCCAGGATGGCGAACCAGGCCGGTGTGATCCAGTACCAGAAATGCTGCTCCTCTTCTACGTACGAGGTTGCGAACATCATTATGCAGTAAAACATTGTCGTGATCGTAATCGCACTTCCGGAGAGACTGGGCGGCCAAAGGACAGGGAACGAGGTGACAGCGAACAGCAGACTGGAGGCCGCGATGGCGATGCCAATGACCATGCGTGGAACGTCGTACGAGCTTGCAGTACTGCTAAGCGCATCCTGCGCCTTGTAGAGGAAGTTGGAAAGCGCATATTTCTCTTCTGGTCCGCTTTTGGAAGTGCCGGCATTCGCCCACAGGCGTGCCATCTCTACTTCGTCGTCAGCCAAACTCTGGCAGTCCTCTTTCTTGTGCACATGTCTGTTCACAGCGGCAAGCCATTTCTCTTTTCCCATGCTCGCCTCCAGAATGACAAGGACTTGCTTGGCATTCCTTCTTAAAAATCGCACCCATGCTGTCTCTCCAAGTAGGTTCCCGGCAACCTCCTCGAGTACGACTCCCAAACTGTTCTTGGGGACCGGGAAGCCTAGCAAGCTTGCGATCGTTGGCACGACATCGCTCTGCTGGACCTTGCGGTAGAACTCGAATTCCGTTCCGTCCTTGGGAAGGGTAGGGCAAGATCGCGAGGTGAGACCAGTGAACTTAGGACTCGCAAATACAAGTGCTGGCTCCGTCTCACCAGGTCCACTTCCACCGTGATTGCCGCCGGCATTCATACCATGGTCACCTACAAGCACCACTAGCGTATTCTTCAGGTGATCCACAGTCTGCACAGCTTCAAAGATCATGCGTACGATGCCGTCCATTTCACGCTGCTTGGGTAGCATAGCCGGGCCCTGTGGACCAGTCTTGTGGCCAATGTGGTCAAGACCGAGATAGTGCATGATCAGGGCATTCCAGTCCGACTTCTGGAGCTCGGCAGGCAGGTGGCGAGTCACGTTGTTGTCGACTTGAGTAAAATCCTGCAAGAGAAGAAAGAAGGGTACTTAGCTTGATTGTGTTCTACAGAGCGCCACCACGCCAGTGTCGCCAGCAGCAGCTTGTCTGCCAGCGATTGGACGGACGGTGCGCATGTGTATTGTGCCTACTGACCGAAACAAAGAAGCTACTTGTGCCTTCACTGCGCCCGAAGAAGTCGCCCGGGAACAGTTTCAGCCACGTATCGTCGCCATAGAATACTACTTTTTCATCGTCCCGACCCTCTCCGCGGCGACGGAGCTGGGCAAGCCAAGTATCTTGTGTAGCGAGGGAGGAAGAGGTGTCGCTTTCGGCGAAGTTGAGGATGAGATCGAGGAAGGATGGTACAGAGCCGGTGGTGAGAGCCTTGACACGAGGCATCGTGACTGTTGGAGGAGTTGCGTGGGCGGTAAAGGGGATAGCAGAGCCATCTCTGATCAAGCTGCTCCCAAGTCAGTATCCATTCGCCGTAACGTGCTAGACAGACATACCCCTGCACGTAACCCATCGCGCTCTCCTCTCCAAAGACGAAATCGCTCCTCAGCGCATCTACAACCATGAAGACCACCTTGTCGAATGGCGCATGCGCTTCAGCGCCAGACTCTTCCTGCTCGCCGCCATCATTTTCCCAACTTGCAAGACCAGGTAAGACAGGCTTGTAGGGAAAGAATCCAGTTGCGAAGACCAGGACCGCAATCGGGAGCAGGAGGTTAGCGAGCGTGAGGCTAGCCTGGCGAATGCGGTTCGAAAGAGGCATGGTGTAGTCCAGTTGGTAGCGCAAACAATACAATGATCTCCAGTCAGCGAACCATCTCGTCTGTGCTGGTCGTAAACGGGGAAAGGCAGGCGTCCATGTAACTATCAAGGTGTTGATTCCAAGTCGGCGGCCGGGCACCAGGCCGAGGACGCGGGCGACGATCAGCGGGCAAATTTCACCAAGTCCGCAGCCCCTTGGAGTGCTCAACAATGGACCAAGAAGACTCAATGGAAGCTCCTGCCGTTGTTGCTCATACCAAAAACACTCGACATTGACACATCAACATGCTGCCAATGAAACTCTCGATCTACGCCAGTGGAAAGAGAGTCCAGTACCAAGTACTCATGCCATCGAAATCCGCAGTTGAGACCCGGCATTGCTCCCAGCGAGAGATTCGAATAACTTTCGTCGAATGAAGGTCCTATACTAAGTGCACTTCCCATGAAAATTCGCAATTAAGACTCGATTAGCTGCCAACGAGAGCTTCGGTCCACGCCGATTGACTGGAGGCTCAGGACCAAGTACTCATACCATTAACATTCGAAAGTAAAACTCGGTGTACTGCGAACGAGAGCTTCGAATCACAACGGTCGAATAAGTGCTCAGTGCGAAGTGCCCGTACCATCAACATTCGCAACTAAGACCAAGTGTACTGCTCACCAGAGTTTTAGTATACACCGATCGGATGGAACCCCAGCACTAAGTGCTAGTATCAGCGTTACCCACCATGGGGCCCGATACACTGCCAATGAGAGCTTCGAATCATATCGAATGATTGAAGGCTCAGTGCTAAGTACCCATATCAACAACGCCCGACATTGAGACACCGGAATGCTCCCAATCAGTGATTCGATTGAACCTCGTGTGACTCCCAGCGGGCCCTCTCAGCACCAAGTGTCCATGCCATCAACATCCGACATGGTACCCCAATCTGCTGCTTCGATTCACGCCGATCCAAGTCCATTCCATCGCATTGGCCTCCTTCGACACTGAGTGCTCGTACCATCAACACACGACATTGGGACCCGATATGCTGCCAACGAGAGCTTCGAGTCACGCCGGTTGGGTCTCATTGGGCACACCCAGCATCAGGCGCTCATACCATCAATTTTCAACACTGAACGTCGACATCTTGCCAACGAGAGTGTCGATGTACGCCGGCTGTAACTCAGTGGTCAGCCCTAGCACTAAGTGCCCGTACCATCAACATCCGACATCGAACAGAGGTATGCTGGCACTGAGAGCGTCGACGTACGCTGGCTGTATCTCAGCGGTCACCCCCAACACTTGCCGTAATACCATCAGCACCCGGCGTTCAAAACCGACATGTTGCCGACGAGAGTATCGACTTATTACGACACGAATCACGCTGAGAGAGCTGCATGGGCAGAAAGATGTTGGTGCTGAAAGCTTCATTTTATTGGGTATGTATTACATGCAGTGATCAAAACAGTCTCGAAGTATTAGTACCTTTATCAAAAGCAAACACACGTTAACTTTACTATGCGGGGGTATTGTCCGGTTACCCAAACCAAACGCCGGAAAGCCAAACTCGTCGTTTCCAGAGGCTCTCATCATGGCCAACCAGCGGCATTCAAACGCGACGGTAGTACTGCTGGACTTGGCCCTTCTGGGGGTAGAGCAGAGGAGTGAATTCGTCCTGGATGATAGCTTGACCCTGCTCGGGGAAGGTCACTGGGGCAAGCTGAGCGGGCATCACCGGCTGGGTGTAGCCGAGCTGGCCGTTGGTGTGGGACCGCAGCATGGAGCCAGCAGCCTGCGGACCTCCGTAGCTCTGATAGGCAGCAGGAACGAACTGCTGGGTGCGGGGGTCGAACAGCATCTGGGGCTGGTAACGGGGAACGTGACCGAAAGGCGCCATCGTGGCGTTAGCGGCGACATTGTAATTGCCGAAATGCTCATCGTTCTGCTGAGCACTGGTACCACGGTCGTAACGGGAGAAACGGCCACCGCGGCCACCGCGACCGCCGTTGTTGCGACGAGGAGTGTAGAGCCCGAGGGTCTGAGCGTTCTCCATGGACCTGGCCTTCTTGGAATCATTGTCGACGTGAGGCCACGCACGCTGCTCTCCGACCATGGCACTGGACGGAGCAGACTCTTCGGACCAGAACAGGGTGGGACGGCACCCCTCAGCCTCCTCGAGGATTGAGGAGTTGCGGAATTTTGCCACCAGGCACTCGAAGCCTTGGACGTTGGCATACGATACAGCGCAAGGCTTCATATGACGGCGGAGGACGTTGTGGTGTAAGAGCCTGCCGCGGCAGGCCTTCACGAACACGAGCAGCCAGGTGGCGGAAATGAAGTTGACAAACCCGTAACCGACAGACTGGTTCTGACGAAAATCGATACGGTTGTACGCGAAGTCGTACTTGCCCGGACAGATGCTGTTGAGCAGGTTGATCAGGTCGCGCTTCGTAAACTCCGGGGGGAAGTTCCTGATCATCAGGGTGGTACGGCAGTCGCTGCCGTCCTCGATCTTGTGATCAATGACATCTTGAGGCCTGGAGATGTCTTGGTGGAGGCGACCATCGAAGCTCTGCATCTCACCTCCAGAGACGGAGTTGTAAGCCTCGTAAATTGGAGGAGCTCCGAACCCCGTGGGCTGGGGTTGGTGAACGGCAGGCACGTTCGAGTAGCCGCGGGTGGTCATGGACTGGCCTTTGGAGCCGACGCGGGTACCGGTTCTACCGGTACCGCTAAACTCATGACCGGTGCCACCTTGGCGTGACACCCAGGTCCTGACGTTCTCGTGAGTCAAGGCCTGCGCGAGGATCTCAATGTGCTGGAAAGCTGTCAGTCGAGTTCTGCAAAAGGGCATGTGGTTTGGTGGAGACTTACCTCAGCCTGAGCTTGCGGGTTGTAGGACCCAAACACGTTATTAGTGTTGAGGATGATATCGCATGCATCCTTGACACTATCATACTCGACCTCCCACCTGGCGACGGTGGAGGCGCGTCCGTGGCCACCATTGTGGTAGCGGGTCTTGAAAGACAGGGTCTTGCCGAATTTGGCAGCCGCGGTCTTTGCCATCTCGGTCACATCCTCGAGGTTGAAAAGCCTAGACTTCGAAGCGGGCTTCACTGTGGTAGACAGCATGACTGTCGCGGAGAGACGCTGGATCTCCTCAGGAATCTCGACCTCGGTGGCTTCGAATTCTTGTTGAGAGATGAAGCGCGTCTCACGGAAACCAGTCTTCAACTTGTTGTAGAGCGTTGAAGCACTCAACTTCGCGTCGCAGTACATGAAGACGGTCATGTTCCCGTGGTCATCAGACTTGACGGCGAAGATACCGTTCTTCTGGACATCTTCCTTGAAGCATTTCTGTGCAGTGTTGGTCAGTCACTGCTGTCAATTCAAGGAAGTGAGGTTTACTTACCAGTGCCTTAACACGGCCGAAGAGCATGTTCGGGTCAAAGTCGTCAGCCTGGACGTTCGGGACGCATATGAACCTCGTGGCGCCGGCCATCGGGTCAGTGCCAACAGGCTGCTTGCCCTTGTTGCTGGGAGTGCTGCCGTTCACGATGACGGGCCCGTTGTCGTCAGAAGACTGACCTTCACGGGAGGAAGAGCCGTTCGAGCGACCTTCGTTGGCACGGTGGCCGTTGCCACTGGTGTCCCGGGATGAGGAGCTGGGAGCGGAGTCTCCTTCAGGGCTCGCACCTGACGACCCGCCGATGTCCGGAGGCGGCGGCGGTGGCTGATGCCAGCTCGGGTTGGGGTTGAAGGCCGGTGCAGCCGCAGACAAGCCCAGGCCGTTCATGACGAATGGGTCATCGTTGTCCACGAGTTGGCCGCTCACAGGAGTCGGGCCATCCCACCCGGTGCTGCCTTCGAATTGTTCGCTGTGCAAGTGTCAGTGAGTTGTGAGGTGGCTGGGATAAGGATGGAACTCACCGTGACAGCGCGGACCACAAGAGACCACATCGGGTGGCGGTGGGCGTCTCTGTCGTGCCGTTCCTGAAACCATTGGCGTCAAGAGAGACTGCGACGGTCACATTGCCGTGCACGTCGACACTGGAGAGAAGGTCAGTCAATGATGCGAGGTGTAGGTAGGTGGCAAAGAGTGAGTAGCTTACCGGCCGGCGTTGCGACGACGAGGCGCGTCGGGGACGGCCTCGCTGTCGGGTTGCGTGCCGTCAATGGCCAGCGGCGGCGTGAATGGCCTGGCGAGGGTGTTGCCAGTGGCAGCGTTGGTGCTGGCAGTGTCGGCAGGGCCAGCAGCTGCGGTGTTGTTGGTGTTTGCAGACATGGCGAAAGTCAAGTGCGCGAGTGGCTACTGTGAGCTGTCTGGAGCGTGTTGAGACGAGTGGTGTGGACGTGTATGAGTGCAAAGTAGTGCGACCAAGGCAACACGCGAGATGTTGCCGTGGTGGATGAAGTGGTGATGGATGTGGTACTGGATGTGGTGATGGATGCGTGGTGCAGGTGTTTTCTGAAGGAATGAAAGTGTGGTGTAGGATGAAGAAATTGTGTGTGCGGCGGGGTGGTTGAAGAATGAGACGAAGCACGTCGACTGAACTGAGGCGTTGCAGTCATCAGCAAGGCGGGAGTGCAGCTGATAAGTCGCGCAGCTGGACGCTAGTCGCAACCCTCTTGAACAGTGGGGCGTTGCTGTATACCGCTGCGTCTCTCTGAGCTTGCTCGCCTCGTCGAGACGATGCCCTCGCAGGGTGCGGACATGGCCAAGGATTGCAGAAGTGAATCTACACGATCCAATCGACCATACCCGATTGCGTATGTGTTTATAGAGGTAGTGCGGCGCGAGCAACACCAGTGCGGACATCTTGACGAGAGAACCAGACGCCTGGATGAAGCTGGCTTGCTGGCCATGAAGACTTGCCGACTCCGCCCATTATTTTACATGGGCAAAAAGCTGGCCAGATGCACGTTGATTCCGTGCAGACAATGGTGAGATTGCTGACAGTGCAGGAACCTGATGATACACCAAGCAACGATCATCATCATCCTCGTCGTCCACGGCATCAACAGCATCCGACCTGCTATACTGCGTAGAACCACTTTGATAGAGCCCATGGCGCGCCAGAAAGTCTAAACGGCGCTAGCGGGAAGTCTAAATCCTGCGGCTCATCTGTCACTTCGGAGCACCCAGCGGGGACTTCAGCGCGGAAGCCGCGCCCGGGCGCAACGCCCAGGTCGCCTCTCCATTTCCATGGACGCGAGCTGGCTGGGTCGACAGCGACATTGTGAATAATATTGCTCATTGCACATCTCCTTCTCCAGACTTGCAAGTTGACACCGATTGAATTCCGGACAAGGACCACTCGAGTTTTTGGGCGTCCTTTCGGGTGAGTGTTTGGCCAACTCGCTACCGTTGCTCCTGGCCTGGGCTGACATGGCTGTAGATTCCTTGATCGACACCAAAAGGCTGTCGAAGTAATAGCCTCCAAAGCAATCAGTGCTACGGTCTCTCGTCAAGCCGTTTTTCCACAAGGGTTCGACATCCAGTTCTGGCTCTATTTCCTGGTTTGCGATCTCTCGGGCATTCGACCGGAGCCGACGACGCCACCTTGCTTTCTGGCACACCGCGCTGCTGAGCGACCTTGCCCTCCGCGTAGACCAGAGGAAGAAAGGCAACTTTGGCTTCGAACTATAGTGGTCCCCTCCGACCTCGAGCCCTGGGAGTTTGCTCGGCAGCTCAGCGCGCATTGAGTGCCAGAACACTGCAACATCATATCGAAAGAGTGTGGAGACTTGCCACAGCAAAGGACCATCCAGGGCTGGAGTGGCCTGCTGTGTACTGCGCCGCAAGGTTGGGCTTGGTGTTCAGAACCCGGACAGAACACCGCGACACTTCCTTAAGGGGTGTGCATAGTCGCCACAGCCAAAGACCATTCAGGGTTGGGGTGGCTTGTTGTGTACTGCAGTGCAAAGTGGTGGTAAGAGACTAAGTGGAGTCTAGCGTGCGGTTAGAGGCCTTTTATCTGTTGATCGGGCGGAAGAAGCCTGAAGAAGCACGTGAAGACGCCTGACTTCACTCCTAAGGCGGGTTTCACTCCCCACTCATCATGCCTGGCTTGGTCGAGCCTTACGATGATCTCACCGGCGCGGTGCAGCAGGTAAGATCGCCTTCCTTTGTCACGTTGTTTCCTTTCTTCGAGAGTCGCAGAGGCATCAGCACCCTCGTTTCTGGACAATCTCAACGATCCTCTTGTGATGGAGCCGACTGGCGAGTGTTTGGAGTGCAGTGGTTCTGCTCAAATGATCGCAAAGAAGGCACGAAGCAACGTGTCGCCAAAGACGTGGCGCACACAGATCATGACTGACCAAGGTATCCTCCACAGATTATCCTCTCATCGTCAGACTCCGACTATCTCGACCAGCTTATTCCTCTGCTCAAAAATGCTCAAACACAGACGCAGATCCAGCCTCTCATCCAAGCGCTCAACCAGGTTTCGAGCGAACGCGAATCAGAGATCGAGCGTATCTGTAATACAAACCACCAGGAGTTCGTCACAAGTGTGAATCAGCTGCAGAATGTCCGTGAGGGTACTGTGGGTCTGACATCCGAAATTATGGAGCTGAGTCGGTCCATCGAAGCGACAACTGAGAAGCTTGCTGAACAGAAGAAGGCGCTTGTGGAGAGTCGAGGTGTCCGTCAGAATATTGATGATACAACACAGGCGCTGAAAGACTGCCTGGAGGTGCTCAGACTTGCAAACCAGGTGCATGATTTGCTGAGTAAGAAGTCGCATTATGCGGCGCTGCGCGCGCTTGACGAGCTGCAGAACGTGCACCTCAGGGAAGTGACCCGCTACAAGATCGCCGAGATGATCGAGCGTTCCGTACCTGCCACCCAGCGTCTGATATCCGAGGCAGTCAAGGCCGACCTCAACACGTGGCTTTACCGTATCAGAGAAACCTCTCAGTTCTTGGGAGAGGTGGCGTTTTACCATACGGAGATGCGGCGGACGAGGTCGAAAGAGCGCTGGGGTGAGGAAGACTCCTACCTTGGTAGCTTTGAGCTGAACTCGGCCGTAGAGCTTGTCGCGGATGAGGAGGAGGAGTTTGACGTGTTGAACAATGATGAGGTGCAGGTTGACTTCAGCCCTTTGTTCGAGTGCCTCCACATCCATGAAGCGCTCGGACAAACAGACAAGTTCCGTACCGAGTACGCAGCCACTCGCCGGCAGCAGAAGGATCTCCTCCTACCCACCATGCTGAGACTCGAGGATGAAGAGACTGCTGGTCTGAGCTCGCTCCTCGAGGGCATTGCCGGCTTTGCAATCGTGGAGCGCGCTACAATGTTGAAGACACCGGACAATTTCCGCACGCAAGCCGATGTTGACGAGCTGTGGGACAACATGTGCCAATCCGCCATCAAGCTCATCAGCGCAGCGCTGCCCACTGTTGACAACGATGAGAAACTGCTCAAGATCAAGGGCGTCATCGCTCTATTCATACAGACCATGGACAGCTGGGGCTATTCAGTCTCAGCTCTCGACAGTCTCCTCCTGACACTCTTTGACAAGTACAGCTCACTCTTGAAGAAGCGCTTCAGCGACGATTTTCAAGAGATTGTCGAATCTGACGACTACATGCCCATGCCTATCAACAACCCCGACGAGTACAGCAGAGTCATGTCCGTATCCTGGTACTCTCCGCCTGACGGCCAAGACGATCCCGACAGCATCACCTATCCATGCATCCTGCCCTTCTCCCAGATGTACCCGCTCGTTTGCATCGACATCCGCAACTTCATCAACCAGATCTATCTCTTCTCAGACGACCACTTCAATCAGACTACCGACATCGACGCCACGCTCAAGTCTTCTCTTGACGACCTTCTCGTCCACCGCGTCGCGCGTACCCTAGTCGAGCGTCTCTCAACACAATATCCCGGCCAAATCGTGCAAATCCTCACCAACTTCGAGCACCTCGAGCAAGCCTGCGCCGAGCTCGAAACCCTCCTCGTCGAAGCGCGCTCATCCTCCTCCGCCGCAGGCCCCATCTCTCTCAGCGCCACCGCCGAATTCCGCGCCGGCAAGAAAAAGGCCGAAGTGCGCATCTTCGAGCTGGTCAACAGCAAGATCGACGACCTCATCGAGACAGCCGAGTACGACTGGCTGTCAACCTACGTCCCCGAGATCGCATCGCCGTATATGCAGGAGCTCACGCGCTACCTCAGCAACATCATGTCCTCGGTGCTTATCGGCCTGCCCGAAAAGATCAAGGACCAAATATACCACGAGTCGCTTGGGCACATCGCAGCCGCCATTCTCTCGCTACCCCTAGACTCCAACGTCCGCCAGATCTCTTCGCAGGCTTCGACGGCGTACAGCCTCGACGTCGGCCACCTGGTCGCTTTCGTCGAGTCGCTGCCAAAGGCCGCCGCTCTGCTGCAGATGCTCGACGAGCTGCGCCAGACTACGGCGCTGATGACTCTGGCGGCCGAGGGTATGGGCGAGCAGTTCTTCGACTCTTCCGTGAGCGGTCTCAAGTTCGGCAAAGTAGATAAGATCAAGGGTGCCGAGTTACTTGAGAAGGTCATGGTTGCGCCGGCTGAGGGTGAAGACCCTAGACCTAGCACTACTCTGGGCCGTCTGAGCACGCAGGTTGCGGGCATGGGAGGGAACAGTGGTGGGAGTCCTGTCGTGGGTGAGAGGAAGGGCTTTGCAGATGATTGGAGAGGCAAGTTTGGTAAGTTCGCTTCAAGGGATCGGAGTTAGGGTGTCGGTGTGTTGTGTTGGCGAGGAGAGATGAAGTGTTCACAGACAGAAGTATGATTAGATGATAATACTCTATGCAGAAAGCACAGAAAAGCAAAGTTGCCAGCGCGAGCGTCCTTGGACTGCATATCGTACGCTTATGGCACTCTCAGAAAGGACAGGAATTCCCACTCCTACTAACACTAACACCATGCTTGATCAAAATCAGCCAGCCAGGCGCCCTGACAAGAGCAGCCAATATATGTGTATCCCACCAACCCAGACCCAAAGAAAAAAACACCCAGAACTCAAAGAAAGAACAAAAAAAAAAGTCTCCAAAGAGAACTTAAGAAAACATCACCGCCTTGCGATCCAACGGCCGTCCATCAGCCCCAATGCCCTCCCTCCCAAACACGCCCTCGACGTAAATCCTCCGCGCTTCGTCGAAACCAACTCCCCTCCTCTTCATGATCACATACACATCCCGCTTCGCATTCTCATCCAGTCCAGCCCTCGAGTCTGACGCCTCGATGTTTTCCGCAAGATTGAAGGTCGAGCTGTGTAGACCGGCTTCGGCGTCGCCGGCAAAGGTTGTGGGTAAACGCGAGTAGCGGATCCGGGCGTAGCGGTCGCTGAGAGAGTCGTGGATGTTGTAGAGCCAGTCTGGGATGTGGCCGGGCGCGGTTAGGTAGGGGATTGGTGGGGCGAGGGGTTTCCAGACTGAGCGGGTTGCGTAGAGGGCTGGGAGGGGGGATGTTAGCTGGTGGGGAGGAGAGGTAGGAGGCTGAGGGTTCGTGATATACCTGTGGCGGTTACAAGGAAGAAGAAGGTAAGGGTGTAGAAGAGGTAGGCCATGGTTGGCGGTATTGGTTTGGTTGGTGGTGCTTTTGGTCTGGCTGATGAATCGGACGGTAGGAGGGTGCCTGGTTGGCGATGGCTTGGAGGAGTAAATTATTGTTGTTGAAGGAGCGTGGTGTCTGTGTCGACTATCAAGTGCGGTAAGGTGGGCTGCGGTGCCTCCTAGGATTTACACCACATCAGGCAGCGGTTTGGTCAAAGAGTACAGCAGTACACCTCCATGTTCAGTATGCTGCGATGCGACAAGCTTCCAAGCTTCCACGCCGATCCGGCCGCTGAGAGCCGCGTCTCGGTACCTCACAGCGAGTCAGGACAGAGTTAGGGTTGGGGTTGGGCTCATCAGAAGCCGAAGCCGACACGCCTCAGGCAGCAACGAGGGTTCTCCAGCAGTGCCAAGATTAATCAATGCACGCCGAATTTCAGATCTGGCAGACGATAGCGAACCGCCTGAGCCTTTGCGACGACGACGAATCTCCGACAAGACGACTTATCGCCCGCACATCATTCACAATGGCCGCCCAGTACGAGAACCTGAGCTCTGACCTCATCTGGCAGATTAGCCGTACGTTTCCCACGCGAACAATACAGATCACCTGGAGGAGGGAATCGGACATGCTGGTTGAAAGAGGCGGAATCTTTGGAGAATTAAATGCTGTGCTATGGGACGGGCATATTGTCGCGCAATTATTGGAGGACAGAAGAACCAGATATCCGAGGGTGTAATAGTGCTGCTTGAAAGAACCGACAAGCTGATTCAATCTTTCTACAACCCACAGGCACCAACAACTCCTACCTGGTCAAGCGCAACAATGTCCAGCTCTCCCGCGACCCTCTCAACCTGACCAACCGCCACTCTCGCAAGTGGGCCGGTTTCGTCAACGAGCAGGTACGCTTCTAATCCCAGCGCCGCGCACACCCAAGCACCCAACCACAGCAGCATCCTAACTCTCGATCCAACCCAGGCCATTGGCATCAACGCCGACTCGCCCAACACCATCGGCCTGACCACCAAGCTCCCCTCGCGCGCCAACAAGCCCGCCAAGTCGCAGCAGACCTCTTCCTTCTCCGCCACCACCCCCGGCCGCAAGCTCTACAAGAGCGTCGTCAACACCACCGCCAAGCGTGGCTACCGCGCCGACCTCCGCGCCGCCGCCGTCGCCCGCGCCTCCGCCGTCAAGCTTTCCCAGCAGCAGAAGAAGGAGCGCGCTGCCTCCAAGCCCCGTGGCGCCGCCGCCAAGAAGGCCGCCGTCCAGGAGAGCTCGTAGAGAGTTTCTTTATCTCCTTGATGATGTTGCCTTCATGATGTGTTGAATCGGACGGGACGGTTCTGATGTGTTGTGGGGTTTGGCGCAATAGAATGCACTGGGCCGGTCTTGCATGATGTAGCATGCTGAATATTTTATTAAAAAGGAAAAAAAGCTGCTGCACCGCCAAATGTCATGGCATTGAACTGTTCAAAGCAAATGGTGGTGATGTTCTGTGATTTTCTCACAATTGAAGCGGTCTTGTTGCGGTGTGCAAGAAGTACCGCAAGTGCTATTCTACGATTGCCACTTTCTCAGCTTTTCAGATCTTACAGTTTATCTCCAACGGCCGTTCCGATGCCGTTCCTTTTTGGTGAATGTAACAAAAACGCCTCGCTATGCAAACAACCCAAAAGAAGCCTCTCACAAATTCATTTATATGCACATGTAAGGTGCACGTGCCCGTTTCAAGGATACCGGACTCACATCCGTCACCTTTGCTGATGAGGAGGCGGGTAAGCCATGGCGGGCGGGAAACCAGGTGGCGGCGCTCCCATGCCAGGCGGACCTCCAGGCGGAGGCATACCAGGCATGCCGCCGGGGAAAGGCATTGGCGGACCAGGCGGCGGCCCAGCGTAGGGTACATTGCTCGGAGGCGGTCGAGGAGGGAGTCCGGCGGTTGAAGGGGCGTGCAGTGGCGATTGGTTGTACTGCCTAGGAGGCATGTGAGGCATTCCACCGGGCATGGGCATGCCAGGCTGACCCATAGGTGGCGGCCCGAAACCTCCCACTGCTCCTTGCGGGCTGGGACGATGGGGAGGACCGCCGCCGTTTTGGTATCCGTAGGGTGCTGAGGGCGGTGGCGCGAAACCTCCGCCGGGAGGGTAGTTGTTGTAGGGAGTTTGCGGGGCGTTGGGTGGTGGGCGGCCACCGCCGGTGTTCATGGCTGCCGGGGCGGTGGGGGCGTTTCCTGGCATGACCAGGCTGGCGGGCATGGCTGGGATGGCGACTTCGACGTTATTCTTCTTTGCCTGGGCAGCGAGGGCGCGCTCTGCTTGGTCTCCGTGGCGCTCGCCCTTGCCGTCCTTCTTGAAAGCGTACTGCACCGTGATCTCCTTGTTCATCAAGAACTGGCCGTGCATGTTTGCAATCGCATCGTCGGAGGCGTCGAAAGACGAGTATGAGATGAAGCCGTAGCCCTTGCTGAGGTTCGCCTCGTCGCGAGCGATCTTGGGGGGAGCCACCAGCGCGCCGAAGCGCGAGAAGGTCTCGAAAAGCATCTTCTCTTCCACCATGGCGTCCAGGTTGCCGACGAACAGCTCTGCTCCCACGCCTGCGCTGCCTCCCAGACCACCCGCGCCTTCAGGTCCTCCATTACGCCTGTCGGCGCTGGCCTTGTTGACTCGGATCGGCTTGCCCCATAGGCGGATTTGGTTCATGATCTTGACGGCATAGTCGGCGTCTTCCTCAGATCCGAACTCGACGAAGCCGTAGCCTTGGTGGGTTTGCGTGACACGGTCTTTGGGGAGGTGGACATTGACGACGGGTCCGGCTTGTAGCATCAGCTCCCAGACCTGCGCATCTGTAGCTTGTTCCGCGAGGTTGCCGACATATAGCGTGCTGTCCTTGTCTTGTTCCCTGCGATTGCGCGTGTTAGCTGCTTGCGCCTGGTGATTCGGAGATGCGGTAGAATGGAGATATCTCACCAATGCCTGGCGCCCGACATGTTTGCGACCACACTTTCGTATCGTTTGAAGCGACTGGATTTGTTGCGACTTTAGTGGTGGGTGTGAGATCGAGGTCGCATTAGAAGTGTCGGTCGGCTAAGCTTCTAAAGGCGAGCTGCGGCGGCGACAAAGTTCAAGGTCGTTTCGAGAACGACAGCCAAACCCCCGACGACATCACTCTCCACCAACTATTCGAAAGTCGCCATTCACACCAACACAAACCACACCTCACACCGCACATATCCTTCATAATGGCCTGGTTGCAATTTTCCGAGGAGACCAAGGTACGCCCCAACGCGATCGCCTGCGCCTAGCACACCAGGACAGCGAACATCAGGCCTCTTCTACCCGGACTAGATCACTGACGAGGATATCTAAACAGGAGCGCATCGCTCGCGTCATTGGTTTCTCCCAAGTCGCCGTCCACTACGGCTACCTCCCCCTGATCATCTACCTTGGCTACACCCGCAGCAACCCTAGGCCCAGCCTCATCAGGTACGTTTCCTGCGAACGGATGGCAACAGCATAAGAAGGAACGGACCGCTGACGAAGAAAAACAGATTGTTCTCTCCCCTCGCCCAGTAGATGGAATACCCCCGGCTGTAGATGACGGAAAGATGATGGAAGATTAGAAGGAGGCTGTAAGAATGTGTACGATACGAGAACCGGACCGGGTATCCGACACAAGGGCCTACGGAAAGGCATGGGACCTCTGTCATAAGTCCGAATGGTTTTGAAGAAAAGTGCATGGCATTGGCGAATGGGTTTTTAGGAGGCTCGCTCCAGGCAAATACGTATGTACAGATATCCCAGCGCTGACGATGAATCGAAAGGCGCTTTTTCACTCTCATCGGCAAGACGGTCCCAACGCTGTGTTGCTTCATAGGCGGATTTGGTGATTGAGAAGAAGAAGAACGCTGCGACAATGTGGAATACGGTGTGAAGATGTGTTTGTATCCCGGAAAGTTCGTTGGCGCCTGGTGTCTCTCTAATCTAGGCAAGGAACAGCTGATGAGCCCAGATAGAGACACGAACCGCAATTTCTCCAAGCCAGCATCCAGAACCGCCGTCACCTAACTATGCTTGATCTTGCAATGAGTCTACCCAACGGAGGCAGACACACAGTCGATCGCAGCTCAAACACCCCTACTCCTCATCCTCGCCCTCCGCCTTGACGCCTTCCTCCTGACCCCCGTCGGCAGCAGCGGCCTCGGCGGCCTCAGCAGCCTTCTGGGCCTTAGTCTTCCTCCCCTTGGCCTTCTTCTTCTTCGGGGCCTCCTCCTCGATCACAGCCTCCTCGCCCTCGCCCTCGCTCTCCACAACGGGGGTGACAGCCTTCTCCTTGCGCTTGCGGCCACCCTTGGCCTTGGCCGGAGTGCCCTCGATAGCGGCAGCAGGGACCTCGCCGCTGTTCATGGCAGTCTTGATCTTCTTGGAGGCGTTCTGCACCATCTTCTTGTAGCTCTCGACTGAAGCGGCGCCGTACTCGGTGGCGGCTTTCTCCCAGTCGACCTGCAGTCGGGGAGGAGGGGGTTAGAGGTGGTGACTAGGGCTTTGTGCAGGTGCAGGTGCAGGGGAGAGAGGAGTGGGGGTTTGCTTTGCCTTGCCAGGCTTTGCTTGGGAAGGGGAGGGGGGTTTTCTTTCAGGTACTTACGGCGTTTGGCTCAGTCGAGTTGAGGTAGGTGCACACGATGCGCTCCTTCTCGGTCTCGCTGAGGATGGCTTTGGCGTGAGGGTAGGAGAGGGTGGCTGACACCTTGGCGGCGGTTGGGTTTGTGGTCGTCATCTTGGCGGGTGTGGATGTGTATTTGGTCTGGAAGTGTTGGTGTTGGGTGTTGGGTGTGAGTGGAAAAGTCGCGAGCGTGGGTGGAAGGCTTATGTAGTGGAAGGGAAGGGAAGGGAATGGTCAAAGCGGGTCCATGTCAAGATCACTGGCATGTGAATATGACAGGTCCGAAACCGTTTGTGCGGCGTTTGCTTGTGACACATGGTGTGGCTCAGGCGGCAGCAAGGTCATTATCCCCGGCTTCCATGTGGAGGAAGTGAATGTTAAGACATGGTATGGTGAGCTCTAGGCTATGAGAGCATGGAAGGAGACAAACATGTTTTGTATCAGGTATCTACCAGCCCAAGAAGCTCAATGGACCGGACAACAAGCTGTATCTCTCATGGATTGGCCGCAAACTCAATATCCTGAGCGATCTCTCTCTCTCTCTCTGCATACAAGTGGCTCGCTCCTTGTCATGAGCATACAGACTTGCGACAATGCTGAAGCTTCATTCTCGTCGTCGGTTTAGTTCTCCACCTCACTCGTGACGGCGGCAACATCATCCTTGGTGGCATCCTCCTCAGCGGCTATGCGAAAGTCAGTGACCTGCATCTTGTGTGGATATCGTGGCGCTACGTACAGTCGACAGCAGCCTCCTTGGCCTGCTTCTTATTGCGGCCTTTCTTGGGAGCGGGCGTCGGCTCCTCGTCGTCTTCGCCCGGGCTGGCAACGCGCTTCTTTCCACCGGCCTTCTTGGGTGTAGCAGCAACGGCAGTGCCGCCAGCCTCGACCTTACCACCAGCCTTCTCGACCTTCTTGAAGCCGTTGGTGAGCGAGACCTTCAAGCTGGCTACAGAGGCGCTTCCGAAATCGGCGGCAGCTTGATCCTTCCGATTGACGAATGAATGAATGGTGGAAACGTACTTGCTGGTATCACTCGTCTTTGATGCTCACGTTTGTTGTGATGTGCTTCTCAAGTGTCAACGTTGCAACGTGATGAAGCTTGTGATACTTACTTCAAGGTTTGCTGTGATGCCTCTCACAGGAAGATGTCTCCACGAGCGTGACCCGTCTTCCTTCATGACGACCAACACTGCCAATTATTTCTCCGGATGATTCCAAGATTACTGCATGATCATACTGTGTATACAAGAGTACTCGTATGCGAGAACAGAAGTGTAGAAG
>Ga0265780_10004270_pt1 | contig 18470 bp, 18 predicted proteins | sample P1T30metagenome_FD_192432 | JGI IMG/M metagenome (GOLD analysis project Ga0265780, IMG submission 192432) | Plant litter microbial communities from East Loma Ridge, Irvine, California - P1 T30 | ecosystem: Environmental > Terrestrial > Plant litter > Unclassified | place: USA: California...
TGCAGATGATAGACTTTATGCTGCAGATTGAAGACGAATGTGATGTAGAACTGGACTTCGACAACCTCGACCTGTCGCATTTAAGTTCCATACAATCGTTTGCGGGATACCTTTCTACCCAGAAAAATTAATCGTTAACAGCATCCCATTGAAAAGCACTTTTTACCTCGCTTCATTTAATGCTGAACGGTTTTGGCGCAGTGATTCTGTTTGCAGGCTTCCCTCTTTCCGGGATCTGCAGGCGGATACTATTGTGGAAGCCATGGACGAGATGCAGTTTGTTTTTTCCAGATCGTGGAACGATGTACTGATAAGCCGCTATCCGATGAATCCTGCGCACAAGCAGTATCTGTGGGACCTCGGTTTTCAGTTCAGAGCCAATGAGATCGCTATCGAGGAGAATCCGCACGAATGCCCACCCGATCTTTCAAAAGGTACGGCAGAACTGCTGTGCAGGGCTAAAAACATTGGTTATTACAGGGAACTATTGCAGGGAACGGGTAATTACTCGCTTTATGCCGTGATGCCCTTCTCTGAAGATCTGAACAGCGGATTTTCTGTTTCCACCAGTACGCCCGGTATTGATACGGTAAAAAGAGTCAATTCGAAGATTTTTTCAACCCTGCTGGCAAATGAATACGGCAACTCTGCCGGAGGCGAAATAATCCGCTCTTCCCAGGACCTGGTCTCCTCAGGACTGCAGTTGCTTGCAAAATCTCCTTTCCTGGTAAAGGATGCGTTCGGCGTATCCGGCAAAGGCAATATCCTGGTAGAAAAGGAACAGATACTCAGGCATCTGGCCAGGCATTTTCAAAAACAGGAACAGGAGGGTAAAGAAACGGAAATAGTAATAGAGCCTCTGCTGAATAAAAAAACAGATTTCTCCTGTCAGTTCCTGGTAGATGAATCTGGAACGTATTCGATATTGTCGGTACACGAAATGGCGAACAAGGGCTTCAGCTTTTCCGGGATCGAACCTGCAGGCAACCTGCTTTTAAATACCCTGGAACACTCCGGTTATTATCGTACAGTAGAAAAACTGGCCCGTACGCTTTTCGAGCAGGGTTATTACGGACCGGTATGCCTTGATTCTATGATCCTGCATTCCGGTGAGATTATTCCCATAGTTGAGATCAATGCACGGAAATCCATGGGAGTCATTAGCCACCATCTCAATAAGTTCTTAAATAAAATCGATTGTTCAGGGAATATCATTACCTTACAGTTAGGGATGACATCGCCCCTCTCTTTTGAGGACCTGCTTTACCAATTAGACTCTGAAGAAATCCTCTTCAAAAAAAACCGGGCTTTTGGAATATTGCCTATTTCTGCCAATACGGTCGATATTAATGCTAAATGGGCACGTCATGAAGCACAAACCCTGATAAAAGGCAGGTTATACGCTTCTATTATTACAGGAGATCAGGAGCAGGAAAAGGCTATTAACCTGAAAGTAAAAAAGGTGTTCGACGATTTAAAGATCAAAGTGCTTTAACGACATGACAATCAGCACAGCTTCTTCAGTTTCTATTCTTTGTGCCGGACCGGGACTTGGCTTTTATGTCCCCGGTGTGATTGTGCAAAAACAGCTGGCGAGAAGAAATATTCCCGCCGAGGTACATGTATTCGAAAGCCTGCTTACAGAAGATAAAAAGGGCAATCTGCCCAGGGCAAAAGCCAGTTTTCACCGCAACTTTTCATTTGCCTTAATGGGGCAGCAGATGGTTAAAGATCCGAGTCCCTATCTGGATGAGCCGGCAACGGAAACCCTGCTCCGGAACTGGAAAACCGAAAACAGAACGCATTTTATTGTTTTTTCAGGCTTTTGGATTCCGGTGCTGGAAAGATATCTGGCCCTGTGTCCTGAAAAACCGGATATCGAGTTATGCCATGTCGACTCGGCAAACTCCTCTTCCTGGAGCTTATTCGATACCTCTGCATCGTATTATAAACATATCTGGTTTAATAACTGGGAACACAGATCCATATCTTTTTTCCTGGATGTAGCCGGTTTTGATCCTGTTCCGTACAGTCATCGCGATCCGTCTTATATGGTACACGGCGGAGGCTGGGGAATGGGGACATATAAGGAAAAAGTAAAAGAGCTGAACAGGATGAAACTTGAGCTGGATGTACTGGCTTATGAGCTGAAAGACCTCGAAGAGGCCGACCCTGTTAACCGCTATTACATGATTGATCCCGATTGGCATGCCTGGGAACGCGGCGCAGACGGAAAGTACGGCTTCCCGCCCCTGGGTATAGTGCAGGAACAATCAGCAACTCAGTATATCAATAACAAGGAATACCCGGAACTATACAGGTATATCAGCAAAAAAAAAGCGATCATCAGTAAACCCGGAGCCGGAACGCTGATCGATTCCCTCTCCTCTTCTACTCCCCTGATCTGCCTGGAGCCTTTTGGCGGATATGAGAACAAAAACTCGCAGTTATGGCAGCACTACGGCCTCGGACTGTCTTTCTCTGATTGGATGGAATCAGGATGTTCTGATGAGCTGCTGCAGGATTGCCACAAGAACCTGTTAAAGGTCAGGGCATCCACACCCGAATATGTAAACACCTATATTAACAAATTAAGCCATGGAACTTAACACATCAGTGAAATTTGACGAACAGACTTTTTCAAGGCTGCAAAAGCGGATAAAGGATCTTGCTGTCACAAAAAGGGAAAGGGTTAAAAACCCTGCTTATGCATCTTCCATACCTAATGAGATAGATATTCAGCTAACCTATGCCTGCAACCTGAGGTGTAAGATGTGTTATCAATGGAATGACGACGGATATTTCCATGGTTATAATAAAGAGATCCAGAACAAAGAGATAGATGCCGACATATTCGGAAAGATATTACGCGAAACCAGGGAAGTTAAATCCCGGCTGTACCTCTGGGGGGGTGAACCGCTCTACCACAGCAACTGGCCTGAGCTTGCAGACCTGCTTGTGGAAGATCCCAGGTATACGGTGATCTGCACCAACGGAATCCTGCTGGAAAAGAACATGGACTCCCTGCTTAAGATCTCTCCCAACCTCGCCCTGCTCGTCAGCATCGACGGTATCGGCGAAGTGAATAATGCTCTGAGGGGAAAAAATACTTTTGAACGGCTTATCAGCCAGATGGCGTCCGTGCTTGAGGAACAGAAAAAGGGCAACTATAAAGGCACTGTATCTGTCAACGTGGTTTTAAACGACGACCTGATACCCAAGCTCTACGATTTTGTGGCCTATTTCGAAGAGATGGGCATAGATTCCGTTTATTTTAACTACCCCTGGTATATCTCCCCCGAACGGGCTGCTCTTATGGACAAATTCTATGAAGATAATTTCTCCTGGCTCGGAACAAAAAATGCCGGTGAAACCGCCAGCTGGCATTCTTATACATTCCGCTTAAGTCCCGGTTCAGAAAGCATCCTGCAGGAACAGATTATAAAACTCAAAAGCAGGGTGTGGAATATCAGGGTGAGATTTCAGCAGCAGCTCGAAGCTAATGAGATCAATGACTTTATAGCCGATACATATGAACCAAAAAGGCAATGTTATGCACTTTCCAACCGCATAGAGGTATTGGCTGACGGAAAAGCAGGTACCTGCAGCAAGTTCTTTCCTGAACTCTCTATGGGCGACCTGCGCCGGCAGAGCCTTGTGGAGATCTGGCAAAGCGAAGAGTTTATGAAGCTGAGAACTATTGTGAGCAAGGGTTTAATGCCTGTATGTTCAAAGTGTATCCTGCTCTACCGCAATGGCATCCAACAATGAGAATGCAAAACGCCGGCCTGCAAGCTGATAACCTGGTATGAAAAAAATACTTTTTAACGGCCTGCTGCTGAACAGGCAGCCCTCGGGAGTACAATATTCCATTCATCACCTTATTAAGTCATTAAGCTATTTAAATAATGAAATTCAGTTCGAACTTCTCGTATCCGGACAATACGACGGCGATATACAAAAGTCCCCGAACTTAAAGATCACTAACCTGGGCAGCAAGGTCGGCAGCCGGATGAGCCGGATCTATTTCGAGAATGTATTATTGCCAGCCTACTTCAGGGCTGGTGAGTTTGATCTGTATCATGCTCCCGGTTATACCTTGCCACTCTATTCCAGGATGCCTTCACTGGTGACCATACATGACCTAATTGCTATCGATCATCCGGCCCTTTGCCAGAACGAAACTGCTTTGTATTTTAACTTGTTCCTCCCTCCCAGCATCCGGAAGGCGAAAAAAATAATAACGGTGTCGCATACAGTTAAGAGCGAAATTCTAAATCATTTCCCGGAAACAGACCCGGAAAAGATCGAGGTGGTATACCATGGCATAGACCGGAGATTTAAACCGGTTAGGGATGATCTGATAATACAAAGGGTAAAGAACAAATATCAGCTGCCTGAAAAATACCTGCTGTTTGTAGGAAACATTGAGCCAAAAAAGAATCTGAACAGGATAATTGAAGCGCTCATATTATTTAACCGGGAGCATAGAGAGCGATATAAACTAGTTATTGCGGGTAAAAGAGGATGGAAATACAGTTCTGTTTTTGAGCTGATCAAAAAACATAAGCTGGAAGCGGAGATACTTCTTTTAGGTTATGTAGACGAGAAGGATCTGCCTGCGATCTATAGCCTGGCAGCTATTTTTGTTTTCCCATCGCTCTGCGAAGGATTCGGAATCCCGGTTATAGAAGCCATGGCCTGTGGCTGCCCGGTGGTGGTATCTGACCGCGGAGCCCTGCCCGAGATTTCGGGAGGCTTTTGTCCGCAGGTAGACCCATTAAGTATAACCGGGATAGCGGCAGCAATCGACAGTATCGCAGGTAATGAAGATTACAGGCTGCAGCTCATCGAAAAAGGACTGCGATGGAGCGGGCAGTTTCTCTGGGATGAAACTGCTAAACAAACCATGGAAATTTATGAAAATGCACTGAAAGACTGAACGTGGCAACAGTTTTATATACATCCTTTACCTCGCCCCTGCCCGCAGAACGCTGGGAAGAGTTATTCGCCCGGCTACCAGGCACCATGCAGGTTGTCAACCACCGCTACAAACGCTGGCAAGACCGGCATACACATCTCTTCGGCCGGCTTTTACTGCTGCAGGGGCTCCGGCTGCTCGGCGATTCCTGCCAGCTCAGCTCAATACAGTATACCGGTCATGGCAAACCCTATTTCGATACAGGTCCCCGTTTCAACATTTCCCATTCCGGAAACTGTGTTATATGTGTTATCTCAGAAAATATGGAAGTAGGCATAGATACCGAAAATATCAGGGAGCTGGAGTATGATCATTTTTTTAAGCTCTTTTCGGCAGAGGAATGGCAGCTTATCAGCGACAGCAGTAATCCTCTTCATACATTTTATAAATTCTGGACCATAAAAGAGAGTGTCATTAAAGCAGAGGGATCAGGTCTATCCATTCCCCTGAAAAAAATCAGGATTAAAAATGACAGGCTGGCTGTACATAAGGATAAAGAATGGAACATCATCAACCTGGGTATTTTTAAGGACAATTGCACTTCCCTGGCGAGTGCCGGGATACTGGAACAGGGAGAGCTGGATGTAGTGGGCTGCAGTTTTTAGAAACTATAACCCGTCCAGTTATACCATACTTTTTTAACCGGATATCGTGGTATGTAATTGTCTTTACTAATACCTGTCAAATTATTTACAAGAGCTTTGCGATAATTTCTTCTCCAAAATAAAATCAATAAAATCCTCCTCCTGCTGGTAAGCCTGAGCTATTCTTTTTACTTTTCTAAAAGCGATTGACTCATTTATCGTTAAAGTTAATTCCAGTGACATTTAAAATTACTAATACAATGATCAGCTTTTAACAGTCTTTATAATACCCATAATCAAGCCCGTATTTTTTGAATGATGAATATAATTAGCTTTGCAGCATGAAAAAGCAATTAGATATCAAGAACTGGAACAGGAAAGAACATTTCGCTTTTTTTAAAAACTTTGACGAGCCTTATTACGGCGTTACAGTAAATCTGGATTGCACACGTGCCTATGAGAAAGCAAAAGAACTCGGCGTATCTCTTTACTGCTATTACCTGCATAAAACGCTTGTCGCCGTAAACTCTGTAGAAAATTTCAGGTACCTCGTAGAGGGAGACGGTGTCGCCGTATGCGACGTCGTCGATGCCTCAACCACTATACTGCGCGACGATAATACATTTGGCTTTTCCTATATCAGATATGCTGCAGACCTCACAGAATTTAATACAGGACTGGTGAAGGAAGTAGAGCGTGTCAGAAACACCACCGGATTAATTACCACCGGGCCGCTTGACTGTGTAATACATTTTTCCGTACTTCCCTGGATTAACTTCAGCTCCATATCTCATGCAACTAATAAATCCGGCGATAGCTGCCCGAAGATATCAATGGGTAAGATCACACAAGTACACGGCAGAAAACAGATGCCTTGTTCTATTCACGTTCACCATGCACTGGTAGACGGTTATCATGTGGGATTATTTATTGATAAGCTTCAGGACTTGCTGAATGAGTAAGGTGTCCGGATCTTCGTCAGTTTGTATGGGATCATGAAACTCCCGTACAAGCCCGGTTTACTTCACCTTCATTATCCACGTTACGCCGACAGACTGCGGCTGAATACTCACGTTCGTCTGCGTAACGTTTCCGTTCAGAGCAATCGAAGCCGTATGATTATGACTGGCCAGAACGTCGCCGCTAAAAGTAGCCGTGTGCGTATGCGCACCGCCAGAAGCAGTGGTACTGGTTTTAGAAGCAGTGTACCCCACATAACCACCGGATGCAGATCCGCCGCCAGACCATGTATTAGTATCCTGGGTAAAATAGGCATCCGTAAGCGTATGTGTATGCGCTCCGCCCCCTGATGCTACTGTAACAGTTCCCGAAGGAGTACCCGCCGATATCGAATTTGTAGTGCCACTAAGTGTTACGTTAGGCAGATTTGCCTGAGTCAGCTTCACAGTATTAGATCCCATAGTTGAACCGTTGCTTGCCGAAGGCACTCCGACGAGATAAGTATTATTATTCAGGTTGGGCAAGGTTTTACCATTTAAGGGAGAGCTGCTGTCGTTTAACGTTTGCCCGTTACATTCTACCCATCCCGCCGGCATTGACAAGCCGAGATAAGTGAAAAAGGGTTTTACGTCGCCAACCGAAAAGCCATCAGTCCCCTCGTCTATCATTACATTCCACTGGCTGTCGCGCCAGATATATAAACCTGTACTTGGCAGGCCATTCGTCAGACTTACAGATGTGTTATAAACGATCATTCCATCTGGCGGATTGGTTGTAGTACTGTTCAGTTTCATGGTATTACTTGTCAGCGCCACCCGGGGAGGCAAAAACCCGCGATTGCTGCTCTCTATCTCCAGCATGGCACTTACGTGAGCTGCTGAGTGATCCGTCCCGATCTTCACCTGGGCGAACGTTGTAGCCAGCGAAAGTGCAAGGCTCATCGTTGTTAAAGCAGAGATTATAAGATGTTTCATTTTAGTATCTATTGTGTATGTGTGTTAATTTCGCGTTTGGATGTTATGAGCATGAAAAATCAGGTCGCTGTTACTTTACCTTCATGATCCATGTAACGCCAACCGACTGTGGCAGCAGTGTCAACGAAGCCTGGGTAACATTGCCATTCAGAAGAGCCGATATGGTATGACTATGACCAGCCAGTGCACTTCCGGCAAATGTTGCCGTATGCGTATGCGCACTGCCATTGGAAGAGCTGGTACGCGACTGGTTTGCGGTATATCCCGTATAACCTCCGCCCGGAGAACCACCGCCCTTCCAGGTATTTACCTGCTGAGTGTAATAACTGTCGGGAAAATCATGTGTATGGCTGCCGTTCGCAACTGAAACCGATCCGGTTACGCTTTCCTCTCCGTTTGAGGTGGTAGCACTTGAAAGAGTGACATTCGGTAAGTTGGCACGGGTAATACTGGCGCTGCCCCCACCTAATGACGTGCCGTTCTGTGCACTTGCCGAACCAGCAAGGAAGGTACTGTTATTGAGATTTGGCAGAGTCTTTCCATTAAGCGATGACTGGGAATCATTCAGCACCTGGCCGTTACATTCTACCCAGCCTGCCGGAATTTCCAATCCCAGATAGCTGAAAAACGGCTTTATATCTCCTACTTTAAAAAGAAAGGTTTTGGGGCGGGACGGACCGTCAAGAAGGCGGTGCCATTTACTGTCGCGCCATACATAACATCCGGCACCGGTTAGTCCGTTTGCAGATGCCGTCGTTGTGTTGTAAACTACCATGCCATCAGCAGGATTAACTGTAGTGCTGTTCAGTTTCATTGTATTGCTGGACAAGGCTATGCGCGGAGGTAAAAAACCTCTGTTTGTGCTCTCTATTTCCAGCATCGCACTTTCAGCAGTACTTCCTGTGCCAATTTTTGCCTGGGCCGAACTTATCAGGGGACTTTTGACGAGACAAAGCGCTATCGTTAAAAATTTTAAAAAAAATATACTTCCTCTATTTGTTAAGGTTAATCGCATTTACTCTTACTCACTTTTATAAAACAAGGTATCTCCGGTCAAATACGCAGTATTATTTGAATGGGTTACATAAAATTTAAATTCTGACTCTCTTTCTTCAAAGCTTCCGGACATATAATACACGGTGTCTGCAAAGATTGAAATTCAGGAGAAATATTATTTCCTGAGAGCCAGAACATTATACTAACATCGCACAAAAGATCGCATAGAGCAGGCTGTTAGCAAATCCAATGTCCGTTTTTTCCTCCCAAACCTGTATGCGTTCATAAACCGGTCGTCCGGCCATCCTCCCCGGTCTTACCGTAAATCGTCCACCCATACCCGTTATCTGTCGGACAAAACACCTGTCCCATCAAAATACCTTTGCATTATCATTAATTCTGTATTAATATGAAAGCCATAGAAAATATCAGCGCCTCAGGCTCCGGCCATCTGCCGGAGCCCTCTCAAATAATAATACCCGGGTTTGGTCTTTTCAAAACAGATGTACAAAAGCCCTGGCAGGGAAAAAAACTCGTAGAAATCCTGCTTTCCTGGTTCCCTGGCGGCGAAGTCAGCTTTGATCTCGACGATTGTGACAGAGTGCTTCGGGTAAAACATAACGAAGTCAGGCCGGCAGGCATCATAGATCTGCTGAAACTACACGGATTTAACTGCGAAGAACTAAAGGATTAAACAGCTCAAACAGAAAGTAGTATCTAAATAGATATGGCAAATATTATAAAAAAAGGTTTTTTCAGCCTGGTAGAAAAGGCCTTTACTCAGGAAGCATATGTAACCGGCGCAAAAAAATGGGATCCCGCGAACTTTTACGAGATAGACTTACTTATGCCTGGTACAGATATGACCAAGTGGAACACAATACCCCGTATCAAATGCAAAGTGGCCGAATTTGAATTCAGAGACTACAGTCCTGCATTCTGGGATGCTGAGAAAAAAACCTGCACCATTCTTATCGATGCCGGTCATGCCGGTCATGGCAGTACATGGGCACAAGATCTGAAACCCGGAGATCAGATCCTTTTTAGCCCGGCGCATGCTGCTCATTTGCCGTCTGTACCCGGAAAGATATTATGTATAGGAGATGCCAGCGCGCTGGGTCATTTCCTCGCGCTCAGGCAGCTCACAAACGCACATGACCATCAGTTGGAGATAATGATATTACAAAATGACCAGTGCACCATACCTGTATCCTTTGCAGCCGGACACCCTGAACTGGAACTTATACCAGTAAAAAACACAAATAGCACCGATCAGTACCATCATCTGTACGAAAATAAAATACTGGCAGACTATACAACTGTTTATCTTGCAGGATATATTCCCATGGTAACCGGAATCAGAAAGATCTTAAAAAAGGATCCGCAACTTAATGCCCGTATATTTGCACATGGCTTCTGGTCTTAATAATGGCACATACAAAGAAAATACCTGTTTATCAGCTTGAAGAACTAGATGGAAAAGACCGTGGCGTATTCCTGCTGGGTTTTTCGGACGAAGACGTAAAAAGTCGCAGCGCAGAAGCAATGGTACCTCACCGGCACGATCATTATACCTGCTTCTTCATAGAAAGCGGAAGTATTGATTTTTATGTGGACTTTCAGCCGGTTAAGCTACATAAGCAGTCTTTACTGATCTCTTACCCCGGACAGGTCCATCAGTCCTCATCAGACAAGGGATGCAAAGGTTATGTCCTGATCTTCAAAGCCGGGCTTACAGACCAAAAGACAAGGATGATCATTGAAGAGTCGCTGACTAAAGTGGCCCTGCTTACACTCGACGACAAAGACAATGACTGGTTTAAAAAACTGTTTGAACTATTGCACGCCGCCCTCCATATCTCGCAGCGCACAATATTCGAAGCTCAGTTAATACAATCGCTGTTAAACGCTTTTATGTACCGCGCAGCCTCGCTCTACCAACAGCAGGAAAATACAAGGATCAGCGAGTATTCATCCCGTAATATCGATATCACCAAGAAGTTCCGCCAGTTATTGCAGCAGAACTTCAGGGAAATGAAAAAGCCATCAGAATACGCTGAGAAAATGAATTTCTCAGCAAGTTACCTTAACGATACAGTTAAAGCGGTAACCGGCTTTCCTCTAACCTTCTTCATCCGGCAGGAAGTGATCAGTGAGGCTCAGCGCCTGCTGTATTATTCTGAGCTGAGTGTAAAGGAAATAGCCTATAACCTGGGGTATGAGGACGATAAGTACTTTATCCGTTTATTCGGCAAGAGCACAGGAATTTCGCCGGCAAACTTTAGAAAGAGCAGAAAAGACAGGTCGCAGTCTGACGAAAGTCATTAATGTCTCCATATCATTAGTTGTACTGCCATACAAACAAAACATATAAAAGACCAGAACGGGAACAATTCAAAAGTGGTTTCAGGGAAATGCTGCGCCTGCGACAAAAATGCGGAGCTCAACAACACCATAAGCAAACACGAGCCGCCTGAAAGGATATCAGTGAAGCCCAGCACCTGCTTTTAGTATATATTCCCTGCCCTCATTTCCTCTGAATACGACTTCCAAAGGAAAAATTTTTGCTTTTTTGCCTGTTGGATACCAGTTTCTATCGGGGGAGACAAGAATGAACAGCCCCTTTTCATCGCCGAGTACCATGAAATTATCGAGTTTAGGCTGTTTCGAATAATAGCTCAACCCGTAACTTGCATTCAGTTTTTCTGCCATACCATTGACGTCGTCGCAAACAATGCCAATTTCGCTTATATATAACAACTGACTTATATCAAAAGGCTGTTCCGACGTGTTGGGGACATCCAGACGGCATATGAATTCGAGAAGGTTGCCGTTATTATCATAGAAATAAAACGATTCAGCATTCCATGCCTCAAATTTTGAAAACATCGAGGTTTCTGTTACCTGCAGGATTTCTACTCTTGATTTCAACCAGTCGAAAGCTTCACCGAGTTTATTGTTCGGAATATCAACGGCTATATGGTAACAAGGCTCCTGAAGTACAGTACTTCTGAAACACAGCCTGGTCGTACCGATCATAAAGGAAATTTCTTTATCTTTTTTGTCAATTTGCCCGATATATAAAATTTCTCTATAGAATTGTTCAGTTGCCCTCAGGTCATTGCTGAACAATATTATTTCTTTTAATTTCACCGACGATTCTTCTGTTAATAAAAGGCTGCTATCTGCACGGATAATAATGCCTGTCTATATTTTCACCAGTGCATACGCCATGGGCAAATCTAACAATTAAGCCCGGTGAGATCGTCTGGATAAGGACATTTTCCATTGCCAAAACACGAACCGGCCATTCAGACAAAGATCTCTCCCTCAGCCAGAAACATTAACATATTCATGTTATTGAATACAAGGCGCAGGCGTGTGTCTCTTTTGCGCCCCCAATCGACCGCTGAAATTATAAACTGGAAGTTCAGGCAAACCGAAAATCCGGTCAGTTTCAGGGCGTCGGGATTGCAGGGAACCGGGATCAGACCGTTCGGTTTAAACACCGGAGATTGCTCAGGGATCTTTCCGCGTATTTCAATATTGGTTAGCCTGTCTGTAGCCGGATCGAAGTTTTGCAGTCTGAAGCTTACCTATGGATGAAACGTTACATCCTCGGACAGGTCAGTGCATAAATTTCCTGCCCCACTATGATCATCTCCAATATGTCCAAATCAACCCGCATATTGTCCCGATAATATCCCGCACAAGCGACGTTCAGTTGATAAATTTGTGGTATCTTTAATATACGAACACCTGTTATCAGCTTAAATACCATGAAAAACATAATTACACTGCTCCTGCTCGCATCTCTGAGCCTTACAGCTTTCAAAAGCGATATCCAGCAAACGAACAACAACCCGCAAAGAAGGACGGCAGTAATAGCGCAGCCGGCAACCGGGTATGACCAGCTTAGCTCCGAGGAAAGAGAATACGCTGCCAAATTTTTAAAAGAAACTGAGTCCGGTGTTTTCGCCGCCCTGAAGAATTTAAATGAAATGCAGTTAACATTCAAGCCTGCTGCCGATAAATGGAGTGTTGAAGAATGCGTTAAACATATTGCTGCCTCTGAAAAAAGTCTCTGGGCGATGGTCGAAGAGTCGCTAAAACAACCGGCGAACCCTGAAAAAAGAGCGGGTATCAAAATGACCGACAAAGAGCTGATCGGCGCAGTGGAAGACCGTTCGCATAAGTCTAAAACCTTTTCAGCGCTGGAACCGGCAAATTCACCATACAAAACAATGGGCGAAGCTCTTGCTTCATTTAAAGAGAACCGGGAAAAGCTGATAGCCTTTGTTAAAGGCACCCGGGAAGACCTGCGAAACCATGTATCTGTGCTGCCTATGGGTACGTACGATGCCTACCAGCTCATTATGCTTATTTCTGCTCATAGCGACCGGCATACGCAGCAAATTGAAGAGATAAAAACAAACCCAATTTTCCAAAGGGATAGTTATTCCGGCTTTACTGATAGATAACTAAGAATCGTAATAGCCGACTCTCTTATACCTATTTATCAATATCATTAATTACATACGAGGTCAGCTTCACCACTTTATCGTCTTTAAAATGATAGATATCGCAAAATGTGCCTCTGTATTGCTTTCCGTCGGCCATCGTTCCGGAGCTTGTTCCTTCGACCGAAGCGACATTGCCTTCTATCACAATTGTTCCGAACTGGAAATTCATCTGGGACGGCATATTGCTGCCATCCATGTTGCCAATGGCTTCTTTTCCATTTAACGTTGTATGTCCAGACGAACTGTGCATTTCCCAAACGACATCGTCTGCCAGATAATCAAGGAATGCAGACATATCATTAGTACTGAAAATCTGGTTGATCTGTTCAATAAGTTCTTTAGTTGTTGCCATAAGAATGAAACACATTGGGAAACAAATGGTTTATCTGATCGTCGGTGTCCGAAATCCGGCACACCTGTACTCCGCAACAACGGATTATTTTATTCCCACGTTGTAAATTAAAAACTTCTTTAGGTAAATACATATAAGGAATACCAAATGAATCTGAATAACAAAGAAACACTGGAAAAGGCAAATGCTGCTATCATGAAAGGAGACAATGAAGGGTTTTTGTCTTTCTGCACCGAGGATACGGAATGGATATTTGTGGGCGACAAAACCCTGCAAGGTAAGGATGCCGTTCGACGGTATATCGCAAAGGCGTACGTGGAGCCACCCAAATTTATAGTCGAAAAATTAATTGCTGAGGATGATTTTGTTACTGCAACCGGCAAAATCAGTATGAAGAACGAAGAAGGCAAAACAGTCGATTACTCCTATTGTGATGTCTGGCGATTCCGCGATGGTAAAATGGCCCATTTAGAGGCCTTCGTAATCGAGGAAAAGCATACTACAGGGTAGAAATAACAATGGATAATTAAATTCGTTTACCTTGAAATACAAAACCGTAAACCGGGCAGCAATCAATTAGTCGTAAATAATCGCCGTTGAGATGCTTGTTCCGAACTATATTCGTTCAGAGATAAAATAATCAGCGATGCATGATCCGTCAAATGGATACCAGAGAATTGCAGAAACTTTTACAAAGATAAGAGGCGTTCAGAAAGATGGAGTTGGTACGGCCGCGGTACGCGCATGGGCACGTAAGCTTGAAAAGGGAGACGCAGTACTCGATCTGGGCTGCGGGACAGGGCTGCCGCTTACTGCTGTCCTGGTAGAAGAAGGCCTGAATGTATCAGCTATAGATGCCTCGGAAGCAATGGTAAAAGCATTTAAACATAACTTCCCAACACTTCCGGTTGAATGTAAAGCGGCGGAGCTATCGGATTTTTTTGAAATGAAATATAACGGAATACTAGCCTGGGGACTGATCTTCCTGTTAAAAGAAGAAAGCCAGAAAGTTTTAATAGAAAAAATAGCGAAGGCGCTGGTACCCGGAGGCAGGGTACTTTTCACCTCGCCGGAACAGCGGGTTGAATGGGCGGATGTGCTGACCGGCGAGCCGTCGCTGTCATTAGGAAGAAAAACCTACTGTGAACTAATGGCTGGCTTTGGGCTTGAACCAGAGGAGACCTTCGGGGACGAAGGCGGCAATTATTATTATAGCGCAAGGAAAAAAAACACTGGGTAGTACGTTCAAAAACGCGCGTCTTGCCAGGAAAGAGTTTACCTGGCCCTGCATGCGTATGACTAACTTATGCCCTAAACCCTGTTAATCAGTGAATAACCTATTGCCTGCGTGCTGTGGGGCAGCTATCGGTGTGAAATGAAATAAGCAGATACCAGACAAACTAAAACTCAGAACAGCAGCTATACATGGGCAAACAATTGTATATTGCAGAGTTAACAATTAATGTTTAACTTCAGAACAAGAACAAACAACCTTGCGTTTGACAATTAAACTTATCGGTGCTGTTTTTATATTGATCTGCGCTGCGGTATTTTTTATTTCAAATGATCCTTATCCCGGCCGATTCTCTGGTCCGAAAAAAAAAGCCGTGTATATCCGTTATGAAAATGGGAAATATACCTTTTATCGCTTCGGCAAACCATTTTATATCAAAGGAGCTGCCGGCTTCAGTCATTTAAACGAGCTGAAGGCTGCCGGGGGGAATGCAATACGTATATGGGACACTGTCGGCCTGGACAAAATACTGGCAGATGCAGAACGGAATGATATCGCGGTGATCGTTGGCTTACCCATGCCTTATAACGATAATATGGATGAGTTTTACAACGACGACCTGAAAGTACAGGCTCAGTTCGACCGGTACGAACGTATCGTCAGGAAATATCGCCACAATAAAGCTATCTTGTGCTGGTGCCTTGGAAATGAGCTCACATACCCGGTAAGGCCTAAATACTTCAGATTCTACAAAGTTTTTAACCGCCTGGTAGACATGATCCATCATGAAGACCCGGATCACCCGGTCACTACTACCTTGATCAATTTTGAAAAAAAATATATCTTAAATATTAAACTATGGACACGTATCGACCTGATATCGTTTAATACTTTTGGTGCGTTACACGAGATGAGGCGCGGACTGGCAGATTTCCGTCCGCTTTGGAAAGGTCCCTTTCTGATCACAGAATGGGGCGTCGACGGTCCCTGGCCAGGTAGCAGCCATACGGCATGGAAAGCTTATATTGAACCTGTCAGTGATAAAAAGGCCGAACGATATCGCGACTTGTACCAGAAGCATATGCCATTAACAGATCCCGGTTTTTTAGGTTGTTTTGTGTTTTACTGGGGTTATAAACAGGAAACTACGCCGACATGGTTCAGCCTGTTCGACAAGGAGGGCAAAAGATCAGCTGCGGTGAACGAAATGCAATATCTCTGGACCGGCATCCGGCCTCTCCAACAGGCACCCGGTATCAATTATATGCTGGTGGATAAACAGGTGGCTGAAGATAACCTGTTATATATCCCGGGAGCATTGATCAATTCGCAGGTATATTTGAAAGAATCCCCTGATATGAGCAATTATCGGTTTAAGTGGTTTGTAAAGGAAGAAGACTGGTTCAGGGTTAAGCATTTTTATAATCAGAAAGAAAAGCTTTCTCTCTATGAGTCTGCCCCTCAAAAGAACGCCGGACACTTTGCATTTCACGCACCCCGAAAAGAGGGCCCTTACAGAGTTTATGTTGTTGTTTATAATGATAAGGGATACTTTGCAACAGCTAATACTCCTTTTTATGTAGTACGCTCAGAATAATGAAAGAGATGATGGCACCTCCCGGCAGAAAAATGCTGATCAGCCTGAGGCTGATGATACTTACAGGGATCTGCTGCATGGTCTTTTTTACCTTTAATCTGCTTAAAGCAGATTTGCGCGGATATATCCCACTTTATACTTTGCTGATCATCACCTTTGTGTTCATATTAGCCAGGACACTTTACGAATGGTATCACTACTGGTCTATAAGTATAAATAAGTCTCCTCCTGCAAAGGAGATTTTTACGGTCGACATCTTTACCACTTTTTGCACCGGCGAACCCTATGAAATGATCGTTGAGACACTAGAAGCGATACAAAAGATCACGTACCCGCATCAAACTTATCTCTGCGACGAGCAGGATGATCCCTACCTTAAGGATGTTTGCAGGCGTTTAGGCGTACACCATATTACGCGCACGAATAAGGCTGATGCCAAAGCAGGTAATATCAACAATGCCCTGAAACAGTCGGCTGGCGAGCTTTGCGTTGTGCTCGACCCTGATCATGTGCCATTTCCTGACTTCCTGGACGTCGTTGTTAATTATTTTAATGACCCCGGAATTGGTTATGTCCAGGTTGTGCAGGCCTATTCTAACCAGGATCAGGGCTGGATTGCGAAAGGCGCAGCACAACAGACCTATCAATACTATGGCCCGATGATGATGACCATGAATACTTATGGTACCGCTCAGGCGATCGGTGCTAATTGTACATTCAGGCGCACAGCATTGGAGTCCATCGGCGGCCACGCCGCCGGTCTTGCTGAAGATATGCATACTTCAATGCAGCTTCATGCCCACGGTTGGAAGTCGGTATATTTGCCTCTTATATTATCGCGGGGATTGGTGCCGGCAACACTTTCTGCTTATTACAAGCAGCAACTCAAATGGTCGCGCGGGGTATTCGAGCTGTTTGTTACTTCCTACATCCGGCTATTCAGCAGGTTCACGTGGCGTCAGAAGCTGCATTACGGACTGGTGCCTATGTTCTATTTATCTGGATTTATTTACCTGCTTAATTTCATCATCCCGGTTGTATCTCTTTTTTTCGGGGTGTATCCGTTAAAAATGGACTTTTCTGAATTTGCAGTCATCAGCCTGCCATTTATAACATCGATACTGATCATCAGACAGTACGTACAGCGATGGGTTACGGAAGACCAGGAGCGCGGCTTCCACGTCGTGGGCGGCTTATTACTTATCGGAACCTGGTGGATCTTTATCCTTGGTTTTATATATACCGTGATCAGGAAAAAAATACCTTATATACCTACACCAAAAGATATATCAGAAGAGCGGAACCTGGGGATCAATATCCCGAATATAGTTGTACTTACCGTTTCATTATCAGCCATCGCTTATGGTCTATATAATGACTGGAATCCGTTTACCTTAATTATGGCCGGAATCTGCAGCGTTAATTGCTGTACTATGGTTTTTATGCTGATCGCCAGCCAGCAGCACAGGATAAGGTCGTTCCAGAAACGACATCAGGTGTTGCGGGTAATAGCAGACAATGTCGATGCGGCTAAACGCAGGCTCTGGTTATTGCGCCGCAAAATGTATTCGGGCATCCGCAGTATCAGTTTATTGCTTATCGTATTATCTGTCTGTGCGGCCATCTACTACAGCAACCGGCCTTACAAAACGGAGCCGGTATTGCTGGCTCCGCATTATAAAGATATATTACTTACCGGTATCTCCGACCCCGAAAGTAAAGGAGGATCTGTCGTCGCGCCAGGAGCACGATATGCAAAAGACGATCCGCAATACCATGTGGATATCGTCTCGCTTTACGTGCCCTGGGGCGAGCAGCCGGGCTGCAACATCTCATCAGCCGTTGTCGACAGTATCTATAATAAGGGCTCCACTCCGATGATCACCTGGGAGCCGGTACAAAACCTTTTCCGGAATTTTAGGGGCAAAGATGAACTGGTGTTTCAGCATATTGCCCAAGGCCGGTATGATCATTATATCATTCATACCGCCAGACAACTACGGGCGCTGAACAGGCCGGTTTTTTTACGTTTTGCCCACGAAGCTGATAACCTAGCCCATCCCTGGTCTGCGCGTGGCGGCAATACTCCGGGCGAATTCAAAACCGCCTGGCATCATGTGCATGATCTGTTTATTTCACAAGCTGCGTGGAATGTGATCTGGGTATGGAATCCATGGAAAGCAGGTATAACATCCGATTACTTTCCGGGAAGGGAATATGCAGACTGGATCGGGATAAGTAATTTCAATGAGGGCGATAATGGTGCAGA